>ENA-ORRN01000869-ORRN01000869.1-human-gut-metagenome-genome-assembly--contig:-NODE-869-length-22761-cov-12.684665_pt1 | contig 22761 bp, 20 predicted proteins | sample MGYA00242174_ERZ509132 | MGnify/ENA primary metagenome ERZ509132 (study PRJEB26280, sample SAMEA2338671) | human gut metagenome | biome: human gut; feature: human-associated habitat; material: faeces... | reverse complement strand
ACTGTAAACCATGTGATTGCACAATCTGTAAACTATCTTACTGCACTTTACATCACCCCCGCTTGCGCGGGGAACAGGTCAGGGTCTGGTGGTTAGCGGTTAGGGTGATGGGATCACCCCCGCTTGCGCGGGGAACAGTTGCGCGTAGTTCGATAACTGCGACACAAGCTAGGATCACCCCCGCTTGCGCGGGGAACAGTTTTCAATAGCTTTATTATTGTTACGCGGATTAGGATCACCCCCGCTTGCGCGGGGAACAGGACCTAACGTTATCAGCAGCGTTAGTGTTGTTGGGATCACCCCCGCTTGCGCGGGGAACAGTTGTAGCCCTTTTGCGGCAGATTGCTCTGCGGGGGATCACCCCCGCTTGCGCGGGGAACAGAGTAGAGCATGTATGTGCGGATGATACGTGCCGGGATCACCCCCGCTTGCGCGGGGAACAGTGTAAGACTATAATCAGCCGCCGCGCGGATTAGGGATCACCCCCGCTTGCGCGGGGAACAGATCTCACGCACCCCCGCCCAAGAAAAGCCCCAAGGATCACCCCCGCTTGCGCGGGGAACAGGATAGTCAAGACTGTGTTCGGCTGTGGCATCTAGGATCACCCCCGCTTGCGCGGGGAACAGGTGCATAAGCCCCTCCGACCAGCCCGCGGACTAGGATCACCCCCGCTTGCGCGGGGAACAGTAAGGAGAAATAAACGTGAAAGAAGCAAATAAAGGATCACCCCCGCTTGCGCGGGGAACAGTTATTCATCCTCATCCATTAAAGGCTCATCATAGGATCACCCCCGCTTGCGCGGGGAACAGGCTATAAAAAGCCTGCCGCCGCAGCGGCAAATGGGATCACCCCCGCTTGCGCGGGGAACAGGGCAATGCTGCGGCGTAGGACATGCGGCAGCAGGGATCACCCCCGCTTGCGCGGGGAACAGCGCCCTTGTCCTTTTTAACGTAGTGCAGTTGGGGGATCACCCCCGCTTGCGCGGGGAACAGAATCACTTGCGATAATACAAGGAACTTTCTTCAGGATCACCCCCGCTTGCGCGGGGAACAGGTTGCGGTGTACAGCACCTTTGTAACGCCGCAAGGATCACCCCCGCTTGCGCGGGGAACAGGGCGTATTGCACGTTACGCCGTTCCTGCGCTGGGGATCACCCCCGCTTGCGCGGGGAACAGGGCGTATTGCACGTTACGCCGTTCCTGCGCTGGGGATCACCCCCGCTTGCGCGGGGAACAGGCATTTAACCTGTCGTACCTGCTGGGGCCGATGGGATCACCCCCGCTTGCGCGGGGAACAGACTATCACATACACAGCGGGCGGATATGTGCCGGGATCACCCCCGCTTGCGCGGGGAACAGCATGCAAAATTCAGCGGTTCTCCGCTGTCTCCGGGATCACCCCCGCTTGCGCGGGGAACAGGTTTCCACTCTTTTTTCGCTTCGCTTGATATGGGGATCACCCCCGCTTGCGCGGGGAACAGGCGCCCGTTGTTCCGTCCGTGTTCTGCGCCCAGGGATCACCCCCGCTTGCGCGGGGAACAGAGCCAGCGGAAAAGCTTCTCCGCCGCAGGGCTGGGATCACCCCCGCTTGCGCGGGGAACAGATCAAGCTCTGCCTGTGTGCTTATGTCGCGCAGGGATCACCCCCGCTTGCGCGGGGAACAGGCTTTAGCAGGTGTTTATAACGGTTCTTCTGTGGGATCACCCCCGCTTGCGCGGGGAACAGTTGTTCTAAATCCTTTGCAATGTCATATGTTGAGGATCACCCCCGCTTGCGCGGGGAACAGGCAGTTTGTCCGCCAGTTCGCGCGGCATGGGTAGGATCACCCCCGCTTGCGCGGGGAACAGACATTGTTTTTCTCCACAACGCGGCACCACACGGGATCACCCCCGCTTGCGCGGGGAACAGGCGCCGTTTGAGTGGCGCGGAGAAAAAATAAAGGGATCACCCCCGCTTGCGCGGGGAACAGATATGGATAGCGAACGCAAGAGTATGAACAGCAGGATCACCCCCGCTTGCGCGGGGAACAGAAAAGCTTATGAATATGTTAGGTGAAAAACCTAGGATCACCCCCGCTTGCGCGGGGAACAGCTGGGCGACGTATACAAAATGCCCGGCGGCTTGGGATCACCCCCGCTTGCGCGGGGAACAGATGGACGGCCTGACGGGGTTTGACATGACGGAGGGATCACCCCCGCTTGCGCGGGGAACAGTGTTCTACGATGCATAAAATTCATAGTAAGGAAGGATCACCCCCGCTTGCGCGGGGAACAGCGTTGTTTATTTGGATGGTGCACCCGCTGGGTGGGATCACCCCCGCTTGCGCGGGGAACAGCTTTACACGGTAACACCTTAACGGCGTTGTTTAGGATCACCCCCGCTTGCGCGGGGAACAGCTGCGGGATGGCGATTTTGTGTTTATACCGGGGGGATCACCCCCGCTTGCGCGGGGAACAGAACGGCATGGCGTGGAGCGGCTCATAAATCGCAGGATCACCCCCGCTTGCGCGGGGAACAGCAAAAGTATCATCGGGAACAAACTTGGTGTTGGGGATCACCCCCGCTTGCGCGGGGAACAGGCTACCGCGCTATTCGTGATGAAAATGATGAGAGGATCACCCCCGCTTGCGCGGGGAACAGATGCGGATAGCATGACGGTCGGCAAGCCCTCTGGGATCACCCCCGCTTGCGCGGGGAACAGCAAGCGAAGCGAAAAAAGAGTGGAAACGCATAGGGATCACCCCCGCTTGCGCGGGGAACAGTACAATGCAAGGTGGGATAAGTACTCAAAATGGGGATCACCCCCGCTTGCGCGGGGAACAGATGCTTGATTGCGGTCGGCTGCGCCGCAATATAGGATCACCCCCGCTTGCGCGGGGAACAGTTCGCGTTTGCGACAAAAACGCCGAGCGGGCCGGGATCACCCCCGCTTGCGCGGGGAACAGGCGTCACGGCCTTGTGCCTCTATCACCATGCCGGGATCACCCCCGCTTGCGCGGGGAACAGCACGTCATCCCAGTCTACCGGTGTCAGCGTGGGGGATCACCCCCGCTTGCGCGGGGAACAGTACGGGCATTCCTTCACCCCGCACCGCCTTTTAGGATCACCCCCGCTTGCGCGGGGAACAGACACCGCTCGATTTAGCGCCAACGAATTACGAGGGATCACCCCCGCTTGCGCGGGGAACAGACGTGCAGGACAGGTATTATACCGATTATGACGGGATCACCCCCGCTTGCGCGGGGAACAGAGCGCCCGCGCAATCGCTTTCATCGTTTCGAGGGGATCACCCCCGCTTGCGCGGGGAACAGACTAAAAAAAGACTTGTTGTATCTTGTATTTTACAATATCGTTTTTCATTTTTCAATCAGTTTTTCGTAGACATGTTTTGTTAGATGGCAATCGCTCAAGGCTCTGTGAGCTGCCATATTTTCTATTCCAAAGTATTTTGCAAGCGTTGACAGCTTATAATCGTCTATATCTTTTATATTTTGTTTGGCGATCCGAAGTGTATCCGTCACCTTATTAGTAGGAATCGGTTCTTCATGTCTTCGGCATGTCTGTCTCAAAAAATTAAAATCAAATGCTGCATTATGCATTACCAAGTCCTTATCCCCTATAAAGTTCAATACCTCTTTCAGTGCCGTCTTTTCATCCACACCGCTCTGCCCCACCATTTCTTCGGTTATGCCGGTTAATTGTTTGACTTTATTCGGAATGGCCATATCTTGTTTTATCAATCTTTCAAACTGCTCCGCTACAACGCCGTCTATAACTTTTATAGCTCCTATTTCAATTATTCTATCATGCGCAGATGAGAGACCTGTAGTTTCCACATCGAATACTACATATTCCTCTGTCTCATCCTTTTGATTCTGCACATGCTTTGCAAAGCGTTTTGCCTTGCGTATTGCAGAAGCCTTGCTATACCCCATTCTGTTTTCCGTGCGCTCACTTTTAACTTGAAAGGTTTTATTGGGACGAAGCATCAGCTTCATCCCATCAAAGTCTACCGGTATCCATTCGTTGTTGTGCACACGAAACTCCATTTTTTGTTCGGTTCTCGCGCTATAAACCATGGTTGCACGACCGTCTTTTATATTCTCGGTAACCCTATTCCATAGTTCTTCGCGGACTCTCGCGCTTACATTGCCTGCATATACACCAGTATCTATTTCCATGAGCCAACGCGTAAGGTCGCCCCGCAATGCAGGCGGGCAATTTGTAAGACACAAAACTACCATTTTTCTATTTCTCCACTATTTTCCCGTTACATGTCTCGAGTGCAACTTCATATTCTCCATTAGTCATGTTATACGATATTCCGCTGCTCACCTTCTCATTTCTGTCATCCCACAAATAAAGCACATTTGTTTCTATTTCTTCTATATCATCGCCCATTAGCAGTTTTCTTATATCGCGTACAGTCCTTTCCAATATATGCCCGCCCGCTGCTGCATCGCGCACCTGTCGCCTTACCATTGAGCCTATATCGTCCTCTCTATCTGCCGACGCTGCTGTATGAAATGCAATCGGTATAGTTATTTCAGCTTTATACAAATCCGCAATATCATATACAAAAGATCTTTCATGCCCATCATGCACAAACCCAAGTCCGCTTGAGCAGCCGAGTGCAACTATTGCGCTGTGCGCAATACCATAAAGACATGCATGCGCGGCCGACAATGCTTTATTTACAGCATTGCCAGCATCATAATTATCCGGATCAAACTCTCGTCCGCTCCATTCTATACCGGTTTCTTTCGCCAACTTACGATATATGCTTCTTATGCGTGCTCCCTCTCGTCCGCGCAGCTGCTGCATAGTATACCCGGATACATCTTCGTCCGGAAATCTGATTTGATACATTTTCCGTGCAACTTCAAGCCTTGTTCTTGTGTTCGAAACAAGCTTCGCCTGCGTTTTAAGCAGCTGAGAAGAATGGGTAAGCGGATGGCCATGCGCATAATAACGCACGCCATGCTCGCCCACCCATATTATACTCATGCCGGAATCGCTTATAAGTTCCACCGCCCTATGAGTCAAACTCGTTCCCGGTCCAAGCAGCAAAACGCTCAGCATCGCAGCAGGAACATGCACCGTTCCCCTTGCGTCGGTAACGGTTATTGAGCCATCCTGCTTATTTATTATGCAATGTTCAACATAAAGGAACGTCATCCTGTCCTTTATCTGTCCCAAGGATTGCAGGCTCGCCTTTTCTATTCCTTGCTGGATCGGCATATTCTTCTCCTTATGCACGCATTATTGTCATCAACCCACAGCCATATGCTTTTGCCTTGCCTATGCCGTTTGTCAGTGCCGCTGCAAATGCATCTTTGTTAGTTACGCGCAGTATCCCTTCAAATGCAGCGGTTCGCAGCGTCAACTTTGATTTTTCGTCATGGTGTTTTTTGAATATCTCCCACCTTGTGTCCACAACGTCAAATTCATCCTCATTCAGGGCAAAACCGTTTTTCTCCGCCCTATCCATCAACCATTTTTTCTGCTGCTCCTGCGTAACGTGTGCATATACTGTGCCGCGCTCATTCTTGGCCGTTGATTTACTGTGCACCGGATTTGCACGCAGTCTGAAGCGCCATATTTGACCCTCTTCTATTTTAGCAACTAAACCGTCATAATTCTTAGTCTCCCACGGCACATCAGCATATCCAAACTGCGTCATAATTCCGGTACAGTCCGGCGCATCCTCGCTCAGAATAAGCACATATGTCCCATGTTGGAGAGCATCTATGCGCCACAATCTGCGTTTTCTCTCCCCAGCAAAGCAGCGTTCCACCGCGCCATGCAATATGCCCGGTGAAGCAAGCGCACGCATTGTTTCCCTGCGCTTAGTATCTATTGCTACCCTTGTAAGATACATACATTATCCCTCCAATTCCGCCATAGGATCATGTTCCGTGGGTTGCTCCGGTATTGGCGCTTTAGGGCTTGATACTTCATACTCATTTGCCCATCTGAAGCCAAACATTCTATGTTCCTGATTGAACGATATAGGCACATCGCGTACAAAATACATTCCCTGTTCACCGGCTGCGCTTTCGCATACTACTCTGAGTTTCTGAGAATTTCCCGTTGATATTCTGCTGAGTTGCGACTGCAAAGGCTCCGATTCAAGTGCCTGTTCCAATGTTAGCAATCGCCTTATGCCAAGCGACACTCTTCCGCTTGGCGGGCATGAGCGGCGGCCAAGAAATAACGGATACATAGGCCTTTGCAACGCCGCATCAATTTTTTCAAGCAATTCGTCATCCCCTTCAAGCCCGGCCACAAATACGGCATCCGCAAGATAATATCGATTTGTAACGTATGCAGACTTATCGCTTTTTGCCGTATGATAGTCCCTCAGCAGAACGCCCGGCTTGTCCGCACGTACGCCAAAGCGCAGCGCAGCAATGTCGTCTATGCTTTCATCGCGTTTTCTTCCAAGCGCAGCCGCCACAAGGCCCGTTACGCCGCTTTTTGTTGGCTCGCGCTGTGTTGTACGGCGGTCGAATTTTGCTTCTGCGCCCCAGGCCTGCATAGGCGCAGCAAGCCTAAGCAACAGTGTACTCATATGTTCGCATCCTCGCCAATGCACTCTTCAAGTTTAGCGCCAAGCTTGTTTAGAAGTTCCGTAAACGAGCACGGCTCTGCAAGCGTTCCAAGCGCTCTACCCGTTGCAAAAGAAGCTTCCGGCTCGCCTGCAAAATCAGCATACACTTCTTTTGCATATTCACACATTCTCTTTGCAGACGGCTCAACATATCCGTTTTCACCGGCATATACAGGCCTTTCAAATGCACCCACAAGGTTCACGCTCTGGTCGCGCCTCACGGTAACAAGCACGGCATCCGGCAGTGTGCGGTTAGCAAATGTGTTTTGCTTGCCATCAGGCATTGAACGCACGAATGCTGACACAAATTCTTTCACCGTCCTTACCGTGTCGCCGCCAAGCTGCTCATTAAGCTTGTGTACCGCAACGGTAGCATAGCGATAAAGCGTTGAAGAATTGAATTCGACCGTGCCAAGATGAGCTGCGCCAGCATTATCTTCCGGCGAAAGATCATCTACTGCGGTAAAATAGTCATATTCATTATTCACCTTATGTGTGGATATACAATGCGCTACCTGGGCGCATGCTTCCGTATTCAGCGTGGGGTCATCCGCGACCATGCGGCCAAAAAGCGCTATATCTATTCCCGGATATTGTCTCAGGGCATTCGCGGTATCCTGTTTTATTTCCTTAGTACCTGCAACCTTTATAAAGTCAGGTGTTTCAACAACAAGCCGCGCAAGCGCCCTTACCTGCGCCGCGCTTATAAAGAACAGCGCATCCGTTCCCTTTTGAGCATCTTTTATTTTCAGTCCTGCCGCAGTCAAGGCATTTATTGCAAGTTTTTCCGCGTTATTCTCCTGCGGAGCAAGCCTTTGTATTTCATCCGCTACAAGTTTTACTATCCTTTTTGTGCGCAACCCAAGCTGTTCATCAGGGAATTCATTTCTAAACATCAGTCGCATTGCGCGCTTCCAGCTTTGAGATGATACACGCGCTCTTGTTACGCCGCCGTATACGGCCGTTTTGGGTGATCCGGTATCATCGCGGTTTACGCAGCTGGGCGGAACGGTTTGCAGCACATGGACATCAACATACAGTCTTTCATTGTTTTTCATTTTCATTATCTTCCTTTCTTGTCTCAGTTGTTTTGATTATCGTTTGCCGTTTCGCTGCCGGCATCTTCTTTGTTATTCCGTCTGTAATAATCCTGCCCCCAGGATAATCTTACTCTATCACGCTCGCTATCCATCTCAAATCGATAGACGTCCTCCGCAAGCATGGCATAGTCAAGCGGAACTGATGCCTGTTTGAACAGCTGCACCATCCCCCTCAGGTGATGCGCCAATTCATCTACGCTCTGCGATGTTATCACTTGGTCAAAGCGGCGTTTTACTCTTGCTCCTTCGTCTTCGCCGCTCACCAATCTGCGCGCGGCTGTACCTACCGATATTCCTTCGGCATTCATGCTTTGCCGCTTTATATCGCTCCCTTGCTGATGCAGCGCATAAAGCGTAAGCGCAATGTACACAGCCCATTCCGCCTTGGTCGGCTCGCCAGTTTTGCTATAAAACCGCTCCGGCAATCCTTCAAGCATCACGTTCCATAATTCCGCCATGCTGCCCGGCGCCCTTCCGATGCCGCGTCTGAGATTGGCAAGCTTGCCTCTTACGGCTGCTTCATTCCCGGCTCCTTCAAGGCTTGCTATTCGTGCGCGGACAAAGTTTCTTATTAATTCCCTGTCACTTGCCACTCTTTTTCCCTCCGTTCTTTAATGTTTGTTCATTTTTTGTGCGATAAAGAAAATAGTTATATGCATCCGGCGCAGCTATGTTTTTCTGGTCTACTTCCCTGCCCACAAGCGCCTGCGGCCCTGCCTGAGCAATAAGTTCCGCACCCAACCTGCGCACAATCGGCTGTGCTATATTCCACCAGCGCTCCTCGGCCTCCGGCAGTTTTTCCTGTGCGGGATCAATTCCCGCAAGCCAGCTTCTAAATGGCATATCTAGTGCAAAATACGCCTGTTCCTTCGCGGCATCGCGTATAAAAGTGCCATCAGAATCTCCCGCTGCTTTTGCTATGCTTTGCGCTAAATTGGCCAGTTGTATGACCAGTGCATTCGATATTTCCACTTGCTCTATGACCGCCGGTATCCAATCAGAGCCTTTTTCGCTAAGCATTTCTCCGCTGAACGCCATTGAATCTGAGAATATATCGTCTATAAAGAAATCTTTATCCGCATACTTTGCCGATACCGTTTTAAACCTTACTAAGCCCTGCGGCAATATCCCATCCCTAATAAGCCTTGCCGTCCACATAACAACACCAGGCATTCGTCCGCCGCTTTGTGATGCTATTGCAGCAAAATCACGCCAAATTTGTTTAGATGGATCGTGACGTTTGGGCTGAAACAGCATCCCACTTTTCTCATTTTTTGATGCATTTCGCCAAAGAGTCATTTGTTCAATAAAAGCATTGTCCTTTGTAAAGAAATCCCCGCCAATAAGAATATAGCCGATGACTTTATCCTGTTCACGTACCAGTTCTATTCTGCGCGATTGCAGCGTGTATAGTTCGGATAAGCTTTGCGGCAAGCTTATTTCAGTCCTTTCGGCTCGTTTTACCGTTTCACTTTCCCATATAGGAAATTCTTCGCCCCACAGTTCATCACTACCGTCTTTTAACAGCACAAGATTAAGCATCAGCGTTTCAAACAGGTCTTTTCCTTCCGCCATTACAAGACCAAGCTTGCCAAGCCATCCTGCGCCGGGGCTTTGCTTTATGTTCGGATCACTCTTTTTGCCCGAAGTATCATCAAATGCATTTACATGCAATAGCCATCTGGCTGCTTCATCGTAACTCAGCGCTCCTTTTTCCTTTCCACAGCGCTGCGGGAATAATCTTATTTTGTTATTGCTTTCTGACAGTTCTCCATTGAGTTTTGCCGCCGTATAGCGTGTTCCCCGTCCAATCTCCGGCACTTGAAAGAACGGGTATTCAGGGTCAAACAGGTAGAACCTGTCATGAAACTTTTCCAGATATCTCTTTATTGATTCCATTGGGAACCTTCTGCGACTCCAGATTTTCTTCCAATATTCAAGCGCCTGAAGCGGCGCTTGAATAGCATCCCGCTCGCTTCCATCATCGTTTGGCCCGTAACCCGCTATCACCCTATGCAGCACGGCAAGCAGCAGCCTTAATATAGCCGCGTCCTGCGTCGGCAGTTCGCCGGCAAGCCCACTGAATTCAGCCGCCCGAGCAAGTGCATCGATAAGCGACACCTTTTCTGTTGAACCGTCAAAGTTGAGCACAATTATCCACGGTTCATCGAGAAGGTTGAATTCTCTTTCATTCATTTGCCTCATCCTCCTTTGTGCATGTTAATCCGTAAAAGCTGTCATATTTTAATTTATAGCCAAGTATGCTTGCTTCATTTTGTTCGTTCAGCATAAGCACAAGGCTGCCCTTAAGCCACGGCGATGCCTGCCATTTGCTAACGATTTCAGAAGCCTGCTTTTCTATGTATTCTATTGCCTTGTCTATTCTGTATGGCACACAAAGCTCCCTCGGCATCCTTATGCTTTCGCGCGCAATAAGCTTTGCCGTTGTATCATCAGGCGTAGTAGTCAACAATGCCAACCCGTTTGAAAGCAGACTCAGTGTTCCGTCAGAGTTCTGTTTAACCATTATTACATCGAAGGATTCGTCCGTGTCACGAACTGTGGCTTCGCCCTGAGAATCAGTCATTGCTACATCAAGCCAACCTATTATGTTATATCCCATTCCAGGCCATGGCTTTGTTATCCTGAATGCTTCCGCCCTAGTCTCCTTATTCCTCGTCTCACTTATCCACTCTTCTTTGGCCTTTGCATACTGCTCAAGCGAATGCTGCATAACTCCGTCATCTTCGCCATATACGGTTTGCACCAGTCGTGAGACATCGTCCGGTATATTTATTTCATCCGGTAATACCGCTTCCGTGCGCATCAGCATATATTCGCCATATACTGCCGCGAAGCCCTTATCAATGTTTTCGTCCTCACATTTGAGCACAAAGCATTGCGCTTTTTTTAGTTTATCCGGTCGATTCCTGTTATGTCTGTGCAATCTTCCCATTCGTTGCAGCAAAAGATCGATAGGACAAAGTTCGCTTATCATAACGTCAAAGTCTATGTCTAACGACTGCTCTATTACCTGCGTACCAACCACAATAAGTCTGTGCGGGCGCTTAGTACCCGTCCCCGCTTTACCGAGTTGTTTGCGGAGTATATCCTCCTTTGATATTCTATCCGTGGCTGTAAAACGCGAATGCAGCAGCGACACATCGTCTCCGAATTCTGCTTTTAATCTTTCCGCAAGTTCCTGCGCATGTTTTACCGTGTTTACTATTATGGCTGCACAGCCGCCGTTGCTGAGTAAATCTTCAAGCAGATCAACCACGTCATTTTCATAAATTCTGTTTACTTTAACATTCAGCGGCATCACTCCTGCCTCAACATGCTTTTGAAGCACATTATCTCCATCCGTATATGTCATAAGCGGATAATCGCTATTCGCTTCTTCGTTCTGTATATCTCGCCTGCGCCGCCGCGATGTTGCAGCATCCCTATTTAAGTACGCGCGAACAAGGTCGTCCCTCTTAGCCGCCGGCAGCGTTGCAGAAAGCAATATAACAGGCACCTTGTATCTCCCCAGCCAGTTAAGCGCCCGCTTAAGGTATACGTTCATGTATGCGTCGTAGGCATGGCATTCGTCTATGATTACAACCTTATTCATCAGCGCAACATGGCGCAGCATAACATGCTTTTGTTTAAGAGCAAGCTGCAATAACTGGTCAACTGTTCCAACAACAAAATCGGCCAGCATTGACTTTTTGCGTCCTTCAAACCATTGATATACTGCCGCTCCCGCATCGTCATCAACATCTATGTTATTGCTTCTTATTCTGTTAAGTTTTTTGAAATCATCATTAAATTGCGCGTTTGAATGGACGAGTTCCATTGAATGCCTGCCGCCGTCAAGTACATTTACCCAGTTTACTAGGCGCGAAAACATGCCGTTTGATGTTGCCTGAGTAGGTAATGCGAAAAACAGCCCGCTTCGCCCGCATACCGCTGCAAATATTTCCGCAGCCGCAAGCGCCGCTTCCGTTTTTCCAACGCCCATAGGCGCTTCCAGCACGAATATTCCGGGCTCCGCAATACCCGCAGCCGTTTGAGCAACGCTCTGCTGCAGCGCACGCGGCGCAAACCCAAATCTATCAATAAACGTTTCCGGCGTAATTTGCCAATTCTCGCTTTGCCATGCGGTTTTAAGGAACTCAAGTTTCCCCTTGGCATTATTTAACCTTGCCCTGCCTTCGCCGATCTGTATTGCTTCATCAATGCTTATATATGGAAAAAACTCCTCGCTGCTGGCTATCCAGTCCGCCATTATTGCAAGTCCAGAAAAGGCAACCTGGGCAGCAACATCCACATCAGGCATATTTTCAAGCGAAGTAAATCCCGAAAGTTTAAGTGCGTATTCCAGTATTTCCTGCCTTACATTTTCCCAGTTTTCCTTATACTCAATTGATGCATAAAAATTATCTTCGCAGCATTCTATTTTGCCATTTTTATAATCGGTGTTTGTAGGCGTTTTTCCATGATGAGCCCCTATTATTGCGGCTATGCTCCGCTTGCAGCCTTTGCTTTCCAGCCATATCTGCCCCGCCAGGGCATGCGGCGATAATTTATACTGATAGTATTTTTCACACGGCTTCACATACAGGCCTGCACCTATCAGTTCCTCTGTTATTCGCTCATCCATATCGCTCGCTCTAAAACCGGTGTTTTTCGATTGGAATAATGGCGTTGCTTTCCCTATATCATGCACAGCCATTATAAATACAAACAGCATTCCTGCCACTTCTTCGTCACATCCGCAGCATTGCGCTATTGTTTGCTTAGCGCCCTGCCCCAGCCAATTTTGCCATATATATCTTGCCACCGCCACGCTATCTTCCATGTGCATAATAAGCGGCAACCAATACTGCTCTCCGTTCCTTTCCTTCTTTGCCCATAATCGCATTGCGGCATATGTCAATTCCGCGCCCATAGTTATGTTTCCTTTTTGATTTAGTTAATATATTTTTCAGCGATTGATTATATTTCTTTTATTTACATTATACAAGTATATTTAGAATAGTCAAGCAAAAATGGTCATTTCGGACTTGCCGCATATCGATTCTATTATTTTATATGCCGTAATCGGGCAATACCTATTGAAAAGCATGATAATGCGTGATAAAATGCATCCATGCAGTTAGAGTTAATTAACTGCATTATATTTGATATCGCAGTTAGATTAGTCTAACGCGATGCGCATTATGTGCATAATACCGTAAAGAGGTAACGATATGTCAAAAAAGGCAACGGAGTTCCAGAAGAAGGAAATGAGCCGCATGTACCGCGGCAAAGAGATATTCAAGCCGCTCAACACAGGCTGGATAGACGAAAATGCGGCATGCGTGCGCGAATGGGTGGCAAACATATTCTTTTATCGTAAATGGAACATCACTATTATGATAGATGCCGGTTATAATTACGATCGGCTGGAGGAAAAGATGAAATGGCTGGGCATAGACCCCGCCGGCATTCGCCATATACTCATAACCCATCAGGATACGGACCATGTTGGCGCAGTCGAAGCGGACAGCCCGGGTCTTTTTAAAAACGCCACGCTGTACATTGGCGAAGCCGAAAACCGCTACCTTACCGGCGAAGTGCGTCGTAAGGTAATATACCATATGTATAAGCTGCCGCAGGTAACTATAAACAATAAAAAGGTGCTGCTGAAGGGCGGCGAAAAGTTCAGCATAGACGGCATAAACATAGAATGTTTCCTTGTTCCTGGGCATACATGGGGACATATGGTGTATCTTATAGACGGCAAATACCTTTTTACCGGCAACACAATATGGTTTGGCACGGACGGCGGATACAGCTTCATTTCAGCCTTGGCGGAAGATAACAAGCTTGCCGTGCGTTCACTTGCGGCGCTTGAAGCAAAGCTTGCCGCGCGCAACATCCGTCCTTTGTTCATAACGGGCCACACGGGCTGGACGGATAACTTCGCGTTCGCATTCGCGCATAAGGACAAACTTTGTTCCCCGTTCAAAAAGCGCGTGCATGATCCAAGCGCCACGTATGACGCATACGACGAATCCGACGACACGGAGGAAAACGCAAAGCACGGCCTGTTAAAGGGCGTAGGAGGCAATTACAAAGCATGAATGACAGCGAACTGAAGTTTGACCGCAGCTGCCATGTGCTTTATTCAAAGCCGTGCAAAAAGCTGATACTCGCAAAGATAGCGCTGCACTATCCCGAAGGCGAGCGCGAGGCAGTCTGGGAGCGGGTACAGCGGCAGTATGTAGATTATCTTGACGACTGGCGCACAGACCTTGGCGGCAAGAAAAACTTCCATAACGACGCTGGCGGCACATACGACTGCATCGCCATCACGAGCTACTATACCGTGTGCAAAGCCGTCACCTCCCTCCGCGAGATCGAGGAGATCGAGGAAGAGTTGGTTCTGCCGTCTTTCCGCAAGCTGAAATTCGTGGACTGCAATAAGCCGTTCTGGCGAAGGCTCATGTACAAAGCGTTCACAAGTGCGAAGGCTGGCTGCGACCGCTGGCATGATTATGTGATGCATGTTGCGCCCTATGATAAGGACAAGCCGATCTATTACGAATTCACGGCCTGCCCTGCGGCAGAGTTTGCGAAAAAGCATGGGCTTACGGATATAATGCCGGCCCTTTGCAACGTGGACTATGCGTCCATGGAGCTTATCCATGCGCGGCTTGTGCGCAAAACCACCGGCTCAAACGGCTGCAAGTGCGACTATACCATCTGCGGCAATAAGGATGAATATGTAAAACAGCATCCCGAATACCGTGACGAAGCAGGATACAGAAGAAATAAATAACAAGTTTTACAGAAACGAGGGACATATAGTATGAGGATATTAGTATTTGGCGCGGGCGTGCTCGGCTGCAACCTGGCAAACGACCTATTCCGCGCAGGGAAAGACGTTACGCTGCTTGCGCGCGGAAAATAGGCGGAGGAAATTCAGAAGAACTGGCTTAGGATAAAAAACAAGTTTTCTCCCCTCATGTCGGTAAGCCACGTTCCGGTTGTAACGGAGCTTAAAGCGGATGATGCATACGATGTTATCTTAAATCCCACCCCACCGCTGCGGTAGTTAACCTTGGCTGTGGCTTGGATGCCACCAGGCGCAGCTGCGACAACGGCTCCTGAAAATATACAACCTTGATTTTGCCGATGTTATAGCCGTACGCAATGCGCTCCTACCCGCAGGTGAGCGGGGGGAAAACATCGCCTGTGACCTTAACGACACGGCGTGGTTTGATAATATAGACGCTTCCGGCGCGCGGTATTCTTCGCAGCCGGTGTATTCTATTATTTTCTTAAAGATCAGGTAAAATCGCTTGTTCAGGCCATGGCCAAGGCGTTCCCCTGCGGCAGGCTTGTGTTCGACGCAGCCAATAAGGCCGCCGTCAAGCTGATGCTTAAAACATGGATAAAGGACGCCAAGATACAGGACGTTGGCGCATACTTTGCCGTTTCCGATGCAAAAGCGGAACTGTCCGCATGGAGCCCTTCCATAAGCGTATCGAGCCGCGGCTACATGCTTGGCTATAACGACCTTAGCGATCCGTCCGTAAGCGGCTTTTTCCGCTTCTTAGCCAAGGTGAGCGACAAGCGGATGAATATGCAGATAGTGAAAATTGAATTTTAAGCAGCACAAACCGTTTGTTCTCGCCGTGCCCTGCTATATTAGCGCGGCGAGTTTTATTATCAGTTCAACCGACCCTACCGAATACCCTGCCGAAGCAAAGCGGCAGTCAGGATAACCGCCCATAAGGAACAGCAGCGGATAGTCGCCCGGTTCCTTGAAAGCCGCGCGGGCGAGCGGCTCCTGCACCTCATCGGCATCTATATATGTATCTATCCTGCCGTATTTGTCCGCAAAGCGGACATATGCCGGACTTGATGAACCACTGCTCGGCAGCACTATAACAACTCGGCAAACAGCGCTCAGCCTCTCATACGCATCATAAAGCTCGTTCAAAAAATGCTCCGTAGGCTCCCCTCCCGGCTGCAAAAACGCTATCAGCGCCGCATTCCCCGCGCATAAAGACGCAAGCGGGAACGCCTGTCCATGCTTATCATATACAATCGCATCGCACAGCGCCGTATGCCCAAGCAGTTCGCTAAGTTCTGCCTTAGGCCGCACAAGCGTAAAGCCCAGCCGTTCACCCTCGGCCAATTCAAATCTGTTGGCCACATATTGCTGATCCCCGCTCGGCAGCCTATTCGTTACCATAAGCGCATATTTGCCCGCCGGAATATCCATGCAAAGCGGTAACTCTCCCATGTTCAGCGGCAAATATTCGCCGTCTTTAAGCCGCGTCAGCGCCCAGCTTTCGCCCTGTTTCAGCCCATCGCCGGCCAGTTCAAGTCTGCCCATCGGAACGGCGTTAAGCGGCGTCCATCTTTCGTTTTGCATGTATTCCGCAGCGCCCGTCACGGGCGAAAGCCTTGCGGGCATACCGCTCAGCCTTAGTTTTGCAACGGCGGCGGAGTTTGCGTCCAGCATACTAAGCCCTTCTTCATCCCATTTGCATATAGGTTCCATCCCTATGTGCGGACACAGCACATAATTTATAAACAAGCTATCATCCATACCATGCTTATTCGGCAGCACGCGCTTCATATGATACATAAGCGTTGCTGCATCGGTATCGCGCATATCCTTTTCGCTTATGGTTTGGAGCATCTTCAGTGCATACGGCATATCCGCTTCACCCTGTAAAAGCAAAAATGCACCTATTTCATCCGCGTTGCCGCGCGCGGCGCGTATATACGGCAGCCATACTTCGCTGCATTTATGAGATGCCGTAAACTCATCATAATATGCGTTTATACGCCTTTCGCGTGTGCTTGCCGCGTTAGCCACGGCGGCTTTCATTTCGGTCTGCTTTGCCTTATCCGCCGCAGTACGGTTGGATGGCGCGCTTTGCGGCGCACGGAATATGCCCGAAGTATATCCCTGCACAAATTCGCCTGGTTCGCACATTACTTGTGTGCAAATTGATGTGTCTATGTCGCGCTCAAAATACGCACCGTTATGCTCGATAGATATATGTATGCTGCCCTTACCGCAGCGCAGCTGCGCGCGGCCTTCGCCGTCTGTCGTCAGCACGGCAATGTCGCGATACGCGGCCATGTTTAATAGCTGTATATGCACCCTGGCGCCACAAACCGGCGCATTACCGCAAACTACGCTTATATTCAGTTCTACCGTGTCCGCATAGCGCGCGGTTTGGTTAAAAAGGTATGCCTCGCCGCGCTTTTCTATCAATTCTTCTCCTGCAAGACCTTCCGCAGTATAGCTGCTGAACGCGCGCGAATGCACAAGCATCGCCCTGCGCGACGCCGCCATGAACCACCCCCGGTCAAGCTCATATTCCGGTTCGCACGCGCCCATGTAATGCCAGCCGTCGCCCGTGTACACTTCAACCCATGCATGGTTATCGTCGCAATGGCTCCACCATGGGGAGTATACCTGCCGCGCCGGTATGCCTACGCTGCGTAACGCGCATACCGCGAATGCCGATTCTTCGCCGCAGCGGCCTATGCCCGAAAGATATGCGGTAATAGGCCCCTCCGTGCGATCGTCCGAAGAATGGTATGTTACTTGTTCGCAGCACCATAGGTTCACGCTCAGCGCCGCATCCGCTATGCTTTTGCCCTGTACGCGCGCTTTAAGCTTTTCCGCAAAAAAGCGCCTGTGCCTTTGCGCGCGCTCGTTATTAACGCGGGGACAAAGCACATATTGCGCGAATATATCCTCCGGTATATCAGCCCCATATTGATTTGCCGCACGGGTCGCAAGCGCGGCGGCGCAGGCTTCTTCCATCCATTCAAACGGCGTGAAGCGAACATCGTCAAGCGGCAGCGTGCCGTAAAGATACTCAAGCGCGGTACGCATATCATCCTTCTGCGCGGCTATTATATCCGCCGTATTTTTAGCTATATATTCCCTTCGCTCAGCGTATGCGCGCGAGGAATACTGCCTGAATTTATCCGAAAACATGCCGTTTACTCCTTCAGCGTAAGTTTCAGTACCGTATCCGTGCCGTCAACAAGCGTTGGGTCCGGCCCAAGGTCGGCAAAGGCCATGTCCGGATAATCGCTGTGCACCCAGCTATGCGAAAGCGGAATCTCCCGCCCGTCACAAAGCTGGCGTATTGATTCTATGCTTTGCGCATTTATGCCGAAAAGCGGCAGCGGCCCAAGTGTATTTTCATACACATGAAGATAAAGTTCGTTCCCCTTTTGTGTTATGCGGCCCCATTCGGGTTTAGGTATAGCGCTTTTGGTGCAGCCGTATATGCTTTGTCCATTCGCGCGCATAAAACGGCCTATCTCATCCAGCGTTTCCGCGGCGCGCGGCGGTATTACTCCATTTGCATCCGGCCCTATGTTCAGCAGGAAATTTCCGCCCTTGCTTACGCATTCAACCAGCTTTTTTATAAGCATATCCGCACTTTTATAATAATTATCCGTGCCGCAGTAGCCCCAGTTCTGGTTCATGGTGGCGCATACTTCCCAGTATACCGGATCACCCGCGGGATCGAATATGCCGCGCGGAGGAATTATCTTTTCCGGACTTACAAAGTCGCCGTGGTACGGAGTTGGATGCCCCTGAACAAGCGAGCCGAAGCCTTCGCCGCTGCACTCAAGGCGGTTATTCAATATTATGCTCGGCTGAAGCGTGCGCACCATGTTCACAAGCTCGCTCGCACGCCACTTTTCACCACGCATATCGTCATACGAAAAATCGAACCACATTATGTCTATCTTGCCGTAGTTGGTGCAAAGCTCGCGCACCTGAGCATGCATATAGTCAAGGTAGCGTTCAAAATCGCGGCCTTCGTTCGCGTATTCGGGCCTGTTGCGCATTGGATGCTGCCTGTCCCCATAATGCGGAAAGTCCTTGTGGTGCCAATCTATCAGCGAATAGTATAGCCCAACGTGCAGCCCCTCAGCGCGGGCGGCGTCGGTAAAGTCCTTCACTATGTCCCGCCCAAGCTTTGTATTGGTGGACTTAAAGCCGGTCGTTGCGGTATCAAAAAGGCAAAAGCCGTCGTGATGCTTCGCCGTGAGTATTATATATTTCATGCCGGCGCGTTTTGCCGCGCGCACCCATGTGGAAGGGTCGTAAAGCCTTGGGTCAAATTCGTAAAAATAGCGCATATAGTCGGCTTCTTCCATTTGCTCCGTACTGCGCACCCATTCGCCGCGCGCCGGTATGGCATAAAGCCCCCAATGGATAAACATGCCGAAGCGCGCATCAAGGAACCATTTCATGCGGCATTCGTATTCATTGCGATCAAAGCTGTACATTTGTGTCTCCTTTCAGCATTCGCGCTATTTCTTCAACCTTATTTTGGTCTATCAGCTTGTAGCAGCCCTCTTTCGGCATCTCGCTTCCCGTGAAGCATATTCCGTTGCTGTTCGCGGCGGACATATCATGTGCAAGCATATGCGCGCTCATATGGAGCTGCGTACAGCCTGTGCGCTCCAGAATCAGGCGCAAGTTGTTCGCGCGTATGCCGGAGCCCGGCAGAATCTCTATTCTTCCCGCCGCATAGCGGACCATTGCGGCTATCACTCCCGCCCCCTCCATGGCCGTTGGCCGCTGCCCGCTTGTTAGCACGCGCGTAATGCCGGATTCTATCAATATGTCCAGCGCCGCACGCCAGTCCGGTGTAACATCTATTGCTCGGCTGAACACGCTTTGCTTGCCATAGCTTTTTGCCATTGCCGCAAATTCACCCGTACGCTTTGCATCCACCGTGCCGTTTTCATGCAGAAAGCCGAAAACTATGCCGTCCGTGCCATGCTCAAGCATAAGCCGCGCATCCTCCTTCATAACGGCATACTCCGTATCCGTATAGCAAAAGCCGCCTTCACGGGGGCGCACCATGCCCATTATTTCAAGCGCGGGCACAGCCTTCTTAACGGCGATAAGGCTGCCAAGCGTTGGTGTTAAGCCGCCGTGAAAAAGATCGCTGTTCAGCTCCACCCTGTTTGCCCCAGCGCGGTACGCAAGCATTGCGTCCTCCGCACTGCCGCAGCATATTTCAAATAGCGTCTGCAAGGTTTGTTTCCCCTTTTATGTGATGATATTGATATGATACTTTGACGCCGTACATTTTGTCAATTTGCGCTTGCGCAGGCAAAAATAAAGCTTTGATTTGAATATAAAGCTTGCGGGCAGATCGCTTATCGGTCTGCCCGCTCAGAAAGGAGGTACAGGCGGAGGTTAAATAAAAGCAAAACCCTCCGCCGCCACTAATGAAAAGACTTATTCGGCCTTGACCATGCCATCGCTCAGGTGCAGCACCTCGTCCGCCTCGGCGGCTATGCCAAGGTCGTGCGTAACCACTATTACGCAATATCCCTGCTCTCTGGCAAGCGTTTTAAGAATGTCTATTATGTTTTTCCCGTTTTCGGTATCAAGGTTGCCCGTGGGTTCGTCTGCAAGCAGCACCTTAGCGTCGCTTGCAAGGGCGCGCGCTATGGCCACGCGCTGCTGCTCTCCGCCGGAAAGCATATCCGGAAGGCGCTTGTAATACGTTTCGTCCAGCCCAACCGCGGCAAGCTTTTCCTTGGCGGTCTCCTTGGCCTTATGCGCGGATATTCCGCGAAGCGTCATGGGGTACATAACGTTTTCAAGCACGGTCAGCAGTGGGAAAAGATTGAAGCTTTGGCATATCAGCGCCACGTCGTCCATGCGGTATTTATCGCGGTTCAGCTCCGCCGTGGTCTTGCCGCCGAATTCAACCGCGCCGTCACTTGGCAGGTCAAGCCCGGCAAGCATTGACAGGAACGTGGTTTTGCCGCAGCCGCTTTTGCCTACTATTGCGTAAAACTTGCCGCTTTCGAAACTATATGTCACGCCGCGCACGGCATGGACGGTTTGGTATTTGCTCTTATAGGAATAATGCACTTCGTTTGCACTAAGTATTGCCATTTGTCGTTTCCTCCTCCAATTATTGTTATTCTTTGTCCCGCAGTATGCTCATAACGTCCACGCGAACGCTCATCAGCGCGGCCGATGCTGCGCCCACAAGATAGCACGCCGCAACCAGTATAACAGCATCCGCGCTGAACCAATCCGCCCGCTTATACGGGATTATGAGCATTGCCACTATGCCAAGGCCGATGCCTATTGCGCACAGTATTATCTGCTCCACTATCGCCTTCATTGTGACTGCGGCACGGCTTTCACCAAGCAAGCGCATAACGGCGTACTCTTGCTTTCTGCCGCGCGCCGTAAGGAAGCAAAGCAGGAAGCCCATCAGCACCACCAGCGCATACAGGAACACATGCAATCCTTTAAGCAGCGCAATGTTCTTCTGTATCGGCGACACCGTGCCTATCATTATCCTGTCGTCCACGGCGGCGCGCACGCCGGTTGTGTTCACATTAAGCTGAAGGTCAACAAGCAGCTGCTTGAATTCATCTATTCTGTCGCACTGGCCTATTGTAAATGAAAGGTTACGCACGGTGAAATTGAATGTTTTGTCCCCTTCAAGCGCCCTGCGCATGGCCGCAAGCGGGCAATACGCATAATAATTCGAGCCGTATATACTGCCGTACTGTATACCCGATGTAAGCGTATGCGTGCCTATTACCTTAAATGCTGCCACGACACGGGCCTTGTCGCCCGATTTATATGTCCCTTCCGGCCAAAGGCGGCGCAGTATCATCTGCACCTCGTCCCCAAGTGCAGCGCCGCTGTCCTCAGGTACTATGCAGACCATTTCTTCCCCGCGCAGTGCGTCCGCATCGTACCCATCCAGCCATGTTATCGACTCGCTCAAACGCGAAAGCAGCGAATCGGCATAAAGGTCGTTCACGCCATACATGTTTATGGTGCTGTAGCTTCCCCATTCAAGCTTTTTCAGCAGCGGGCCGGTTATCTGCTCGCATTGTTTTTCGTATGAGTAATCAACAAATGTGGGATCAGCATTGCATTGCTCCCTTATAGCCACATCCACAGGCATAACCGGGCAATACGAATACGCATAATATTCTTTAAGAAAGCCCGAATCGACTATCGCATCATAAATATCCAGCGGGATCTGAGGATCATCATATCCGCTGGCATTAACAAGCCAGCCGGACACCTCTATGGATTTATACGCGGCCTCCAGCTCCTCCTCCGAATCCGCAATAAGTCCGGGGTAGAGCAGCATGAATACCGATGTAACGGCGATAAGCAGCGCTATCAACGAATTGCCCAGCCATCTTCTGCGCATCATGCTCAGGTATAGGTTTAGACCCTTCATATACTATCCTCCTTACGGATAATAATATTCACTTTGCCTTAGGCTAACGCCTTTTCATTTTTGCGGATGCATATGCGCCCGCGATCACTCAACTTAACAAAAAACAGCCAAATGGTATCACGATAGTTTATATAGCGAAAATTCATGTTTATAATATCACACCAGACCGAATTTGTAAAATATATAATTTGATTTTGAGCGTTTTATTTTAGATGGACTTGTAAATAGCGCGCCGCATAGTCGCGAGCAGCAAATTTGGGATGCCGGTAGTACACGATCAAATGTGGTTTCAATCCACGCTCCCCTGCGAAGGGAGCGACACGAGGCCTGCACCAAGAGCGATGACGAGGGTCTGATTTCAATCCACATCCCATATGATTGGGATGACATACCATAGATTAGAAATTTCTTGAGCCAATCAGTATTTCATTCCCCGCTTCCAGCAAGAAGAGTGACATAGACAAAACGTCATCCCGTTCTTAATCAGATTCTCAGCAATGGTCGTTGCAAGAGCGTCCTGCGGGTTGGTTGCCGCAGCCTGTTTCTCTATTCTTCTTTCAGTATTCCCAGCATCCCGTTGTCTCCGGGGTAGTTCTCCCTGAAGTGATCCACTTCGTCCATGAATATTGCTTTGGGTATTCCGTTCGGAAACGCCTCGCACACCGGCCTTCTTTGCTTGTTCGCGCCCATTGCTCTCTTGCATCTTCCGCACTGGGGAACTTGTCAAGAGTCACATAGTTTACAGATTGTGCAATCACATGGTTTACACATTGAGC
>ENA-ORRN01000860-ORRN01000860.1-human-gut-metagenome-genome-assembly--contig:-NODE-860-length-22901-cov-3.624179_pt1 | contig 22901 bp, 23 predicted proteins | sample MGYA00242174_ERZ509132 | MGnify/ENA primary metagenome ERZ509132 (study PRJEB26280, sample SAMEA2338671) | human gut metagenome | biome: human gut; feature: human-associated habitat; material: faeces... | reverse complement strand
TTTCCCCTCCGCTTTCGGGTCGCTCTCCAATTGTTTGTTAATATTTACGTATTGTTCGTTGATATCATACGGATCGTAAAATTGCGTAGGACACCAACTCCATACGTAACCGTTTTCCGGCGCCGCTTCAGGCGTACCGTCGAGAGCGATATACATATTTATCATCTTGAACAAAGCTTCCGGGTTTCTGCACTTTTTGTTCACGACGTAGTAAAACTCCACCTGCTGACGATCTATTACTACGTTTTTGCCTTCGGCAAGAGGCATTTTTGCGGCAACCCAGTCGGCGTCGTTTCCGATTGCCGTACCGAGAGGATATTCGAATTGCCACCACGGACCGATCACAACGCCGCACTTATCGCCGAGAACGTCCGCCTGCACGGCGTCTACCGTAGCCGCGGCAACGTCTTTCATTAAAATGCCTTCGTTATAAAGTTTGTTCAGCCATTTCAATGCAGTCTTGCTGTTTTCGGATACTTCGTCCGCGTGCAATTTCCCGTCGCTGCCCAAAAGCCATGCATAAGGACTTGACCCGAACACGTTCATATATCTGTCGATCGAAAAATAAGAACCCGAAATAGCATTGCTCATCGCAAGTCCGCACGTCGCCCCTTTCTTTTGTTTAAACGCCTTCAATACTTCGTACAATTCTTCCGGAGTTTCGGGAACGGAAAGTTTAAGCTCGCTAAGCCAATCCCGACGGATATACATCACGGGAACGCCGCGGCGATTGTCGGAATACTGAGGCACGGCATAAATTCCGCCGTCGGCGTCGGTAAGCCTTTTGATAACATCGGGATCGCGATTCAAAAACGTCTTTACGTCGTCGGAAGCATATTCGTATGCCGTGGAAAGATTTTTCAGCATACCCGCCTTTTTCAGCGAGGCATAATCGCTTGCCGTGACCTTAAAAATATCGGGCAATTCGTTCGACAACATGGAAAGGCTCAGTTTTTCGCTGTATTGCGTTGGCGGAACTTTCCACAAATAGGAAAACTCCAGATTCAACCTTTCTTTCATCAGCTTGATGAACTGCTGGTTATCGGGAGTTACACTCTGAGGCACGCGGCTGTCGTTGTGTGCCTGATACTCCATTACGCCCGTAATCTTGACTGTAGTTTCGTACTTTCCGAACGGATTGCGGGTGGGATCGTCATAATCCGCTCCCCCGTTCCCGCCGTTTTTGCCGCAGGAGCAAATACCGATCGCGCATAATGCCGCCAGAATAAAACTGACGAATTTTAAATTCTTTTTACTCATAATCTTCCTCCGTCGATTATTTTCTTTGATTGGATTATATCACGAAAATGTTTCGGATTCAATACCCTGTTTTTTTACATCCTTTTGTTTTCTTTACCATTTTAAACACAAAAAAAACGGCTTTCCCGAAGAAAAGCCGAAAAATTCATCTTTATTTCGTTTTATACGCGTTATGGATTTCATTCGTCATCGCCAAGTGTTTTTCTCCGATAAGTCATCGGCGCACAGCCGTGCAATTTCGCAAAGGCGATTCCGAATTGCGCAGGGTTGGCAAAACCGCATTTCTTCGCGATATTCAACACAAAATCATCAGTTTCGACAAGCAGTCGTTCCGCAAACCTCATTCGCTGCTCCAAAATATACGAATGTAAATTTTCGCCGACGACAGCCTTGAACTTACGCGATAAATATGCGGGATTGTAATAAACAGCCGAAGCCAAAGTCGTCAGCGAAAGATCGTCGCCGAGATGAGTGTCTATATACTTTTTAACCGAACCGATAATTTCGTCGCCGCAATCTTCCGAAACGTCTTTCGCCTCCTGCCCGTCGCCGATAAAACGGCATCCGTTCTTATTCCCGCCGCATAAACTTTCCAGACGGGAATATCGTATTCCGTCTCTTTCTCCGCGCGGCAGATCCACGGCAAAAACGGAATCGTTACCGTCCCGCTCGAAAATATCCTGTTGCAGCCTTTTGACCCGCTCGATCGCCACGTTAACGTTTTCGGAAACGGGAATCGCCGCAAACCACCCGTTTTCTTTACAAAACACCGATACGTCTTTTCCGAAAGTATTGCGAAGAATATTCGCCATATCCGTCTTAGCTTCCGAAAAAATCATAAACAAAAACAACCGCTCGGAGTATTCTTCGTCGTTTTCTTCTACGGACCTCCGCAATTTCATGCCGTTGACTTCCGCCGACAATTCATCGTTCAGCCGCACCTGAAAAGCCAATTCCGATTCTCGTTGCCTTTGTTTTTCCGCCTCACCGATTTTTTCGCGAACGGCATTCAGCAAAACGGAGTCATCCTCTAGTTTCAACACGTAAGACGCCTCCGGAAACTTCAACGCCTCATACGCATAGGAAAAATCGCTGTACCCGGTGAGAAAAATAATTTTCAGATCGGGATACGACAACAAAAGCGATTTACATAGCGATATCCCGTTGCATTTCGGCATATCGATATCGCATACGATTATATCTATATAATGCGTTGCGGAAAACTCTTTTGCCTGCTGCGATCCGTAACAGACATGCACTTCGACGTCCGTGTTTAACTCGGCAATCAAAGTACCTGCTATCGAATCGGCTATATTTCTCTCATCATCCACCACCAATATCGTCACTTTTCAATCCTCCCGCTTAGAACACAGATAAATCGTAACTTTCAATCCCCCGAGATCGCTGCGCTTCACAAACAATTCTCCGCGCCCGCCGGCATAATGAAGCAACCTTCTGCTTACGTTGATCAATCCGGACGTTTCTTCGGGATTAACAAGTTTTTCGGATAACTCTTCTATCTGCGAATCGCTGATATCGCCGTTATCGTCGAATTCTATTCTCAGATTGTTTCCTTCCTCAAAATAACGCACTCTGAATACCCCGCCGTCTTCTTTATTCGCAAATGCATATTTATAAGCGTTTTCGGCGATGGGTTGCATGCATAACTTCGGAATAGGCATTTCACGAAACGCTTCCGGCGGAGAATCGATTTGCAGATCTACCCGCTCGTTAAAACGTATTCTTTGTATTTCGAGGTAATCGCGCATATTATCGGCTTCGTCGCACAGTTTTACGATCGGCTCGGCATTGCGCGTAATATACAGAAACAGTTTCGACAATCCGCCTGTCATGCGCTCCACGCTCTCTATGTCGCCCATTTTGCAAAGACTGCGGATATTCGCAAAACAATTATATAAGAAATGAGGGTTTATCTGCGCTTGCAACGCCTTGAACTCGCTTTCAACGCGCATCGACTTCTGTCTGTAATTTTCTTCGATATAACTCGATATCGAAGAAGTCATATAGTTGAATCCGTCGTATATGTTCTGAAAATCCGACGTAATGTTATCCTCTATGCGGACGTCGAAATCTCCGTCGCTCACCTGCCGCATCGCACCGAGCAACCGTGAATACGGGCGGCTGAAAAAATGTCTGAACATTAAAAACAAAGCAAAAGCCACAAAACAAAGCAATACGCCTGCAACGATAAAATATATTGTAAACGTGCTTAAAGCGGGATCTGCAGACGCGGCGTCGAAATTTACATATAAAGGAAGTATACTCATCAGCTTTGTACAGTAAACAATCCTTCCGTTTCTGAGTATCGGTGTGTCCGTTTCTTCTTCCGATAAAACAGTTCCCGGCACGACGCCTTCGTCCGAACAGATTATCATTAAAGAATCCTCTTCCGCATAAGGCTTCGTCTGCACTTTAGGAAATGCCGTAAGAGCCAGGTTTTTTGCGATATGATCCGCATCGAGCAATACCGCCAATACGGAATTGTCCTGTTCGGAAAGCGACAGCGTGATCAATATTTCACCGTTATTTCTGAGATTGCCTTCGTAGGTAGGCGAATAACGATGTTCTTCTATAGCCTTATCAAGCAAATGTTTACGAAAATCGTCGCCGACAAAAGTGTATAGCGTGTTATACGATAATTCCCCGTCGGGAGCAATCCACAGCGCGCACGAATCGATTACGTCGTAATAGGTCGTAAGCGATACAAGATCGTCTATCGTTCTGTTAATCGCGGTATTTCGAGCGTAGGAATCGCCCGATATTTTATCGTAATAATAGGCTTTAAGGCGAATAACGGTATCGCTGTTCATCAGCGAAAATCCCGCTCTTGATATGTTTTTGATATCGTTTTCAAGGTTCTCCGTTAACGCGGCACAACTGTCTTCCACGATTTGTCTCGTCCTGTTTTTTGCCGTTCTGTTCGATACGAACAAATTTACCGATATCAGTAAACCGAACAGAAAAATAATTATTATTTCTATCAAAGCAAAAACGGTAACTAACGACAATTTCCTTTTTTTTGCTCTTACTCCCTTCATAATTCCTCTCTCATATATTCTGCAGCCGCCGGATTTGACTTTTAATTTCAATCCCGTTCGCTTCTAATTTAAATTCCGTTCGCTTCTTCCTTCGGCAAACAATTCTTATTTCGCAGTATGCCGACAAGAGTAATACGATTCTTGCCCGGCATGCCCCGATCGGAGCCGTCGTCGGGTTCATGATCATTCAGCCGAATATCTTTCGATTCTTCCTTTCGACAACCGTTTTTTATAGTATAGCATAAATAACGATCTTTTTCAATCGTTTTTTGATTTTAGGTCATAATTCAATTAAATAACTCATAACGTAGCTCCCTTTCAAGGCTTAATCCTGTTTCTCTTGCTTTCGCAAACACAACATACCGCAAAAGTTCAATTCTATCCGGCGTTTTTCTATATTTTTTTATTTTTTTTGTTTTTCTGCGTTTTAGACAAAAAACAGCGTTTTATCTATCTGAATTAGACAAAACGCCGCTTTAATAATATTTAATTTTTACTTACTTTATACGTTTTTGATTAAGTTTATAAAACAACAAATCGATATAAAAATCGTCCCCGCCGACATTCAAATGATCTTGATTGCCGATAAAAGCAAAGCCTGTGCCGAGTTCGAGAAGTAACGCCGTAACATCTTTCACAAGCGCATTCTCTATATCGCGTTCAATCATAAGAAGATTTGTAAGGAGCGTAGCGACGGATTAGCGATTGTTCGGACTCGTTAAACTTTGGTTTTTCCGCAACTCAATGTCCGCAATCGCGTCACTTCCGGAATAGGAAGTTTACACTTTCGCCGAGGCGAAAGCGTGACATAAAAGAAGCAGGGCTTCAGCCCTGCTTCTTTTATGTTAAATCTTTGGTCTGAGTGAGAAATGTTGCCGTTTCCCGCAAGCGGGATTCCCTCGGCAAGGTTTGCAACAGAGTTGCAAACGTGAACCAAATTTTTCCGTTCTTCGATTATGCTTTTATTTTTCGTTATTTTTTTCAATCAATTTATAGTCCTCATCGAAAAAATTTGATTCACATCAACCGAACTCAGACCACGCAAAAAGGGCAACGAATGCTCGTTGCCCTTTTTGCGTGGTCTGAGTGAGAAGATTTGAACTTCCGGCCTCTTGAACCCCATTCAAGCGCGCTACCAAACTGCGCTACACCCAGATATCCCGCATTTGCTTAAAGATTATATAATATTTTTTAAAAAAAGTAAACCCTTTTCGATATGTTTTTTGAAAAAACTTTATTTTTTTTGAAAAAGCAATTTGCGGTTTGTTTTTTGCTCTTCGATTTTCACGTTAAATCGTTCGGAAACAACGTTGATAATCGTTAATATATACCTCAATAAAAACTTTTGAATTCTTCGACGGTTTTGCGTTCGAAAAGCTTTAAAAGTTCGTCGAGCGGTTCTTTCTGTTCGTAAATAATGTTGTATACGGCGTTTGAAATGGGAAGCTCGACGTTGTATTTTTCGCCGAGAATCTTCAACGCCTTAGCCGTGGAAACGCCTTCCGCAAGCTTTTTAAAAGGCTTTTTCAGATATAAATCCTCGCCGTAAAGTCTGTTGTTGGAAAATTCCGAAAAAAGAGTGGTTTCGTAGTCTCCCAAATGACACAACCCGTATGCCGAAAGTTCGTTGCCGCCCATAGCCTTTATAAGCCTTGAAATTTCCCTTGCGCCGCGTGCCATAAGCGGACCTTTAAGGGTACATAAACCTCCGCCGTCCAGAATTCCCGCAGCGATGCCCATAACGTTTTTAGCCGCCGCGCCGACTTCGCTACCGATGATATCTCCGCCGTAATAAAACCTTATAAGTTTACTCTTGAACGCGTCGGCAAGGCTTCTTACGAGTTCGCCGTTATAACCGTCAATCACCATGCAGTTGGGTCTGCCCGCCGTAAATTCCTGAATATGCCCCGGACCTACCCACACGGCTATATTGTTTTTATCGTAACCTTCTTCGAGCATGATTTCGGTGAGACGTTTACCCGTATTCTCTTCAAGCCCCTTCATGCACAAAACGATTTTTTTGTCTTTCGCGCCGAAAGCCGCGATTTCGCCCGCAAGAGAACGAAGCGCCTGGGATTTTATGGAAATTATCAGCACGTCGGACGATTTTACCGCATACTCGAGTTCGGACGTTAAATTTATCCGCTCGTCGAGCTTGACGTATTCGTTTCCGCCCGTATTTTTAAGCTCCGAAAAAGCTCTGCCGTTTTCCCTGCCCCATTCGATTACTTCATGCCCGTTATTAACCATATACCAGCTGATAAACGAACCCCATCTTCCGCAACCTAAAACGCTTATTTTCATTAAATACCTCTCTATAAGTCGATTAAACAGGTTTTTTCACCGTCATTGAGACAATTTTTCTTCCGTCTCTTTCTTCTCTTTTTTCTTAAAAGAAAATTTCTTTTCCTCGCCTTTGCAAAGCCTTATAATATTTTTATAGTGCATTGCGACGATAAATATTCCCGCAAAGACAGATAAAATCAATTTCGAGAGAAAATAGCAACTTACCCCAAAATAGACTAACAGCGAATAAGAAATCGGGAAAACGATTGCCGCGAGAATGGAACTTATCGAAACGATTTTAGTTATCGCAACAACTATTATAAACACGGAAATCGAAATGAGGAACACCCTCCAATCGATGGCAAGCGCGAGCGCCGCCCCAACCGTAACGCATTTACCGCCTTTAAACCCGAAAAACACGGGGAAAGAATGCCCGAACATGCAAGCCGCCCCCGCAATGCACATATAGTCTACGCCGTGCGTATTCGCCTTATCGCCGAGCAAACCGAGATAAAAACAAATACACATTGCGATAAGGGCTTTGCCGACGTCGCCGAGAAGAACGACAAGCCCGCCCTTCCAGCCGTAAACCCTCGCCATATTCGTTGCGCCCGCGTTGCCGCTGCCGTATTTTCTGACGTCGCCCCTATATACGAGCTTAGATACGATAACGGACGCGCTGCACGAACCTAAAACATAACCTATAACAATCGATAAAACAATTATCCACCAAACCATCGTGTCACCTCGGATATCTCGGCTTTTATTTTACAACAACAGAGAAATAAAGTCAATTATAATAGCCGCTCGCGCGCGCATTTACGCTTAATTTACACACTTGACGATACGCAAGACGGAAAAAATAAAAATTATTGCGGAAATAGGCTTAAGACAAAAAGGCTATCGCGGTTACGCGATAGCCTTTCGGTTTTTATAAACTTAGTTAAATAACTTACGGAATTATTCCATAACTGCAGTTGCGCCTGCTTCTTTGAGCTTAGCAACCATCTTTTCAGCTTCGTCCTTGGGAGCAGCTTCTTTAACTACGCCGCCTTTCTCAACCATGTTCTTAGCGTCAACAAGACCAAGACCGGTGATTTCTCTGACAGCTTTGATAACTGCGATTTTGTTTCCGCCGACTTCTTTCAATACAACGTTGAATTCGGTCTTCTCTTCTTCAGCGGGAGCAGCAGCAGCTACAGCGCCTGCAACAGCAACGGGAGCAGCAGCGCTAACGCCGAACTCTTCTTCGATTGCCTTTACGAGGCTGTTGAGTTCAAGAACGGTCATACCTTTGATTTCTTCAATAAATTTTGCAATATCAGCCATTTTAATATTCCTCTCTTTTAATTATTATTTTCGCTTGTAAATTAAGCGTTCTGCTCTTTCTTCTCTGCGACTGCGTTAAGAGCTACCGCCAAGCCGCGAACGATACCGGACAATGCGCCGGCAAGTTTTGCAACGAGAACGTCTTTGGACGGAATCGATGCGAGTTCTTTAACCGCTTTTACGTCAACGTATGCGCCGTCAACATAACCGCTCTTAACCGAAATCTTATCGTTGGTGTCCTTGCACATATCGCAAGCAACCTTTGCAGCCGCCGTCTCGTCGTGTCCGAAAGCTACTGCCGTGGGACCGTTGAGATCGCTGTCGAAATCGGTAACGTTGAGTTCGTTGAACGCCTTTTTAAGCAAGGTGTTTTTCAAAACCTTGTATTCGGTGTTCGACTCTCTCATTTTAGAACGGAACGCGGTATCTTCGGCAACGGTCAAACCTTTGTAATCGATAAGAATTATCGACTTGCTTGCCTGAATCTTTGCCTTGATGTCTTCTACAATTTGCTTTTTTGCCTCTTTGTTTGCTGACAAGTTTGTATACCTCCGTTTTAGAATTGAAAACAGCTCCCGACCGCGCGAAAATACGGTCGGGAGCCGATAAAATCATAACTCTCGTTTAACGTACCTCGGCGGGTAGCTTACAATATAAGCTTTACGACCTGCTGTCTTCGGTTATTTAACTGTGAATATTATACCACCGAAAAATGGTAGTGTCAAGCGAAAATCAAACGTTTCCAAAAACAAAATTAAACGTTCTTGGGAACAACTTTAACGCCGGGACCCATAGTGCTGGTGAGCGTAACGCTCTTAATATACTGTCCCTTAGCTGCCGCGGGCTTCGCTTTAACGATTGCGTCAGCAAGCGCGTTATAGTTTTCGACGAGTTTGTCTTTGCCGAAGCTCTTCTTGCCGATTGCGCAGTGAATAATCGCCTGCTTGTCAAGTCTGTATTCGACTTTACCTGCTTTAACGTCGGCGATAGCTTTCGCTACGTCCATCGTAACCGTTCCGCTCTTCGGGTTAGGCATAAGACCTTTAGGTCCTAACAACTTACCGATTCTACCAACAACGCCCATCATATCGGGAGTCGTGATAACGGTATCGAAATCGAACCAGTTGTCTTTCTGAATTTTAGCGACAAGCTCTTCCGCGCCGACGTAATCCGCGCCTGCAGCCGTAGCCGCGTCTGCCTTCTCGCCTTTTGCAAGGACAAGAACTCTGACGGTTTTACCTGTTCCGTTAGGAAGGACGATAACGCCTCTGACCTGCTGGTCTGCCTGCTTCGGGTCTACGCCGAGCCTTACGTGAAGCTCGATCGTTTCGTCGAATTTAGCCTTTGCGTTGTTCAGAACGAGATCGATTGCCTCTCCCGCTTCGTATTGCTTAGCGCGATCGTACTGCTTCGCGCTTTCGGTATATTTCTTTCCGTGTTTCATTATTTAAGAATCCTCCGTGTGGTTATAACGAGAATTTCTTCTCTCCCACCTCTATTTTTATTCCTCGACGGTTATGCCCATACTGCGCGCAGTACCTTTGATCATGCTCATTGCCGCCTCTAAAGAAGCTGCGTTGAGGTCGGGCATCTTCGTCTTAGCGATCTCTTCAACCTGAGCCTTGGTGAGCTTTGCAACCTTGTCCTTGTTGGGCTTAGCGCTTGCAGTCTCGATTCCGCATGCCTTTTTGATAAGTACGGGAGCCGGCGGGGTTTTAAGAATGAACGTGAACGAACGGTCCTGATAAATAGTGATTACTACGGGAATAATCAATCCGACTTCGTTTGCCGTTTTTGCGTTAAATTCCTTGGTGAATCCCGGAATGTTTATTCCGTAAGGACCAAGAGTAGAACCAACCGGGGGTCCCGGTGTAGCTTTTCCGGCTTGTAATTGCAATTTTACGATTGCAGTAACTTTTTTAGCCATAGTTTCTCCTCCATAAAACGTGGTAATAACGAGAACGCCGATAGAATTTGGATTTTAGCGTTCCTCCCACTTTATATAAAACGGGCGAAAACCCGTTTTAAGCGTACTGAAATACCCCTTTCGGGATAATTATATATAATGATATCGTATTAAAGCGTATCGATAACGCCGAGCTTATCAAGCTGAACGAAATCAAGCTCGACTTCCGTTTCTCTGCCGAACATCGAAACCTTGACTTTCGCTTTCTGATTTTCCTCGTCAAGATCTTCGATAACTCCGATAAACGAATCGAGCGGCCCCGAGACAACGCGCACGCTGTCGCCGACTGCGAAATCGAAATGCTCGACCTTGTCTTCAAGGCGCATTTTCTTGATTTCTTCCTCGGTGAGCGGCACCGCCTTTCCTTGCGGACCGACGAAACCCGTTACGCCCCTCGTGTTGGTTAAAAGGTACCACATATCGTTGCTGTATACCATTTTTACGAACACGTAACACGGCAGAATCTTTCTCTGAACTATCTTCTTCTTGCCGTTGGCTTTTTCTTCTATGGTCTCTTCCGTGGGAATTTTAATGTCGAGAATCGTATCGGCAAGATTGTTGTTTTCTATGAGCTTTTCGATAGTATCTTTTACAAGCGCCTCATAACCCGAGTATGTGTGAATGACATACCAATTCGCCGTTTCGGGATTTGCCATTGTTAAAGCACCTCACCGATTTTACAAACCAAAGCCGCCGCTTCGCTTCCTTTGCCCTGAACGAGTTTGAGAAGCTGCTGAAGCCCGAGGTCGATAACGAGTATGAGTACGAGCATGACGATAACGGTTACCAAAACCGCGCCGAGACGTTTTAAAACGGTCGGGAACGTAGGCCAGGTAACCTTTTTAAGCTCGGATACGACGGCTTTGATCTTGCCGCCCATACGAACGAAAATATTCGGCTTTTTATTCGCGTTTTTCTTCTGAGCCTTTTTGTCGGCTTTTTCCGCGTTAGCCTGAGCGTTTTTATCGATTTTCTGATTGTCCATTTTCTGACTAACCTCCTGTCATAACGGGCTTGAGACGCTTCACGCGTTCGTTTAAGGCTTTCCCCTTATAAAAACATACGAAAACGCTCGCGCAACGCAACCTGCCTGCGCGATCGGCTCAAGCGATATTATACGGTCTCAAAAACACTTACTTCGTCTCTTTGTGGACGGTGTGCTTTTTGCAGAACGGGCAGTATTTATTAAGCTCGATTCTGTCCGGATCGTTTTTCTTATTCTTATAGTCGTCGTAATTTCTCTGCTTACATTCCGTGCAAGCCAAAGTGATTCTGGTTCTACTTCCTTTTGCCATATCTTTCGCCTTCTCAAAAAATTAACACCCCGTATGCGGAGTGCTAATTCATTTTACTATACCTTTAAAAGTTTGTCAACTGTTTTTTTGTGTTTTTTTTGTTTTTTAATCGTTTTTATCGTTTTTTGCCGATTTTCCGCTTTTTCGGCTCGTTATTTTGTACCGATTAACAGTACCGATTAAAAACCGCCGCCTTGCTTATCTCCCGGCAAACCCTGTTTAAGCTTCCCGAAAAACGGCTTATTCTTCCGCGCCGACGGTCGTCACGTCTTCCGCAGAAGTTTCGTCCGCTCCGTCTTCCCCGCCGCCGTAAAGGAACTGCTCGACCATTCCTATCGCGTCTACTTCCATGAATTTCGGGTTTTCTTTAAGCCCGTGCTGAGCGGCGCATTGATCGATAAGAATCTTCGCATATCTCATCGCGCGCCCCGATTTGATCCTGAGAAGAACGGGAACGGTTACGTAAGTCTTTTTGTCGCTCATGTCCTTGCAATGGAATTTCGGGTCGGTTGTCTCTATATCCATGTTGAGATAAAGTTTAAGCGTCTTTCCCGCAACGGATAATTTAACGAACTGAAGCCTGCCCTGGTTGATACTGTCGAACTTCTTTGAAATTCTCGTTTTGAGCTTTTTGAACCGCAACGCGTAGTTTTTAAGCTCGTCGTATCTGTCCTGAATGATTTCGTCCGCACGAAGCATTTTCTGAGCGAACGTGGGCGAGGGTATGTATTTAGGTGCGGTTTCGGGAGAATAAAATTCGCCGTCGCCCGCATAAACAGCCGTTGCGGCAACCTCGTCGGGATAATACTTTTCTTCGTCGGCGAGCGCAAGATTCAAAAGCTCGTCGGTGATATCGAAACTGTCTTCTTTGACGGTTGCGGCAAAGCCGTTAGCCGCGATCAGATCATCGTCTAAATATTTACCCGTGTATGTTCTCATAAACGCACCTCTCTCCGATTAAAATACCGCAAAACGCCCGCATTTTTCGCGGATACGTTTCGGATTTCAGAAAAAATAGACTTTTATATATATATTATATACTACAATTGAATTAAAATCAAGTGTTATGAAGCAAAAATATAGAAAAAGTAAAAAAATTTTCTTTTTTCGCGAGGCTCGTTTTTCGTTGACTTTTAATTTTTCGTAGAGTATAATCAATTCTCGTGTAATAATAACCATTAACGAAGAAGCAAAGGTATAAGCATGAAGGAAGAAATTTTAAATACGTTATACTATCTCGCGGTGATCCTTATTTTTGCAAAAAGCTTCGGGCTTTTAGCAAGAAAAATAGGGCTTCCGCAAGTTGCGGGCATGGTTATCGCGGGCGTTATTTTAGGGCTTTTAAGCAATTTTCACCGCGACGACAACGCTATTTTAAGTACGATTTTCATGAAACCGAGCGCGAAAGAAAAAGATATTTTAAACGCGTTCAGCCAGATCGGCGTAGTTCTCATTCTCTTTTCGAGCGGACTCGAAACCGACCTCGATAACCTTAAACACAGCGGTCTCGCCGCCACGTTTATAGCGCTGTGCGGCGTTCTCATCCCCATCGCTTTAGGGACTTTGGGTTCGATGTTTTTCCTTAACGGATTTGCGGCTTACTCGCAAGAAAAACTTCTCAACGCGATTTTTGTCGGAACCATCCTCGCCGCAACGAGCGTGGGCATAACCGTCGAAACGCTTAAAGAGATAGGCAAGCTCAACTCCAGGGTAGGACAGACGATAGTAAGCGCGGCGATTATCGACGACGTTCTCGGCATAATCGCGCTGAGCATAGTGACGAGCCTCAAAGGCGGCGGAGCTTCGCAGATCTGGATAACTCTCCTAAAAGCCGTAGGTTTCTTCGCGTTCTCGATCGGTCTCGGAATACTTCTTCGGATATACTTCAAATGGGAAGAACATAAATTTCCACATAAGAGACGTACGAGCATTTACGCGTTCGGCATGTGTTTCCTCTTCGCTTTCTGCGCCGAGAAATTTTTCGGAATAGCGGCAATAACGGGCGCATATATGGCGGGAATAATGCTCAGCGGACTCGAAGACACGCAATTCGTGGACAGAAAAGTCGTCGTCAGCGGATATATGATTTTCTCGCCCATATTCTTCTCGTATATCGGAATTTCGGCAGATTTCAGCGGATTCAGCTGGTCGTATCTTCTGTTCGGGCTTACGTTCGTCGCCCTCGGAATAATAGGAAAAATCGTCGGATGCGGGCTTGTAGCAAAGCCGTTCGGGTTTAAAAACAAAGAGTGCGCGACGATAGGTTGCGGAATGATCGCGAGAGGAGAAGTCGCGCTTGCCGGGAAGCATGCTCATGGCGTCAAACCCCGCGGAAAGGCTCGACCCCCTCGTGGCAACGATAATGCTTATCGTTATTTCGTCCATTCTCTGCCCCGTTCTCCTGAAACTTCTTTTCAAGGACAAAACGGAAACGACCGAACCCGATCGTCCGTCACCCGCAATTCAGCAATAAAACAACGACTTTAAACGGGGTTTACCGCACAAAATGCGGTAAACCCCGTTTCATTATATTAAATAATATAAAAATCAACGCACGAAAGGAATCAGAACGCGAAAGGCTCGTGGACGCGTTTTTTCAGTTCGGAGACGAGTTCCTTTTCCGAGTTTACCGGATTTTTCAAAAGTACGCCCGCGCGCGCGTCCTGCGGCTCGTGAAAATCGCTGCCCGCGGTTTGTATTAGGTTGTTTTCCTTTGCATACTTTATGGCGAGATCGTTATTGTTCTGCTGGCGCGGATTGTCGTTGATAACCTCGGCGGCGTCTAAAAATTCGGGGTGATGATATGAAATCATCGGTCTGAACGGGTGCGCCTGAGACAATATCCATCCGTTTTTTTTGCAGAAATCGTGCAGTTCCTCAACGGTCATCTTAAAAATCCGTTCGGGACTATGGCGCATGAAATCGGGCGTTGCGCCGTATATAAGAAATTCGGCTTTATCGGGAGTTTCTTCATAATACGAAGTCATGTCGGGCATGGCTTCCATTCCGAAAAAGACCTTCACTCCCCGCTTTGCACATTCGGCTTTAAGCGTTTCGAAGTGGCTAAGAAAATTTTCGTTATACTTTTTCACGTCTCCCGAGAAATAATATTTGCTTAAAAAAGAGTTATAGTGACTTGTGTAAACGATTCCGTCATAACCCGCTTCCGAGTAAATTCCGGCTATCGTCTTTTCATCGGTTTGTGCGCACGGCGAAGTTTCCGCAACGTGCAGATGCATTTCGAGTTTAAACATATTACTCCTTATGTCAATAAAAATAAGCCGTTAAACGGCTTATAGAGTGACTTTTCAAATTTGGCGCGGCACGCAGGCAACAAAAACGAGGTCTTCGTTTCCCGTGTTCGTCATCGCGTGCGAGCTTCCCCTCGGACAAAAATGACAGCAGCCCGCGGAAAGCATTTCGGTCTCCCCGTCGCAAATCGCTTTGCCCTTTCCCGACAACACAAGGATGACTTCGCAATCGCTTGTGTGCTTGTGCATACCTATCGCAGAGTTCGGTTCGAGCCTGCCCGAAATAAATTTTACGTCCGACTTATCGAACATTTTAAGCCAAGTCGTGCCTTTTCCGTCGCAAAAGCGATCGGCGCGTTTTTCGCTTATTCCTTTAAAATGCTCCGCACGGTCGTTAAAGCCCGGAATTATGGGGCAGCGCAGAATAATTTTACTGCCAGCATCGCTCAAAGCCTTTAAATTTCTCCCGCCGTATAAATTCAGATTTTTTTATAAACCGTGAATCTGATTTTATAGCCGTTTGTTTCGAGTTCTTCGCCCTCTTCGACGAGCTTAAAATCGCTGCGCTTATCGAGATTTTCGAAAAAGACTTCGGCGTTTCCGTCCGCGGCGACTTTCGTTACGAGAACTTCGTCGCAATACGGCAGCATGCTTCTGTAAAAATACGCCCCGCCGATAACGTAAACGTCGTCCGTTTCGTTTTTGACAGCATTAAGCATATCACCCAATGTATGAACGCACAGAAGGTCGTCGCGCTCTATGCCCTCGGGGCAAAGAACGATGTTTTTTCTGTTCTTCAAAGGCTTACCCTCGGGGAAGGAAAGCAGGGTGTTATAACCCATGCAAACGGTTTTCCCGAGAGTTTTTTCTCTGAAATACTTCATATCGAGCGGCAGACGGAAAAGAAGATCGTTTTTTTTGCCGATTCCCCACTTCTCGTCCACGGCGACAATCGCTTTAATCATACCGCAACCTCGAGTTTTTTGGCAAGCGGAGTCGCCTGATAATTTTCAAGGACGAAATCTTCGACTTTGAAATCGTAAAAGTCCTTCACGTCGGGATTGATAATAAGCTTCGGCGCGGGGTATTCGGGATTTGCGAGCATTTCCTTAACCGACGGGATATGCCTGTCGTAAATATGCGCGTCCGCGATGACGTGAACGAGTTCCCCGGGCTTGAAGCCGGTAACCTGCGCGAACATCATAAGAAGCGCGGCATACTGCATGACGTTCCAGTTGTTCGCGACAGCCATGTCGTTGCTTCTCTGATTTAAAATTCCGTTGAGCTTATCTCCCGTAACGTTAAACGTCATGGAATATGCGCAAGGATAGAGATTCATCTCGTGAAGGTCGGCAAAAGTGTAGATATTGGTCATTATTCTGCGGGACGCGGGGTTGTTTTTAAGATCGAACAAAACCCTGTCCACCTGATCGAACATACCCTCTTTATACTGATGTTTAACGCCGAGCTGATAGCCGTATGCTTTGCCGATCGTTCCGTCTTCACCCGCCCAACTGTCCCAGATATGCGAATGAAGGTCGGCGATTCTGTTGGATTTTTTCTGCCATATCCAAAGTATTTCGTCGACGGCGTTTTTGAAGCTCTGCTTCCTTATCGTCATTATCGGGAATTCCTTTGACAAATCGTATCTGTTCACGATACAGAATTTTTTAACGGTGTGCGCGGGCGTGCCGTCGAGCCATCTCGGGCGGACTTCCATATCCGTGTCCCACACTCCGTTTTCCAGAATATCTTTAACGTTTTCTTTAAAAACTTTATCTGCGTAACTCATTTTTAGTTTCCTTTTATTTTAATCGGCGGTTCGTCTTTTAATCGGCTGTTCGTCTGCTTGCCTGCCGACGTTAAAACGCGTCTTTTTCCTTGCATTTCCACTTTTTAGCGACAAACCGGCACTTAACCGAAAGCGGAACGAATTTCTCGAGCGCGTAAACGAATTTATTGAACGCCCCGGGGATAACGAGCCGTTTGTTTTTATCGAGAGCCTTCAATGCCTTTTTAACGACGAATTCCGCGGGTTTTGCGGACATTCTGCCCGTCCAGCCCTGAATTTTTATATCTCTTTTAACGTCTTCCCTTGTGGGAATCCCTCCGGGCGCGAGAACCGTTATTTTCGCGTCCTTAATTTCATATCGAAGCGAGGTGTAAAAACCGATAAGAGCGGATTTCGTTGCCGAATATATCGCAAAATACGGCATGGGCGTGCTTCCGCTCATACTGCTCACGCACAGAATTTTAAGGTTCTTTTCCCGCCGCGCAAGCACCTCGCGGCAAACGGCGATGTTTGCTTCGAAATTAAGCCTTGTCTGAAAGACGATTTTTTCGGGCGTATACTTCATAAACGCCTTCTGAATATCCGCGCCCGCAACCGCGAAATAACCCGAAAAAGTTATGTCGTTTTCGTCCGCGAACGAAAAGAGATTTTCGCGTTCTTTTTCGCTCGTCAGATCGGCTTGAAAAACTATAACGTTTGCTTGCGGGTTGACGAAACGAAGCTCGGCTTTAAGTTCGTTAAGCCTCTCCGTGCTTCTGCCCGTCAAAAACAAATCGTCGGTTTTGATAAGCTCGCGGCAAAAGGCTTTGCCCAAGCCCCCGCACGCGCCCGTTATAAGTGTGTAACCCATAAAAATGCACCGATAATCGACTTATAGCCCGATATCCGACGTTTAATCAGTTGAGGTTATCCGATTTTGCAAGCGGCTCCCCGTCGCGATTTTTAACCTTTTCGAGCTTCTTCTTTTCATCGCCCTCGACAATGTATGTGTTATCGAGCTGAGATTTAAGGTTGCCCACAACGCTGTCTATATAAGCTCTGCGAAGCTTCGCCTGCTCGGCTTTTTCCTCTTCGGTAAGCCCTTCTTCCCTCTGCTTTTTCGCAAGAAAATTTATTCTGTCTATATCCACCATGATTATTATCTTAACTCCACGTTGAGCCTGTGTTTTAAGCTGCCGAGAATACGTTTGACGAATCCGTCCACGTCTTCCGTTTCCAGAGGCTTAACTCCGTCCGAACAGAAGGTTACGGTGAACGCCATGCTCTTCTTGCCTTCGCCGAGTTGCGCGCCGGCGTAAACGTCGAAAAGTTCGACAGATTTTACGTTGAGTTTGCAAGCCGAACGGATAACGTCCTCGATTTCTCCGCAAGTTATTTTCTCGTCCGCAACGAGGGCTAAATCTCTCTTTACGTCGGGGAATTTCGGAAGAGGCTCAAAGCGGAAAGGCGTTGTAAATTCCGCCGAAAGTTCGTCGTAATCAAGCTCTAAAACGTAAACTTTGCACTCGAGATCGAACTTGGCGCATGTTTCGTAAGTCACCTGCCCGTAAACGCCGACCTCTTTGCCGTTAAGCAGAATTTTCGCAGATACGCCGGGATGAAGATAGGTCTTCTCCGCTCTCACGCCGAGGTTGAATTTAACCCTGAAATTGTCTTCGATTTCGGCAAGCACGCCTTTTAATGTGAAGAAATCCTCGTTTTCGCCGAACACGGCAACGCACAAATGTTTGCGCTCCGTCGGGAAATCGTCTACGGGTAAGTTCTTCGGGATATACGTTCTTGCCAACTCGAAAATTCTGCCCGCCGCGTTGCCCTTTTTGACGTTTCTCGAAACGACGCCTAAAAGCGACGGGATAAGCGTTCTTCTCATAACTTCGTAGTTATCGCTTATCGGATTTTCGATTATTATAACTTTGCCCTCTTCGTCGTCCTCTCTCAAATCGAGCGCGGCGAGATCTTTCTTAGAATAGAAGGAGTAAGTCATAACTTCGTTATAGCCCTGCTCTACGAGAACGCGCTTCATTTTGAGTTCGTCTTTCTGTTCTTTGGTATAACCGCCCGCGGTAATTTTCGCGTCCTTTAAAAGCGCGGGAACGACGTGTTCGTAGCCGTACATACGGATAACTTCTTCCGCAAGATCGGGATAACCCTCGACGTCTTCTCTGTACGGGGGCGCGATAGTCGTTATCTCTTCGCCCTTAACTTTCACTCCGAAATTAAGTCGTTTTAAAATATCCACAACGGTATCCTTAGGAACTTCTATGCCTAAAACCCCGTTTATTTTACCGAAAGTAGTCGTAACCGTCTTATTTTCTTGCTCTTTTCCTGCGGAAACGTCCGCATGAACGTCGGTAACTTTGCCCGCGCCGAGCTGTTCGATAAGGTGCAAAGCCCTTTTCATAGCTCTTTCGGTGGTGTATTCGTCAACGCCTTTTTCGAATCTTTTTGACGAATCGGAAGATTTTCCGAGCGTTCTCGAAGATTTTCTCACGTTATCGCGCTTGAACTTCGCGCATTCGAACACAACGCCTTTCGTCGCGTCCTTTATCTCGCTGTTAAGCCCGCCCATTATGCCCGCCAAGGCAACAGGCTTAACGCCGTCGCAAATAACGAGGTTGTCGTTATTCAAAGTAAGTTCTTTTTCGTCGAGCGTTGTTATTTTTTCGCCGTTTTCCGCTCTGCGGACGACTATTTCTCTCTTTTCGAGGTCGTCTTCGTCGAAAGCGTGCATGGGCTGACCAAGCTCCAATAAAACGTAGTTGGTTATGTCTACGATATTGTTTATGGAGTTGATTCCGCACATTTTCAGCCTTCTCGTCATCCATTTCGGCGATTTTTCGATTTTTATATCCTCGACGAGGTGCGCGATATATCTCGGGCAAAGCTCGCTGTCTGAAACGGTAACCTTAACGCCCTTTCCCGCGCCCGCTTTAACGGCGGTGAAATCGTAAGAAGGTTCTTTGAGCGGTTTTTTAAGAGTTGCCGCAATTTCCCTCGCGATGCCTAAAACGCTCTGACAATCGGGGCGGTTTGCAAGCACCGAAATATCGAAAACGTAATCTTTAAGCGCGAGAAGGTCTCTCACCTCTTCGCCTAAGGGGAATTCGTCGTGAAAAATAAGCACGCTGTCGCCCGACGCCCCGTCATAGAAATTATCGTCTATGCCGAGTTCTTCGCCGCCGCAGAACATTCCGTAAGAGGGTTCGCCGCGAAGCTTGCCGTTAAAAATACGGTCGCCCGTGGCGAGCGTTGCTCCGTCCACCGCAACGGGTACGGTATCGCCGACCGACACGTTCGTCGCGTTGGTTATTATCTGCAAAACGCCGTATTTGCCCGCGTCAACCTGACAAATGCGGAGCCTTTCCGCATTTGGGTGCTGAGTTATTTCGACTATTTTACAAGTCACGACCTTGTCGAGCTTGTCTCCGTAAGGAATAATCTGCTCGACCTCGAATCCGCAATCGAAAAGTTTTTTCTCAAGCTCTTCGGGCGTGACGTCTATATCCACATAATCTTTAAGCCAACTTAAAGGCGCTAACATTTTTTCGTTCCTCCTTAGTCCTTGAATTGCTTGAGAGCGCGAAGATCGCCCTCGTAAAGAACGTGAATGTTGTTCACGCCGTTTTTGAGCATCGCGATTCGGTCAAGCCCTAAGCCGAACGCAAAACCCGTGTATTTATCTGGGTCTACTCCGCAGTTTTCCAGAACCTTGCGGTTTACTATTCCGCCGCCGAGAATTTCTATCCAGCCCGTACCTTTGCAGAGTTTGCAGCCCTTGCCGCCGCACTCGAAACAGCTTACGTCAACTTCGACGGAGGGTTCGGTGAACGGGAAGAAGGAAGGACGGAAACGAGTTTTCGCTTCCGAGGAGAACATCTTTTTAACGAGAACGTCGAGCATGCCCTGAAGATCGCAAAGGGTTATCTTTTCGTCGATAACAAGCCCTTCCATCTGGTGGAACATGGGCGAATGCGTGGCGTCGTCGTCCGCACGGTATACTCTGCCCGGGATAAGCACCTTAAACGGCGGCTTTATCGTAGTAAGGCTGCGTATCTGTCCGGGGGAGGTATGCGTTCTGAGCATGAAATCGTCGTTTATATAGAAAGTGTCCTGCTTATCTCTCGCGGGATGCTCCTTGGGAGTGTTGAGCGCGGTGAAGTTGTGGAAATCGTCCTCGATTTCTCTCGTCTCTAAAACGCGGAATCCCATTCCCGCAAAAATATCGATAAGTTCGGCTTTAACTATGCTCACGGGATGATACGTACCCTGCGGAACCGCCTTCGCCGGCATCGTTATGTCGATTTCTTCTTTTTTATAGCGGTAATTTCTCTCCGCTTCGTTTATTTCGGCTTCCTTTTTGGCGAAATAATCCACCGCCCATTCTTTAAGGCTGTTTATTACCATACCGAGTTTGGGTCTGTCCTCTTTGGAGGCTTTTCCGAGTTCTTTCATAAGCCCGGGAATTATTCCCGCTTTGCCTAAGATGTACTTGGCTTTAAGCCTGAACAATTCCGAGCTTGTTTTGGCTTCCGAAAGTTCCAGAGCTATTTCGCCTTTAATCTCCTCAATCTTCTCTTCCATGAATTTCTCTCCGAATTATAAATCTTTAGCTTTTCTGTTTCTTTGCCGAACGTTCCGGCATATTTCCGATTTTATCCCGCAAATTTAAATTCGGGCAAATCGGAAAAGACAAATTAAATGTATAATAATAGGCTTTAATCAATTATATCAAAGAAAACAAATAAAGTCAAACCCGATAGCGAGCAAAACAAGTACATACAAAAAATTTTCCGCTTTTATAGCGGGTTTATCGATAATTTTACCGTGCGAAAATAAGTACTAAAAAAATAATTGCAGATTTTCCGAAAAAAATGTTCAAACAGTTGACAAGGTATTGCTTTTATGGTAGAATAAAAAAGCTTCGAGCAAAAACGGCGCTATAGCCAAGTGGTAAGGCAAAGGTCTGCAAAACCTTTATGCCCCGGTTCAAATCCGGGTGGCGCCTCCAAACGAAACGGTCTGTAAATTTCTTTACAGACCGTTTTTTTTGTTATAATTTTATTTTTTTAAGAGGAGTGGCGTAAAGAAGCACTATTCCCGAAACCGCGCCCGTTAAAGCTTGTAAAATTTCATACGGAAGTTTTATCATGGCGTATTCGAAAGTGCTGTAAACGTAGATTTTTCCGAGCGTATAGCCCGAAACCATAATAACCGCGCCGACAAAAACGGCAACGATCGCCCGCCAAAGCTTAGGACGTTCGCCTTTATATCCGCCGGCAATAAGCGAAATAACCGCGGCTTGCACGCCGTGCGTAACCAAAGAAACGAACATCGGCAAAGGATAGAAGAACAAATCGCCTAAAAACGCGCCCACACCGCCCACAAAAAAAGCGCAAATCGGGTCTAAAAGAAGCGACGCGAAACATATCGCCACGTCGTTGAGATAAATCCGCCCGCCGGGGACGGGAACGCCGAACGAACTCAAAGCGACGTTCATCGCCATAAACATTGCCGTGATTACGATTTTTTTTGTAGTAAATTTAATTGCTTTTCCCATGTTCTTTATTTTCCGTTGACTTTTTTTCGAAAACAGTATATCATACTTTTGACTATATTAAAATAACCACTTTGAGTATTTTTTATAAGGTCAGATTTGATTGATTTTAAATTGTTCGGGGCAAAAATGAAAAAATACGAAGAGATTTACAGAAAAGTTCGGGACGATTTAACCGAAGGCAGCATCGCATACGGGCAAAAACTTCCGTCCAAACGGACGGCGGCGGAACTTTTCGGCGCGAGCGTGATTACGATAGAACATTCTTACGGACTTCTGGAGAGCGAGGGCTACATCCGCGCAAAAAACAAAAGCGGATTTTATTCCTGCTACCGCCCCGGCAACTTAATTGCCGAAAAAGAATACTCTCATCTCCCCGTTCAACAAAACCGCACGCAAAATCACACGCAAAAAAAAGAGACTTTCCCCTTCTCCGTTTATGCGCGCGCCGTAAGAGCCGTTTTGAACGATTACGGCAATGCTATAACCGAAAAAACGGACGGAAGCGGAGCAAAAGAGCTTAAACATGCAATAAAAAACTACCTCAAAACGAGCAGAAACATCTCCGCAAACGAAAACAATATAGTGGTCGGCGCGGGTGCGGAATACCTTTACGGCATAATCGCTGGGCTTATCGGCGCAGATAAAGTTTTCGCCGTGGAAACTCCTTCCTACGGGCGAATCGAACAGGTTTATGCCGCACACGGCGAAAAAATCGAAAAATTACGGCTCGGCTCGGACGGGATTTTGTCGGAAGAACTCGCCCGCACGCATGCCGACGTTCTGCACGTCACGCCGTACCGAAGTTTTCCGAGCGGCATAACCGCCTCCGCCTCCAAACGCGCGGAATACCTCGCACGGGCAAAGGAAAACAACGCATTTATCGTTGAGGACGACTATAAGTCGGAATTTTCGTTATCTGCGAACCTCACCGAAACCCTTTTCGGGCTTTCCGCGGACGACAACGTTATATATGTAAATACTTTTTCGGAAACGATTTTCCCATCCTTACGTTTAGCGTATATGATCCTGCCCGAAAGCCTCTCAAAGATTTACGCCGAAAAATTCGGCTTATATTCCTGCACCGTACCTGCCTTAGAACAACTCGT
>ENA-ORRN01000857-ORRN01000857.1-human-gut-metagenome-genome-assembly--contig:-NODE-857-length-22904-cov-4.100748_pt1 | contig 22904 bp, 21 predicted proteins | sample MGYA00242174_ERZ509132 | MGnify/ENA primary metagenome ERZ509132 (study PRJEB26280, sample SAMEA2338671) | human gut metagenome | biome: human gut; feature: human-associated habitat; material: faeces... | reverse complement strand
AAGAAAAACGATGATCTGACGGAAGCTCTGGAAAAGAGCCAGCAGCAGAGCACCGTCAAGAAGCTACAGGAAGCAAGGCTGCAAAGCGATTATGAACGGGTAAAAGGGATTCTTGACCGTATCCCTTCGGAGATCATCCAGGCGTACACACAGCGTGGCAGTAAGAAACAGGAGGTAAACCATTATAGCGGATTGGAATAAGGATGAGTGGAGCGGCTTTGCTGATTTGCTTGCCAACTTAATAGAAAAATATGCGGCGGTTCTGGATATTGACAACCTTCCAGAGCCGCCGAATTGTTTAGAGAAAGAAACTGCCGGAGCTGCAAATGTTCCCGAACAGACAGAGGACACCATTGAAAAAACTAAAACGGCATGATATAATAATCGTGTAATAAGTGTCCAAACTCAATATGGGGAGAGCACGAGCCTCCCTGTATTGAGGTACATAAACTTGACGGGATGAATGGAACCGAGTTTCAGTTGCTGCCAATTTTGCAATAACCGAAGCAGGTGCAATAAACAGAAAGAGATGGTGTTAAGGATGGATAATCAAATATCGCAGTATCAATCATTACCCGGCAATATGCTTTACAACAACCTAATTGCCAATATCGAACAAGGCCAGATAAAGATTCCCCAGTTTCAGCGTAAGTTTGTCTGGAGTATTGAGGAAACTGCCGGATTGATTGATAGCATCTTGAAAGGCTACCCAATTGGCACTTTCATTATTTGGGAAACAAATGATCGTCTTCGCTCCATTCGTAATATTGGAAACTTTCAATTCCCGGATACACCTGACGGAAATACCGTTCAATATGTTCTTGATGGGCAGCAGCGTATGACCAGCTTATATGTGGCGCTCCGAGGAGCAAAGTTAAAGGATGATAATGGCCAAATTACCGACTACTCTGAAATCTATGTTAATCTTACCGCAAAATCCGGAGATCCTCTTGTACTTACTGATAAAACAGGTTATCAAGATGCACAGATCATCCGCTTCGTTGATCTTCTCAACGGCTCACTCAGTTTGCTTTTGAGCAAGTATAAAGACTATATCGATGAGATCGATGCGTATCGTAAAGCCGTGCAGACCTACCAGTTTTCAAAAATTGACGTTAAAAACGCTCCAATTGAAGTCGCAACCGAAATTTTCACAAGAATTAATATCGGCGGTAAGCCCCTGACGCTATTTGAAATCATGGCAGCAAAAACTTATGACGAAGCGAAGAAATTTGACTTGTCGGAGAAATACGATACGCTTGTCGAAAATCTTTCAAATGTTGACTACGACACAATTTCCAGCTCCACTGTTTTGCAGGCTGTCTCTGTATGCCTCGTAAAGGAATGCACACGCAAAAGCATTCTGAACTTGGAAAAGCAAAAATTCATCGATATATGGCCTCAAGTTGAGAGCGCGTTTGAGTCGGCTGTAGATTATTTGCGCAGTTTTTATAAAATTCCTGTTTCGCAACTTCTTCCATATGATGCTTTATTAGTTCCGTTTACCTACTATTTCTTCCATCACAAGGATATTCCGGCGGGCTTGCAGCAGGACCTTCTTCAGGATTACTTCTGGCGTTGCGTGCTGACTTCAAGGTTTTCGAGTGCTGCGGAAACGAAACTGACGCAAGATGTCAAGCAGATTGACAAGATACTGAACGATGAGCAGCCTGTTTACGACGTTCCGATAGATATTTCTGCTGAGTTTATCCGGAATCATGGCTATTTTTCTGCCGGTTCGGCTTTCATTAAGGGAATGCTTTGCCTTCTTGCTTATCAGCAACCAGTCTCGTTTCAGAATAATGGCATTGTTCACATTGCGAATGATTGGCTGAAACAGGCAAACAGTAAAAATTATCACCATTTCTTCCCCAAAGCGTATATGCGCAAGGCACATCCGGAGGTTGAAGATTGGTTGGTAAACCATATCGGTAATATTACAATCGTGGACGATTTCCTGAATAAGCGTTCTATTCGTGACAGAGCGCCGTCCAAGTATATTAGCGAGTACATGGCCAAAAATTCTAATCTTGAAAAAGCGCTCAATTCTCACTTGATAAGTACCGTCTCAGGTTGGGGTGTTTTGGAAGATGATTATCCAACATTTTTCCAAAATAGGCTGAACTGGTTCAGCAAGGAACTGAAGGGTCGAGTGATTGTTACACAGGCGGATAGAACAGCATAAGGAAGCTTTATGAAGAAAGAAAAGACAAAAGTATATATCTATACGAGAGTTTCCACCGCCATGCAGATCGACGGATACTCTCTGGATGCCCAGAAATCCAGAATGAAAGCCTTTGCCGAGTATAATGAATATGAGATAGTCGGTGAGTATGAGGATGCCGGGAAGTCGGGTAAATCCATTGAGGGCAGAGCGGAGTTCAACCGCATGATGGAAGATATAAAGTCTGGGAAAGATGGTGTTTCCTTTGTGCTGGTGTTCAAGCTGTCCCGCTTCGGCAGAAATGCAGCAGACGTATTGTCCACTTTGCAGGTCATGCAGGATTTCGGCGTTAATCTGATTTGTGTGGAGGATGGGATTGATTCTTCCAAGGATGCCGGAAAGCTGATGATCTCTGTTCTGTCAGCCGTTGCGGAGATTGAGCGAGAAAACATCCGTGTCCAAACAATGGAGGGCAGAATTCAGAAGGCCCGTGAGGGCAAATGGAACGGCGGCTTTGCGCCCTATGGCTACAAGCTGGAAAATGGCCAACTTTTCATCAACGAGGAAGAAGCAGCTGCAATTCGGGTGATCTTCGATCAGTATGTGCATACCGACATGGGTGCAAATGGTCTTGCCAAATATCTTGACCAACATGGTATTCACAAAATCCAGCGACAGAACGGAAAAAATCCGCTGTTCGATGCGGCCCTTATCCGGAGAATACTGAAAAACCCTGTGTACTGTGGGAAAATCGCCTATGGCAGACGCAGAACGGAGAAGGTGCATGGCACCAGGAACGATTACCGGCTTGTGGAGCAGGATGACTATCTGCTGGTGGATGGTCAGCATGAGGGTATCGTGTCGGAAGAACTCTGGCACGAAGCACAGGTGAAACTGTTGGCGCAGGCTGAAAAGTATGAACATGTGAACCGTGGCAAGGACACCAAGGTGCATCTTCTGTCTGGTATCGTCAAATGCCCAATCTGCGGAGCCGGGATGTATGGCAACAAGAGCATCAAGCACAAGTCAGACGGAACAAAGTACAAGGATTTCTTCTATTATGGCTGCAAGCACCGCACTATGACACGTGGGCACAAGTGCGATTATCGAAAGCAGATTCACGAGGAACTGTTGGACAGTGCTGTGGCAGAGGTCATTGTCAAGCTGGTCAGCAATCCCAAGTTTGCCGCCATGATGCAGGAAAAAATCAACATGAAGGTGGACACTGCCGCCATTGAACAGGAGATCGCCAATTACGAAAAACAGCTCCGGCAGAGCTATTCTGTGAAATCAAAGCTGATGGAGGAAATAGATTCCCTTGACCCGGACGATAAACACTACTACAAACGCAAGGCAGACCTTGATGATCGGCTTTACAAGATGTATGATAAAATCGAGGATACAGAAAATCTGCTGATCGCCGCCAGAGCAAAGAAAATGGCAATCGAAGCGGAAAAGCTCACCGGGGATAACATCTACAAGGTGCTGATCTACTTCGACAAGCTGTACGCCGTCATGAGCGAGCAGGAAAAGCGGCAGATCATGGAAGCATTGATTTCCGAAATCCAGATATATGAGGAACGCCAACCCAACGGACAGTGGCTCAAGTCCATCAAATTCAAGCTCCCGATCATTGAGGAAGATATGAGCCTGAGTTTGGACAATGATGAACACGTTGAGACGGTATGTCAGTTAGTTCTGAGAAAACCGGTAGTACATGTCAACATAGATGTGGATGTGGAGGAACTGGTGCAGGACAAAAGAGGGCTGGCGACTTATTGACAGATTAAAGATTATGTCCTGGAGCATACTGGCTTGAAGGTCAGCAGTCTATATATCGCACAGGTGAAGCAGAAGTGCGGTATCATTGAACGGCAGAATTACAATAAGCCGAAGTCGGAGGATGCAAGGCAGCCCCAGTGCCCGCCGGAGAAGGAAAAGGCGATTATGGAAGCATTGAAGCACTTTGGAATGATATAGATGGTGTCTATAAGAAATCCTGCATCGCATGATTTACAAATCCTTTTATGTAGGTGCTCTCAGCATAATTCCAAAAGGAAATTTGGTTGGAGAAATTGATGTTAATCCTACTTTCCATTACAATGAAAACAAGCGAGAATAGGGGGATATTGTTTATGACTGAATATTTTGATATATGCGGAACACGCATTGCCATCTCTGCAATCAAGGATTTTCGGACGATTCAAGTGGAATTTATTTTCCGACCGGTGTTTCGTGAATCCAAGAAGTTATTGATGTCGGCAATCTCGGGGAAAAATATGAATTTGCTTACATGGAGCCTTATGCTGCCATTATAGGGCAGCAGGGACACAAGTCTGAGTTAGGCGAATATAAGGCGAAAACATTCAAAGAAGCATTGGGAAAAGACATTAGCGGTGCAGTCATTTATACAATTGCGGACAAATTGAAGTTAAAAGCCTTTAAGCGGCAAAAGTATCAATGTGTCAATCTTGCAGGGAGAGCATTTACGGCATATCTGGATGATATACCAGCTAAGATGCTGTGGGCTGACGGAAGAACAGCGGAGGTCTATAAAGAGGACAAGTTATACGCTGAATTGAATGAAATAACGACTCCTGGCGTTGAATACATTACTGCACTTGTTATTAAAACGAATGATGCATTTTGCTTCTATGGCAATGGGATACAAGTTGCAGATGCAACATATGAGTTTGAGAGGCTGAGACGGGAACAGGAAGCGTTTTTGGATGGTAAGAAACAAAAGAAAATTGGAAGCTCAGAAAAGAAGGCCTTACCACTGTTTTCTTCATTCCATCTTCCAGGAAAGACTGTAGAGAAAAAAGAGTCTGACTTTTCAGAACAGAGCGATAGTCAACAGGATCAGTGACTTTACATAAAAAATCAAAGGGAGAAATAGAGTAATTGCAGGACGCCTAAGGGATTAAAGCACCTTTGGGCGTTCTGCTTTATATCCTTCAATACGCACATCTGTTCAAAAATTTTGCGCTGTTGTCACTGCTGTCACAAAAATGCGACAGCGGCGCATTGAAAAAAGGGGAAAAATGTTGTATAGTGTCATTAGCTAATGGCAAATGGAGGGAAGCACAATATGCAAGAGAATCATCAAAAGATTAAATTACTCAAACTAATGGAGTTGCTAAAACAGGAAACGGATGAACTCCACCCTTTTTCAACAAGCGAAATATGCAGCCGCCTTGGGGCGATGGGTATATCTTGCGAACGTCGAACACTTGCGAAGGATATTGCTCTTTTGAATGAACAGGGCTTTGAAGTCATGTGGTGTAAGGTCGGAAAGGAGAAAGGCTATTATATTGAAGATCGCAGCTTTTCTGTCCCGGAATTGAAAATCCTAATTGATGCCGTGCAGGCAGCAAATTTTATTACTGAAAAAAAGAGCGTCGAGCTTATAGATAAGATTTCAGCCTTGGGTGGTAGCCATAGAGCCGATATTCTGAAAAATAATCTTGTTTGCTTCAATACCTGTAAGCACAGCAACGAGATGATTTATTATAGTGTCGGCTATTTGGAAGAAGCAATCCAGCAGCAAAATAAAGTGCTATTCCGCTATTTTGATTTAGATGAAAACGGCGAAAAGGTCTATCGCCGTGATGGGCATAGGTATGTTGTAGAGCCTGTGGCTTTGGTTTTTTACGAAGATAATTATTATGTAGTGGTGTATAGTGCAAAGCACGACAGCACAGCAAACTACCGTGTTGACCGAATGGACAGCGTTGAAATTCTCTGTGAGTCAGTATCTCAAAAGGCACTGGCATTGCGGAATGAGGTTGCTGGTTACACCGAGCGAGCATTCAAGATGTACGGGGGGCAACCTGTTGACATTGTAATTGAGTTTGACGACAAACTGATTGGCGTTGTGTACGATAAGTTTGGTGAAAACACAAAAATGATCCGCACTCATGAGCATAGATGCGTGGCAACAGTAAAAGTCCAAATCAGTCCTACTTTTTGGGGTTGGATGTTCCAATTCGGTAAGCAGATGCGGATATTGTCCCCCGCAAATTTGATAGAAGAACGGAAAAACAAAATAAGAGAACTGATAGGAGATACTTTTGAGGAGGAAACAAAATGAAAGCTGGTGCTAAAAGCGTAATAATGGTAATTGCTATTGTTATGTTACTTGGTGGATTCCCACTGATTGTATTTGCAACCAGTGGAAACACGGAAGTAGCAGGAAAGGTTTATGAGTTTGACAAGGACAGTCATTACGAGTTTCACGAGGGTGACTCAACTCAAAAGACTGGCGGCGGAAATACATATGGAATATTTTATCTCAGCGGCGACATAACCGCTGTGAGTGAAAAATCTGGTGTCCAGTCCTATGAGGTTGGGGATGGGAATTTGGCGTTCTACTATAATTATGGGGATACCATGCTTAACGCTGGCGAGGATGATTGGCATCTCGTGAACGACAAAAGCAAGAAAGTGGCTGACATGAAATTGGACTCCGATATTATGAAGGGTGCAATTATCATTCAGACCTCGAAAGATAGAAAGAATTGGGTGGATGTCGAAACTGTTTGCAATGCGTTCAGCGATACTCCTATCCGAACGAGTTCTATCTATTCCACAACGGATGTGCAGTTGATTAACGGTTGTTATTATAGAGTTGTGGTTGTATATGAGCTTTCCATTAGAACCGAAGATAGCAATTTCCTGTTTATCAATACTGACAAGCATGATTACAAGAAGTATGCTGAGATTTATGAGTTCTACGCCTGTACAGATAATGGAGAAACCAATCCAGTTGACCCTAATCAGACATATGGGCTTGGAACAAAAGTGAGGGTTAAGAACTTTGATGGTTATTTTGGTGAGGAACTGATAGATAAAAAGGATGTTCACTATGGCTGGGATATTGGCAACTTCTTTGTCAGCGGATATACAGACGAGGCTGAAGATACCGATGGGGATATGGTGTTCCTCAAAAATGTCGGAGATAAAGTAACCCTTTGGTTCAAGTTGAATCAAAACATTGACAGCTTGAATGGCAAGGATAATTTGTCTGTTACGGCTGATTCAGAAGGTTATGACCAATACTTTGAAACTCCCAAAATGGACTTTGGCCGAGGGGTTCTGATTATCCGCTACACCGACCATAACAATGTGAAAGCTGAGCCTACCATTTATACTAATTACCTTGAAGCCAATGCTACTGTTGGTGCAGATACTAAGGTGCAATTATTTGAGGAGGGCGATTATGAAGTTGCCCTCGATTACGAAATCACAAGTGACGAGTTGATAGATAAAGTTGGACATTACCGAATTTTCTTTAAATTCTCTGTGCGTAATGGCAACTGTATGGTCTATCCTTTTGATGTGAAAACCGGCAGCGAATTAACAAACAGCTCTATGACGGAGAATGGTTTCCGCCTTGATTTGGCTAAATCCAGATATTTGAAAATTAATCTCAAAAGAGAGACATTGAAGGATAGCGCTGATGGACTTGTTGAAGATACACGCTTCAACGGCCCGGCAAAGGACGGTGCGGAGTACACTGACGAGGGCATCTATACCATCACTGTCAGTAATGAATACACAGGGCAATTCACCACGAAGAAGATTTATGTTGGCACAAACAACATTCTCCGTGCCTATATGACTACTGGTTTGTCCATTCCGGAAATCAACAGTCTTGTTGCCGATGGAGCAACGATTGCTGATGATGGTACTATACAGCTTGCAGCCGTTAAGCCTGTTGAAGAATCAACAGAGCCAACGGAGGAAGAATCAACTACGCCGCCATCTTCTGATGCGATGGTAACCAGCGAAAGCGAAGCCGATACCGAGCCGGGGACTGACGTACAAGATGAAAAGTCTTTCCCAATAGCGGCGTTAATCTGTATCCCCCTTGTTTGTGTGATAGTGGCAGTTGCCATAGTTGCCATTAAGAGGAAACGAAAACCAACTGAGACTGCTGTTGACCGTCACGATGATGAAGAGGGTGTGGAACAATGAAACGATTGATTGCTTTACTTCTAAGCGTTGTAATGCTACTTACTGGATGTGGGCAAACACAATCGCCGTCAACTATGACGAAAGAAAGCGATGTTGTGACGGAATCGGCAGAGCCTTCGGTAACTGCATCGGATTTCGTTGAGTGGGAAAATGTTGAACCGCAGTATGATTCATTGGATGATGAACAGCTCCTTGCCCACATAGAGGATTTAGTTTACAGAGATACCATTGTTTCGCTCAACAGTGACGAATACTTTGTTGAAAATGTATCCGCTGTTTACATCTCTAAGGAGTATCTTGAGGAAGTAGCGTTTAATTCACAGTCGAATATTTATTTCGGCTACACATTAGCAGAACTGGATGAAATATTCCAAGGCACGAAGTATATTTTTACATTGGGTGAGGACGGAACAACTGCTGTGCAGGAGCTTCAAGAAATTGAAGATGTTTCAACCGAAACAATGCTGAAAAGTGTTGCTATCGGAACGGGCGTCATTCTCGTTTGTGTAACTGTTTCTGTCGTATCCGCAGGAGTGGGCGCTCCAGCGGTAAGCATGATATTTGCCGCATCAGCAACAACCGCAAAAACCTTTGCGATTTCTTCCGCAGCATTTGGGGGCATCTCTGCAGGTGTTGTAAGAGGTATTCAGACCGGCGATTTCAATGAAGCGATGGAAGCGGCCGCAATGGGAGCAACCGAAGGCTTTAAATGGGGAGCAATCAGCGGTGCAGTTGTCGGAGGCGGCAGCGAAGCATTCCTGTTAAAGTCGGCTACCAAGAGCGGCTTGACTATGAATGAAGCAGCGCTTATCCAAGTAGATTCCGATTTACCGATAGATGTCATTTCACAGTTGCACAGTATGGATGAATACTTGATTTACAAGGATGCCGGATTGAAAACAATGATGGTGAACGGCAGGACAGCTCTTGTTCAGAATATTGATTTGAACTATGTAAGCACACTCCCGGATGGGACGGAGGTGACAAACCTTGTAAGGATGCAGAAGGGATATCCGGCTCTTGATCCTGTAACGGGTAAGGCGTATGAATTACATCATGTTGGGCAGAATAATGATGGTGCGCTTGCTGTTTTGACGCAGGATCAGCATAGAGGTAAAGGTGTATTTTCCAAGCTACATAATATATGGAACGACTCTGGTGTTGACCACGGTGCTGACTGGAACAGAACTGTTTCCGACTTTTGGAAGTACCTTGGGAGTTATTATGCTAATGGAGGTGTGTAAAAAATGTCGTTTGTAGAAATCATTAAAATGAGACCCGATTACATTGGTGCCAACGGACGAACTGAGGCGGAGATTGTAGAAGCCGAAAATGAACTGGGTATTACTTTTGCTGGGGACTATCGTGAATATTTGAGAGAAATAGGGCTTGCCTGCTTCGACAGTCATGAGCTTACTGGATTGACAAATACAGTTCGACTGAATGTTGTTTCTGTGACAAAAGAGCAACAGAAGCAGTTGGCTGAAATCCATACATCTTGGTATGTTGTTGAAGAAGCTGGGATTGACGGAATAGTCATATGGCAAGACGCTGATGGAATTGTTTATAAAACTGCACCAAATTCAAAGGCTGAAAAAATCGCTAATTCTCTTGCTGAGTACATTGGCGAATAAGCGCTTGCCTGATACAAGGAGGTCATGGTGATATATTTTCTTATAACTTTAGCGGTATTGACCGTTCTGTTCTGGCTTGGCTATCATGTGACTGGAGCATTACTGTCAGCGACTTTATGGCTGTTCATCAAACTCCCATTTGCACTAATCTTGGGCTGTCTGGGATTGGTTTGTTGCGTCACCATATTGTTAATCCCATTGGGAAGAAAGTGCTTCAGGTTCGCCTTCGAAGTTCTTACATAATCTTTGTCAAGACAGTTTTGTTTTTTGAGATTGCATAATAAAATCTCTAGAAACAAGCACGGGGTGACATGAGATTTCTGCAAAAAGGATGCTGATAGCTCATGATGCCCTGTGCCATTTTCAAGAAAGATACAGACATGGAAAAACAGAATTTTTCAATGTGGGTACCTTCTTCGCAGAAAATATGTGGGGTGTCCAGAGGGGCGCAGCCCCTTGGCTCCGGGTCATCCAATAGGGCAGACAGCCCTGTTGGCATAGGGTGTCCGGAGGGGAACAGTGTTCTCCTTGGCAGGGGTATCCAAAGGGGACAGCGTCCACCTTGGCACACGATTTTCCGTAGGAAAGTCTAGTGTGTTATACCTTTGTGGAGCGGATGGCAGCCGGAAATGTAGCACACTCTTGAATCTGTGCTGCATTTCCGGCGTTCTGGTGGGAAAAGGTTGCCCCATAAACGGGGCAGTCTGAGCAATAGAAAAAGGCTGGAAGAAGATGCGAAAAGCAGCTTCTCCCAGCCGGTCAGCAGTGGAACAAAGGTATATCAAAAGCCCCCGTCCTGCCGCAGCATCCAACGTTAAAACCACCACGGCAGTTCCAGCCAGAGATTGTCCAGCGCCAGAGCCTCCGTTGATTTCGCCCGGCTTTCGCTGAGATGGAAATGCAGCGCCGTCCCAATCAGCGGGTGTTCCAGATCGTCCTCAAAGCCAAAACGGTACAGAAGGTATGCCCTGTCTCTTGCGGGAATACGTCTCAGACCCTCGTACAGCTCTCGCCGGTTTTCTTCTTCAATCATGATCTTCTCCGGTTCCGCCGCATAAGGATCCGCAATCAGCTCGGAACGCTGCATGGAGTCCTCACCGGGGAGCAGATCGTCCAGATTGACCCGTTCCATAGGAAAGCCATTCTCTTTTGATTGCAGCCGCTGCTCAAAGGTGGCAAAGGCGGCGGAAATCAAATTCATCATAGCATTTCGGATAGCTTGTCCGGCATAGGTCAGAAACTTAATTTGCTTATCGGGATCATACAGGGTAATTGCACGAAGCAAGCCGATGCTTCCTTCCTGAATCAGATCATCGTGGTCGATGCAAAGCTCACTGTTGCCCAGCCCCACGCTTTGATACAGTTCATTTGCAACCTTTTGTATGTATCCCAGATTATTTTGAATCAGCTGCTCCTGCGCCTGTGCATCCCCTCGCTGTGCCAGCACACAGAGCTGCTCATTTGTTTTTGGCTTCATGATCCCGCTCCGCCATTCGCTGTACCATGTGAAGCAGTGCCTGCCGCACTTCACTCAGAGAATCGGCATCGGCAAGCTCCATCCCGGAGACACTGGCAATGATCAGATCTACAACCTGTTCCGGTGAAACGGATGGATGCAGCGCATCCTGCCCTTTCATCGTTTCCGAATACATCTGTTCCACCATTTCTTTGGTCAACGGCTCCCCTGTTTCCGTGCCGATTTCTTTCTTGATCTCCCGCAAAACAGCCATAAACTGATTTTGGATATTGGTCAGGTCTGCCTGATAGACGGGCACCTTATTCAACAATGCAGTCTGTGCTGCTTGCTGGGCCGCTTTCTTGGCATTAGGCTGCTCTTTTCCTGTCCCCAACAGCATGGAGCTGAGCGTTTGAACTATCTGATTCTGCACCGCAAAACCGGAGGCGAGGGTATCATCAAAATACAGCGCAATCATGCTGGTAAGCTGGGCGAAGCGGCGGTTTTCCAGCAGACGGCTTACTACCTGCGGATTGGCTCTGCCGGTATAAAGATTCCGTGCCGCTTCTGCGGACAATCCCAGCTCAAAAATGTCGTAGTTTTTCCGGTCAGGGACATCGGTCATGCACAGGAGAAAATCGGTAGAAACATTGAAGATGCGGGCAATGCCAATCATCTGATCCAGACTGAGCGTATCCTTCGTACTGTTGATAAAACGGCTCAGAGTGCTTTCGGTAACTCCGATTTTCTTGGCCAGAAGCGCTTGCGTAATTTTATGTTCCTTCATCAAGTCCTGCAACCGCTGCTGCGGCGTGCTGGGAAGATACCGCTGCTCCATATCCAAGCCCCCTCTCAGTTTTTCTTGATATATTTCCCGCTTTTGATACGGGCGTCTTTTGGTTTCTCCGCATCTTCCGGGATAATCCAGCGGCTGCCTGCCCGCTGTGCGCCGGGAATACGGTTTTCATTACAGAGAACGCCGACACGCCGGGGCGATAAGCCCCATTTTTCCGCTGCTTCAAAGGTAGAAAGGTATTTCATGGTTTATTTTGTCCTTTCCTGATTCTAAGTCAATTATATTCCATAATCGGAATAGTATCAACATATCTTTGTGAACATCTGCCGCTCTGAGGTCTTGCAATTTTGCAAGATTTCAGGGCGGCTTTTTTGTTTCTTGCAGTTCTGACGGATTTTTGAGGAAACCCCCTTTTTCTCCGTACATTGAGGTGACAGGGAAAACCTGTACGAAAAATCAAGGAGGAAAACACATGAGTATCTACAAAATTGTAAAGGCAAACGTGACCGTCCGGCAGGCTGCCGAACACTACGGAGTGGAGGTACAGCGGAATGGGATGTGCTGCTGCCCGTTCCACGATGACCGGCACCCCAGCATGAAACTGAACGAGGATTATTTCTACTGCTTTGGCTGCGGAGCGCACGGAGATGTAATCGAGTTCACTGCCCGTTTGTTTGGCCTGACCAACTATGAGGCGGTGAAAAAGCTGGCGTATGATTTTGGACTTGACCCGGACAAGCCGCCCGCAGCCGCAGCGCTGAAAAAGCCGGAATACCCGCTGGCAAAGGCATTTCAGAGAGATGAGATGCGCTGTCAGCGGGTATTGTGCGATTATCTGCATCTGCTGGAGGGCTGGAAGGAGCGATATGCTCCCTCCAGCCCGGAGGAAGAATGGGATGACCGCTTTGTGGAAGCCTGCCAGATGCTGGATCGTGTGGAGTATTTGGTGGATGTACTGACATTTGAAGAACTGGAGGACAGGGTAAAAACCGTGGATATGCTGAAAAAAGACGGCACCATAGATAGGTTGGAGGAACGCCTGAACCGGCTGGAAAAGGAGGAGCGAGCATATGGCAAAGAGCAGGAAATGGATTGATCCTAATCTGCCGGTCTGGTTCGACGGGACAAATATCAATGAAGCGGTATTCTGCGACGAATTTCTGAGCAGTCACAAAATCGTCTATTCCAACCGGGCTTTTTTTACACCGGACGGCAGAGTGACCGATGTTCTGCCGCTGCAGGGAGAAATCTTTGAACGGCTGAAATGCTGCGCCGTGAACAATATCCCCCGGAAGGTCAGTAACATTCTGGAAGTGATGAAGCTGGCAGCTCAGGTGGATGATTTCCCTCCCCTGTCAGACAGAATTCACCTTTCCAATGGCACGCTGATGCTGGATGGCAGCTTTATTCCCGGAAAGCCCGGGATCGTACGGAGCCGACTGCCTGTTGCCTACAATCCGGATGCGCCGAAGCCGGAACAATGGCTTTCTTTCCTGGATGGGCTGCTGTACCCGGAGGACATTGTTACCTTGCAGGAGTTTATCGGCTACTGCCTGATTCCCTGCAATAAGGGGCAGCGCATGATGGTCATTAAGGGAAACGGCGGCGAGGGCAAGTCCCAGATCGGCGCTGTACTGGGAGCCATGTTCGGCAGCAACATGAAAGACGGTAGCATCAGGAAAATATCGGAGAACCGATTTGCCCGTGCAGATTTGGAGCATATACTCCTTTGCGTGGACGATGATATGCGGATGGAGGCCCTGCGTCAGACCAACTATGTAAAATCTATTGTTACTGCACAGGGGAAGATGGATTTGGAGCGTAAGGGTAAACAGAGCTATCAGGGCTGGATGTTCGCCCGTCTGCTGGCGTTCAGCAACGGGGATTTGCAGGCCCTCTATGACCGGAGCGACGGTTTTTACCGCAGGCAGCTTGTGCTGACCACCAAAGAAAAGCCTGCTGACCGAATAGATGACCCTGACCTGGCTGAGAAAATGAAGACAGAGGTGGAGGGTATCTTCCTCTGGGCCTTTGAGGGGTTGCAGCGGCTTGTACGCAACAATTTCAAATTTACGGAAAGCCAGCGCACAAAGGAAAACCGGGAGGCCGTCAAGCGGGACAATAACAACGTGTATGACTTTTTGGAATCCGATGGCTATATACGTTTGAAAGCGGATATGTCCATCAGTTCCAAGGAATTGTATGCGATTTACCGGATGTGGTGCGACGAAAATAATCTGATGCCGCTGAAAAGCAGGAGCTTCAGTGATTCCGTGATAGCCTGCCAGAGCAAATACAATCTGGAACACTGCAATACGGTCACGAATCCCGCCGGACGGCGGGTATGGGGCTTCATGGGAATCGAAGCAGTGGCAAGACCGCATATCAATGAGTTTTCCGATGCTTCACAATGTACGTACGTACCGGAGGACTGGCGAAATTGATGCTGGTACGTATGTACGCAGCGATTTGCTCGAAAACACGCTGTATATGGAAATCTGCCATTGCAGGAGTACGGAAAAGGGCTGTTTTTGAAGTTGTATTTTGAGTGAAATGGAAACCGTAAAGAAGTTTCCTCTGGAGCAACATGATTTCACGGAATCACGTTTTCCCGAAACATGAACCGCTTTTACGGAACCGAAGCAGATTTTACCGTTTCAAGCAAAGGCACACGGTATCGAAAAAACGGAGATGCCGCCCTGTGGGCAGGACATCGTGAAAGCAAATTCTATCGCAAAACAAGAAATAAGTTTATCACACATTCCCGTGAAGCCGGTGCACTGTTTGGTGCAGCCGGTTCTTTTTATGGGAAAAATCAGGAGGTCATTTTATGCAGTCCAATATCAGAAATGAAATCAAGGCACAGATTGTTCGTGCCGGTTATACCATGCAGGAGGTCGTTGATCTGCTGGCTGACGAATACGGCTGGAGCGACAGCGTATCCAACCTGTCAGCGAAGTTGCAGCGGGAATCCCTGCGATACAAGGAAGCTGTCCAGCTTGCCGATGTGCTCGGATATGAGCTGATCTGGCAGAAACGGAGGGATGCGTAATGGAAAAAGCACAATATGCAATCCTCCGGTTTGCCAAGTATAAGGGGCCGGAGATCGGCAATATTGAAGCCCATAATGAGCGAACCAAAGAGAAATACGCCAGCAATCCCGATGTGAACACCAGCCGGAGCAAGTACAATTTCCATCTCATTCAGCCCGGCCGGAAATACCGGGCGGAGGCAGAGCGGCAAATCGCAGCCGCCGGATGCCGTACCAGAAAGGATAGCGTCAGGGTGGTGGAGGCGTTGGTTACGGCCAGCCCGGAGTTCTTCAAGGGTAAGATACGGGCGGATATTAAGGAATTTTTTGAAGAAGCCCTTACCTTCATTGAGAGTCATCAATCCAAAGAAACAATCATATCTGCCGTGGTGCATATGGACGAGAAAACGCCCCATATGCACCTTTCTTTTGTCCCGCTGACGGAGGACAAGCGACTCAGCGCCAAGGATATTGTCGGCAACAAGAAAAAGCTGACCTGGTGGCAGGATGAATTTTGGGAACACATGGTCAAAAAGTATCCGGATTTGGAGCGTGGCGAGAGCGCCAGCGAGACCGGGCGTACCCATATCCCTCCAAGGGTATTCAAAAAAGCGGTTCATCTGAACCGGATGAAAGAACAGATTGTGGCGCTGATGGCAGATACCAATCTTCTCAATAAGAAAGCGAAGATGGAAGAACTGGAAGCATTGCTGGATAAATATGTTCCAGCGGCGGAAGCCATGCGGACGAAGCTGCGGAAGTATGATAAGGCTTACCGAGAGCTTTCCGATGAAAACGCCGCATTGGAAGCAGAACTGCAAACAGCCAAAAACGCCGGCAAGGAGAAGATCGCCAACAGGCTGAAATACGGCAATATGGAGCAGGAGCTCCGAGAACTTCATGCGCTGGTAGACCACATCCCGCCGGAAATCGTAGCTGCTTACAGGAGCAGAGCGACGGGACAAGAGAAAAAGCGTGAGGGATGCCTATGAACGAAGAACTGATGAGGGATGAAAACTTCATCCGTTGTTCTACGATGATCGCCGAACTGCTGATGAAGTATAAAAGCAAGGAAATTGAACCGGGCGGGGAGTCAAAAGAGGACTCTCCGCCCTCTTTTTTTGCTTTTGGGGGATTGAAAACGCTTTTATCATCGTTTATAATAAGAATAATAAGATGATTACTACTGACAAAACCGGTGAGACGGATTTCTATACGCTGTCAAAAGCCATGAAAGGAGATGTCCCATATGGAAAATGGCTACATATATATCCGTGTCTCAACACTTATCCAGGTCGATGGCTTTTCTCTCGATGCCCAGGAGGAAGAAATAAGGGCATTTGCCAAAATGCACGATATCAACATTGTCGGAAGATATTCTGATGAAGGGAAATCGGGCAAGAACGCCGAACACAGGCCCGCCTTTAATCAGATGATGGATGACATCCGAAGCAAGAAGGACAATATCAAATATGTCCTTGTGTTCAAACTGTCGAGATTTGCGAGAAATACGAGCGATACGGCAAAATACCTTCAGGAACTGGCAAGCTACGGCATTGGGCTGTTGGGCGTGAAAGATGGCATTGATACCTCGACGGCAACAGGTAAAATGATTGCCAACATTATGGGTGCGGTTGCAGAAGTTGAGCTGGAGAACATCCATGAACAAACACTTGCCGGGAGGCAGCAGAAAGCAAGGAGCGGCCTTTGGAACGGCGCACAGGCTCCCTTTGGGTATTCCATTCAAAATAAGCTTCTGGTAGTATGCCCGGAGGAAGCGGAAATTGTAAAGGAGATATTCCGCCTCTATGTTGAGGAAGGGCAGACAATCCGATATATCACGAAAAAACTGAATGACGAGGGCGTGAAACGAGAGCAGCGGGGCAACACCCGGTTTTCGGTATTCACCGAAAGAACAGTAAGGTCAATTTTGAAAAATCCTGTTTACGCCGGTAAAATAGCCTATGGCCGCCGCCATACAGTCAAGGTTGAGGGGACAAACAACGAAACGAAAGTGGTAAAACAGGATGACGAGAGCAAAATCATTCTTGTCGAGGGCGTTCATGAGGCGATTGTCACGCCGGAATTGTTCTCAAAAGCCGAAGCAAGGCTGAATGAGAATATCCGCCATCGGAAAACAAGGAGCGACAGCACGACGGTTTATCCATTGACAGGGCTAATCCGGTGTCCGGACTGTGGCAAGAATATTTTCGGATACACAGCGCCGCCAAGGCCGAGGAAGAATGGGAAAGAGGGATTCTATCCTCGGTATATTTCCTATCGCTGCATCTCCGGGAGAGACCGGAACGGGATTTCCTGCTCTCTGGCAAATAAATATTACAGCGGCACAAAGCTGGAGAAAGAAGTCAGGGATGTTATCGCATCCATGATAACAGTCCCTGAGTTTGTTGAACTGGTCTCCAGGAAAGTGGACTGTGCGACTGACCTGAGCATTTTGAGAAAGAAGCGGGATGCCATCAAAGCGGAATATGCCAAATACTACAATAACCTTATGGTCAATGAAAAAAGGCTTGCGGAGCTGGACGCAAACGACAGGCATTATGACAGGCGGGTGGACAGTCTGAACCGTATTATGGACGATCTATATGAAAAGATTGACGATGCTCAAAGCAGACTGGATGATATCGATAACGAGATCGCTATGGCAGAAAAATCCACCATGACAAAGCAGTCTATTTTTGAAATGCTGGAAGGGTTTAGTAAGTATTACGACATCATGACCCCGGAAGATAAAAAAGCCCTTTTGCAGGCTATGATATCCTACATCGAGCTTTACAAAGAAAAGCGTGCGGACGGGCATCTTGTTAAAGAAATTCACTTTACGTTCCCTGTGACTTATGACGGGGAAAGCGGTGCGTTATTTGTCAGAACTAAAGAACATCAAGTTGAGACGGTTGTCCTCTTGTCACGGGAAACAAATCCACTGACGATTGAGGTCAGAATGGAAGTGGAAACCGGGGAGGTTAAGGAGCATCCGACCTATAAACGTATTTAGAAATAAGTATGATAAAGACCATAATTTTGATTATTATATCAAGTTCCGGAAGAATATATGGAATAATGGTGAATTAGTATTTAAAGGTTTTGGCTGGTGTTTTAAATTTGCCGATTTATATATAAAATCGAAGCAGTTTAATGCTGCATTTGATTTTGCAAAAAACTGGATTGCTTACAGTGATAAAATAGTTTTAAACAAACGGAGCACATATGAGAATAGAAATCATTGAGGACAATAATAAAAAGAGGAAGTTTATAGAGGCAATTGACGGCGCCTTTCCGCGGGGATTGGTATCCAGAGATAATTACGAAGAGATCTTAAGCAAAATATGCAAGCATGCAGTTTTTATTGGCGCAGATAATGAAGGACAGCCTGCAGGATACGCAGCGTTGTATGCGAATAATTTAGAAACAAGAGTTGCATATATCAGTATGATCGGTGTATTAGGCTGTATGCAGGGGAGGCACATTGGAAGTCAGCTGATGAGAAAATGTATTCAGGTAGCGCAAAATAACGGAATGCGGTTTATCAGACTGGAAGTTTTAAATGCTAATAAAAAGGCCATTGATTTTTATCACAGGTCAGGTTTTCAATTCGAGGATAAATGTTCTGATGACAGTGTATATTTAATAAAGAGTATAGACGATTCAGAAACTGTATAATGTAGACAAATAGCCACGCTTGCGGATAGATAGAAACAAGAGGATACGGCATGCATTTTAAGAAAAGAAAGGGGATACAAGATACATGATTTTATACCATATGAGCCAAACTTTAAAGCTCGGCGATGACATGACACCGGATTTTCAGGAAAATTGGGAACTGGTGTATCCATTTGTACAGGCACTGGAGCGAGGGGCGGACTGTTTTTACGGCATGGTGCTGAACGGAAAGTATCTGATGGCAATGCTGCAGAAATTCAAGTTGCAGGAGTGGTCAGATTATGCAAAATGGGCTACAGAAGGGGCTTTTGAGTTTGTCCGGCAGAATGAATTTCCGAATAGCTGCAGCCGCATGAAAGGCAATTATTTTTACGATGATCTACCGAATTGTAAAAAGCTCTACGCATATGATTGGGGAGAAGAGAGCATAGAAGAACAGCAGAAGGTGCATCTTTTTACGGTAGAAGTAGCAGATCCGGCGCCCCAGCGGCGGGATATGCACATTTATGACGAAGCTTATGAGGCTATGGCGAGCAAGCAGGATATACAGTTTGTTTTGAATTGTGCCAGAAGGTATTTTTCCGGACAGCATACGGAAGAACCTGTTTGGGAGATCCTCAGCGATAAACCGGCCAAAGCAATCGAGGATATTACCAGCTATTTGCGAGAATAGCATGGAAATCGACCGGCATCACGATCGGAAGTGAAACAAAGATAATGGCTGCTGTAATGATCCGCTTCTTCATCTTTCCTGCCTTGATAAATGACAGAATGTCTTTCTTTTGCTGTTCGTTGGGTTCGGTTGGATCCATAATTACACTTTCTTTCATTTTTTAGTTCGGCATTTCGCCTCCAAATAGCAACTGTTTTTTCGCGAGAAAAACCATTTATATGTTATCATACAATTATGCAAAATTCAACAATAACATACATAATTTGCATAAGATACAATTAACAATTATTGGATATAAAGTTGATTCTTTCATCATCAGATGTAAATGTAATCAAACTCCAACAGAAATTGCTAGACAAGTAACCGGTCGGTAACTATACTGATGCATACGGATTTGCAAGAGGGCACTGCAACTGGGGATATCAAAGAACGGATACTTAAAACATCCAGAAAATCGTTTCTGAACAGAAGTAGCATTTTCTTCTTCAGCTCAAAGGATGCTGACAGATTTATCAAAAAATGAAAAAGACTATTGATTTAGCAATGAAAACAGGCGTATTCCTGTAAGGAGAAACAGAAAAGGCTCTATGATAAAGGTAAAAAAAGTTTTATCGTTGTTACTGACGCTTTGTTTCTTGGTGCCATTTGGAGCATGTAAACAAGAGGAGCCCTTTAAGGAACTGCAATGTGTTCAGCCTCCGGCTCTTTCTGCGATGGTTCCGGTTGGCGGCACTGAGGCCGCTTTATGCTGGACAGACTATGAAAACAATCAGACTACCTTGCAGCTGATAGATACTGCAGCGGATACCGTGCGCAGGACGGTGACGTTGACCGGAGCATGGAGCTTAAAGGAACAGACACTTGCCGACGGCAGGCTGAGTTTATATAACCGTGAAACCGGGACGTGGAAGTTTTTTACCGCTGATCTGGAAGAGATGGGGTTCATGACGACAGAAAACATGGACGGGTACTTTTCCTATGATGGCAATACTTACTATTATCTCAATGATCATGTGCTGTGCCGTAAAAGCGTAGCGGATGGCATCCAGGAGGAAGTCCCATTAAATATCCAGCTGCGTTTTCTGGATATTACGGCTTTTGATGGGAAAGGCGGAAGGATGGCGCTGCATTTCTACCTTTCTCCATATGGAAGCGAATGTGGTACGGCAATCCTGAATGTGATCACCGGGCAGCTTGACATGCTGCAAACGGAGTACAGCCAGACTGTGTTTACGGAAAAGGGACTGTGTCTGCTGACCTTTGAAAATGATGCCATGGGGTATTCTCTCCGCTGCGGCTCAGAAGATAAGGGGTATTACTTTGTAGATGCAGGCATCTTTCTGGATCGTGGAAATGATCTGTATGCCGTTCCGAACAGCCCGTATCTCATAGGGACAGGTCGTGGATCCACCTTGTATATGCCGGGAGAAAAGATTCGAGCCTGGTTTCTGGCGGATCTTGGCCTTTCGGAAGATGTGTATTTTTCCTGCTTCCTTCCGGAAAAGGCTGTGCTGTTGATGGCGGTGTTTCGGGATGGAGCCTTTCACATATATGCCATGAAGGCAGAGGATATTTCCTTTGAAGAGCTGGCAGAGGGAGCGCCGATCCCCTCACCGTTGGTGGTGGAAGAGGCTTTAGCCCAGTCTTACTGGCAGCAGGCAAACGGAATACCCGTACCGGAATCGTTAGAGGAGGCCAGAAAGTTTGCAGATGCTTTGGAGCAAACCTACGGAGTGCGTATCCTTTTGTCCTCTCAATGCAGGGAAGCGGCTGCTCTTTGCGAATACCCTATTGCGCTGACGGAGACCATGGGAGAGAAGGAACAACTTGCCTGCATACAAAAAGCACTGGAAGCATTGCAGCGGACGCTGGCACTGTATCCGGAGGGATTTCTGGCTCAGTTTAAGGCAATACCGCACAAAGAGCGTCTGGCGACTTTGCACGCCATCTGCTTGCAAATTTCCCGTCATATTTCACAAAAATGCTCGTGAATACATCAAGTATTCACTCCGCTTTTTGTTTCATCTGACGAAAAATTTGACGACGCATCTGTCGCACAATCTTTGTGCGGTATTGCCTTGATTCGTTCCTGATGTATGTATTATATCACACTAAAAACCATTTGTGGTAACTTTTTTTGGACAGTTGCGACTTTTTTCAAAAAAATCTGCACTCTGAAAATCCCAAAGCTTTCAGAGTGCAGAATTATCTTTTTCTGTAGAGGCGAACAGCGTTTGCCCCTTCCCACGTCTATTTGAATTGTCGCCTGTCTATCAAATAATATCCGCCCTGCGTTTACCTATCTGTGCAAACTCTTTGCGCCTTGTGATAAAGTAAGCCACTGTTACCGCAGTGCCTGTTATCACCCAGGAAACAGGGTAAACTATCATAAGCATAAGATAGCTTCTGTGAGCCGCATAAATCGTGTTCACCCACACAAGCCTGAACACGCAGGTGCCAAGCACAGTTATGACCGCAGGTGTCATAGAGTGACCCATTCCCCTAAGACAGCCGACCATAATTTCAACGACGCCGCAAACAAAATAAATAGGCAAAATAATTCTCATTCTGTCCACGGCATAGGCGATAACCGTTTCGTCGGTTGTATAAAGCGCGGCTATATATTTTCCTGCCAAAAGCAAGACAAGCGTAAAGACAAGACTTATCACTAAAACCATAAACGAACACTCGACTGCGACCTTTTTTATTCGCTTAAATTTGCCTGCACCGTAATTTTGCCCCGCAAACGATACGGACGCATTTGAGACGGCGTTCATCGAAGTGTAGACAAAACCTTCGAGGTTGCTCGCTGTCGAACTGCCTGCAACAAGCGCATACCCAAAGCCGTTGAGATTTGTCTGAATAAGCACGTTAGCCACCGAAAAGAACGAGCTAAGTATTCCCGAAGGTAAGCCGACTTTCAAGATGCTCTTCAAAACGTTTTTGTTAAATTTTAGTTTTGATATTTGCAACTTGCAGTAACCTTTTTCTTTAAACATAGTAATAACAAGCAAAATGCAGGAAACGTATTCGCTGACTATCGTTGCGACCGCAACTCCCACAACGTCCAAACGTGCCACTATGACAAAAATCAAATTTAAGCATACGTTAAGTACGCCTGCAACCGACAAATAAAACAGCGGTCTTTTGGTGTCCCCTTTTGCTCGCAATATGGACGCACCGAAATTGAAAATGATATTTGCAGGAGCGCCTATAAAATATATTCTCAAATAATCCGTCGCTTTATCCAAAATCGCAGGGTCGGTTTGCATCCAAACAAGAAAATATCTTGCGCACAAACTGCCTATAATACCAACGACAACACCTAACACAATCGAGAGCAACATAGAATTGTGTAAAGCCGCTTGCGCTCTGTCTTCGTCTTTTGCTCCTATAGCTTGCGCCATGACTACGTTTGCGCCGATTGAAATGCCTATTGCCACGTTTACAATAAGATTGATTAAAGATGTATTCGAGCTGACAGCCGCAA
>ENA-ORRN01000856-ORRN01000856.1-human-gut-metagenome-genome-assembly--contig:-NODE-856-length-22919-cov-6.305152_pt1 | contig 22919 bp, 21 predicted proteins | sample MGYA00242174_ERZ509132 | MGnify/ENA primary metagenome ERZ509132 (study PRJEB26280, sample SAMEA2338671) | human gut metagenome | biome: human gut; feature: human-associated habitat; material: faeces... | reverse complement strand
TGCCACTAATCAGAAGGATTTGACAATACCCCCAGACGGTCATCAGGAATACTATAAGCAGTTGTAGAATATCACATCGTTTTGGGATGACACCTTGATGACCGTTTGGAAACAAATCACCAGACACATGCGTAACACTTTCGGCAACATATTCACACTTACGACTTTCGGGGAGAGCCATGGAGAAGCCGTGGGAGGAGTGGTAGACGGTCTGCCTGCCGGCATCGACATCGACATCGACTTCATCCAAAGCGAGCTCGACAGGCGCCGGCCCGGACAGAGCATCGTGACAACAAGCAGGAACGAAGCCGACAGAGTGGAAATTCTGAGCGGCACGTTCGAGGGAAAGTCTACGGGATGCCCTATCGGTTTCATCGTGAGAAACACCAACCAGCATTCCGCCGACTACGACAACATGCGCGACCTGTTCAGACCATCACATGCCGACTTCACATATTATAACAAGTATGGCATAAGAGACTATCGCGGCGGCGGCAGATCATCGGCACGCATCACCATAAGCAGATGTGTGGGAGGAGCATTGGCAAAACTGGCCCTGAAGAAGATCGGAGTGGAAGTTGTGGCATACACATCGCAGGTGGGCAGCATTGCCCTCGACAACGACTACACCAGGTATGACCTGACACAGGTGGAGAGCAACATCGTGAGATGTCCCGACGCAGAGAAGGCGAAACTCATGGAGAGCCTCATCGCCGAAGTGAAGAGCTGTGGCGACACCATCGGAGGCACAGTGACGTGTGTGATAAGGAATTGTCCGATAGGCATCGGCGAACCGGAGTTCGACAAGCTCAACGCCATGCTCGGATATGCCATGCTCGGCATCAACGCCGTGAAGGGAATTGAGTTCGGATCGGGATTCGAGGGAGTGACGCATCGCGGCAGCGAGATGAACGACATCTTCTATCCCGAAGACGAAAAGATAAAGACGCGGTCTAACAACAGCGGAGGTATACAGGGCGGAATTTCCAACGGCAACGACATATTCTTCCGGGTGGCGTTCAAACCTGTAGCCACACTGCTTCAGAAACAGGAAACCATCGACAAAGACGGCAATCCTACCACCTTCAAGGCAAGCGGCAGACACGACGCTTGCGTGTTGCCAAGAGCGGTTCCGATAGTGGAATCAATGGCGGCAATGGTGATTTTAGACCAATTTTTGTATAATAAAACAACAAAATTATAATTTTTAACTATTCTGATAAAAAAAACAGCCATTATTGTTTTGGCATTCAAATATTTGCAGTATATTTGCAATCGACAAGCGGGTGCTTGTGAAAGTACCGATTGTCTAATTAAGTCTAGTTTAGTTTTTGTGTTGGTTGAGGGCGGTCAATTGATCGCCCTCTTTTTATGCTTTTGTCCATTCCAAACAACATCCATCATCCGCAAAACCATCAATCCTACCAAACGGCAGCCTGCACTCCCTCTTGCCGAAAATTGGAGTTAAAACACGCAAACACTTTGTCATATCAAGAAATAGAGTTATTTTTGCAGGAAATCACAATCTTACTATACACAACAAGGATAATGAGTGGCAACATCTATATAAAGAACGCACAGGTGAACAACCTGAAGAATGTATCATTGGAAATCCCAAGAAACAAGTTTATCGTGATTTCCGGTGTCTCCGGCTCCGGCAAGTCATCACTGGCTTTCGACACACTGTATGCCGAAGGCCACAGACGATATGTGGAGAGCCTCTCGGCATATGCCAGACAGTTTCTCGGAAGGATGAGCAAACCGAAATGCGACTACATAAAGGGACTGCCACCGGCAATAGCCATAGAACAGAAAGTGATTTCCAAAAACTCTCGTTCCACAGTGGGCACAAGCACGGAGATTTATGAATACCTGCGGCTGCTCTTCGCACGCATCGGACACACCTTCTCGCCGATAAGCGGCAATGAGGTGAAACGACACACCGTGGAGGACGTGATAAACAAGGTGAAGACCTTCTCTGAAGGCACGCGCTTCGTGGTGCTCTCACCGGTGGTGAGAATCGCCGACCGCACTCTCTCGCAGCAGCTCACGATGATTATGCAGCAGGGATACACACGAGTGTTCGTGAAAGGCGACTTCCAGCGTATCGACGACCTGCTCAACGACGACAAACTGGACGAGAACATAAAGGACGAGAACATCTGGACAGTGGTAGACCGCATAGCGTGGGAAAGCGACAACGATACGCTGTCGAGACTCACCGACTCAGTGGAGACGGCTTTCTACGAGGGCGACGGGGCATGCCGAATCGCCATCATGCCGGCAAACATAGTATATGATTTCTCAACTCGCTTCGAAGCCGACGGCATGACATTCGAAGAGCCGAGCGACGGCATGTTCTCTTTCCACTCCCCCATCGGAGCTTGCCCTATGTGTGAGGGATTCGGAATGGTGATCGGCATCGACGAAAAACTCGTGATTCCAGACTCATCGCTCAGCGTATACGACGGATGCGTGCAATGCTGGCACGGAGAGAAAATGGGCGAATGGAAAAAGGAATTCATCAGAAGAGCGGCAACAGACAAGTTCCCGATCTTCGAACCATACTACAAACTGTCGCAGAAGCACAAAGACTGGCTGTGGCACGGTCTGCCATCCGACAAAAGCAGAGACAAATACGACAGGGTGAGCATCGACGACTTCTTCCAGATGCTGAAAGAAAACCAATACAAGATACAATACCGCGTGATGCTCAGCAGATACCGCGGCAGAACGGTATGTCCGGAATGCCACGGCAGAAGACTGAAAAAGGAGGCAAACTACGTGAAGATACAGGGAATGAGCATCTCTGACCTCGTGGACATGCCTGTGGAGAACCTGAAGAAATGGTTTGACGAACTGAGCCTCAACGACCACGATGCCGCCGTGGGCAAACGACTGCTCACAGAGATAAAAAACAGACTGGGATTCCTTGTGGAAGTGGGATTGGGATACCTCACGCTGAACAGACAGTCTAACACGCTGAGCGGCGGAGAGAGCCAGCGCATCAACCTCACCACATCGCTCGGAAGCAGTCTGGTGGGATCGCTGTATATCCTCGACGAACCAAGCATCGGACTGCACAGCCGCGACACCTTCAGACTGATAAGCGTGCTGAAAGACCTGCAGGCTCTGGGAAACACGGTGGTGGTGGTGGAACACGACGAAGACATCATACGTTCTGCCGACCATCTAATCGACATCGGTCCTGACGCCGGACGACTCGGAGGCAGAGTGGTGTTCGAAGGCGACCCGCAGAAGATAACAAGCGACACGATAAAGAAATATCCCGAAAGCCACACCATCAGATATCTGCTCGGCGAGGAGCGCATACCAGTGCCTGCCAACCGACGCAGCTGGAACCTCTTCATAGGCATAAAGGGAGCGAGAATGAACAACCTGCAGGGCATAGAAGTGAAATTCCCGCTCAACGTGATGACGGTGGTGACGGGAGTGAGCGGATCGGGAAAATCCTCGCTCGTCAAGGGCATACTCTTCCCTGCCCTGAAACGACAGCTCGACGAAGTGTCTGACATGCCGGGTGAATACTCATCGATATTCGGCGACATAAAGACGATAAAACACGTGGAGATGGTGGACCAGAACCCTATCGGCAAGAGCACGAGGTCGAACCCCGTGACATACACCAAGGCTTACGACGCCATCCGCCAGCTCTTCGCCGAACAGCCGCTGGCTGAGCAGATGGGATTCTCTTCAAAATACTTCTCGTTCAACGCCGAGGGCGGCAGATGCGAGGAATGCAAGGGAACGGGAGTACTCACGGTGGAGATGCAGTTTATGGCCGACCTGGAACTGGAATGTGAGGCCTGCCACGGCAAACGCTTCAAAAAGGAAATTCTGGAAGTGAGATTTGCCGGGAAAAACATCGACGACATCCTCAACATGACAGTCAATGAAGCAATAGAATTCTTCACGGAAAACAACCAGAAGGACATCGTGAAGAGACTGAAGCCGCTGGAGAGCGTCGGACTGGGATATATCAAACTCGGACAGAACTCCTCTACCCTATCCGGCGGAGAGAACCAGAGAGTGAAACTGGCTTATTTCATCGGACAGGAAAAGGCTGACCCCACACTGTTCATCTTCGACGAGCCGACGACAGGTCTGCACTTCCACGACATCAAGAAACTGCTCAATTCGTTTGACCAGCTGATAAAGCGTGGACACAGCATCATTGTGATAGAACACAACATGGATGTGATAAAATATGCCGACCACGTGATAGACCTCGGTCCCGACGGCGGAAACAAGGGCGGACAGCTCGTATGCTGCGGCACTCCCGAAGAGGTGGCTGCATGCGAAAACAGCATAACGGGAAAATATCTGAAAAAAGTTCTTGACAACTCAAAAAAAGAATAGAAAAGCGACAAAAGATTTTGCTCGTCAGAAAATAATTGTTACCTTTGCACCACTTGTTCGGAACAGTGCCCTGTTCCGGGTGTTTAATCAGCCGATATGGCTCAGTTGGTAGAGCAACGCATTCGTAATGCGTAGGTCCCGGGTTCGAGTCCCGGTATCGGCTCCATAGCGATTAAACAGAAGATAAACACATGGGAAAAGATTTGCGATAATAGCTCAGTTGGTAGAGCACTAGCTTCCCAAGCTGGGGGTCGCGGGTTCGAGCCCCGTTTATCGCTCTTGTCATCATAGCATTCCCCACACTTCCATTCTTCTAATTCTTTCTCCAACGTATTGTATTACAGTATCTATAACAGCTGTACTTCTACAATCCTGAAATCCCTATGGATTACCGTTTGGGAATAATATATAATCAGCAAAAAAGCGACTTCCGAAAGAGAGTCGCTTTTCTGCTGTTATATACAATCGCTTGTCTGATCAAATTCATGAAGGAGGCTGCAATCAATCCTCGTCGGCAAATGTCTCGAGCGAGAACTGGCTGCTGCCATCGAAGCAGTGGGTACACACCTGACACTTCGGCAGACCGATAGCCTCGATGAGCTGTTCGATGGTATTGAACTTCAGAGTGGTGAGTCCCAGTTCCTTTGCTATCTCGTCCACCATGCGCTTATACTCCGGAGAGTCGGTGGTGGCATACTTGTCGAGATTCTTGTTCGGGTCGCCCTCAAACTTCTGGATCATACGACGGGTGATAAGCTCCATATCGCTCTTCGATGACGTGAAGTTGATGAACGGACATCCGTATACGAGCGGCGGACAGGCAATGCGCATGTGGCATTCCTTCAGACCAGCCTGATCGAAGAGCACCTTCACGTTATCGCGAAGCTGGGTGCCGCGCACGATGGAGTCATCGCAGAAGAGCACTTTCTTGCCCTGCAGCATCGCCTTGTTTGGGATAAGCTTCATCTTTGCCACGAGAGAACGCATGCTCTGGTTTGACGGAGTGAAGGAGCGTGGCCATGTAGGAGTGTATTTTGCTATGCAGCGCTGATAAGGCACATTCTTGCCAGCCGCATATCCCATCGCCATTCCCGTTCCAGAGTCTGGAATACCGCTGCAGCAGTCCACCTCCACGGGGTCTGTCTTCGCCATGTTGAAGCCATTGTCGAAACGCGCCTGCTCCACGTTCTTTCCCTCGTATGTAGATGTGGGGAATCCGTAATACACCCACAGAAACGAGCACACCTGCATCTTCTTGTTCGGTTTCCTTATCTGCTCCATTCCGTCGGCGGTGAGCTTCACTATCTCTCCCGGTCCTACATTATATACTGTATCGAAATCAAGGTTAGGGAACGAGGTTGATTCGCTCGATGCCGCATATGCCCCATCCTTCTGTCCGATGATTATCGGAGTGCGTCCCCAGCTGTCGCGGGCGCAGATGATGCCGTGGTCGGTGAGCAGAAGCATCGTGCACGATCCCTTGATGTGCCGATACACGTTCTCTATACCCTCCTTGAAGGTCTTGCCCTGGATGATGAGCAGCGCCACGAGCTCCGTAGGGTTTGTGCTGCCCGACGACATCTCGGCGAAATGCATGTTCTTCTCCAGCATCTCGTTTGTCAGCTCATCCTTGTTGAGTATCTTCGCCACCGTGCAGATGGCAAATTTTCCCAAGTGAGAATTCATTATCAGCGGCTGTGCGTCGGTGTCGCTGATTACGCCGATTCCCGATGTAGCCCCCTCGAAGCGGTCGAGAGTAGGCTCAAACTTGGTGCGGAAATAAGAGCTTTCGAGATTATGGATAGAGCGCACGAAGCCCTTTTCCTTGCAAAATGTTGCCATACCACCACGGCGTGTACCGAGGTGAGAGTTGTAGTCGGTGCCATAAAACAGGTCTGCCACACAGCTTTTCTTTGAAATTGTTCCGAAGATACCTCCCATAAAAATATATTTGTTTGTTATTTTGTTTCCGTCTGCAAAGGTAATGAAATCTTCATTATTCATTCATCCGAATGTCATTTTTTATTTGAAGACATGATATAAATTTGTATCTTTGCAAAAGGAAACACTAAAAATGTCGAAGAAGCGAATACAATCATGACCTTAGACTTCTGAGACTATAATCGGAAACAAAATTAAAAATCTTTTACTACGTGTATTATCTGTCATCATCATCGCCGTGTCTGCACCCATGAGTGCGAACGCCTCGTCGGCTGCCGAAGGAAACTGAAGAACAATAACCGTATTTATCCCGAATCGAGGGATAACCCCAAACAATACACTGGCAGCAAGGGCTGGAATCTGTTTCCTCTCTTGCTGCTTTTTTATCCCCCAATCGGTCAGTAGGACTTTCATTCAACCCAAATCGGTCATCAGGGCATAAACCGAAATCTGCCATTATTTCATCTTCATTCCCATATTATACATTATGAAGCCGTAGATGTCGGCTGTCTCTTCCATCACCTTAGACAATGGTTTGCCGCCGCCATGGCCAGCCTTGCTGTCGATACGGATCAGGACTGGGGCCTTGCCTGCCTGACACTCCTGCAGACGGGCAGCGAACTTGAACGAATGGGCCAGAACCACACGGTCGTCGTAGCCAAGGCAGAAGCAATAAATAGTGTTTTCATTCGCATATAAATTTATAATGCAAACTTACTCAAAAATTCCCGAAATATAGTACATCGACGGAATAAATGCCGATATTTGAAAATATAATCTTACCTTTGCATTAACCATGACAACTGGCTCAGCAAATGTATAACACTTACTCACAAGCATAAAAAAGAAACAGATATATATATATATGGAATTGAATAAAGACATCAAGAATCTGGAACAGCTGTTCCACACCGACCTCCACCAATACCTGCTCTCCATCGGAAAAGTGGACGAGCGTCTGCCTGAGGCTCCCGACATCGAGGAACTGTGGCAGAAAATCGGCGAGAGCTATCTGCCCGACGGGATGAGGGAATTCAACGCCTACCCCACCGTATCGCTCGGATGGATGATGTTCATCGGAATGGCGATAGCGAAATATTGGGACACCGACTGGGAACTCTACAGCAAAGTTGGCGACCTGTATAAATATCTGAGAGACCAGCGCGACTTCGACCACATGGACGACTACATCTGCGAGAAAGTGCTGCTGCTCGCCGAGGAGGACCACGCCATGATGACAAAGACCGTGGGCGAATGTGCCTCACGCACATACAACCTGCTCTACCACCAGCACCTCGAACCCGGCACTCCCGAGGCTTTCCAGGGTTATGTGTCTGCCCTCCACCAGATGTATCTCATGGGCATGTCGATGGAACTGAAACGCCTCGGCTACCACATGACGAAGCTGAACTGACAAACACGGGGCACAGGGCATCGTTTCAGGCAAAACATCGGCAAATGTAAAGATTTTGCCATATCATCTGAAATCACGCGAAAACTGTCAGATCATCAGGTTTTCTTCATAGCGCATTGGCATACAGGCAGTTAGCTACCTGACAGTTGTTTTCAATTGTCTGGATGGTTTGAAACTGTCAGGATGATTTTCAACCGTCTGAATGATTTGAAACTGTATGGATGGTTTTAAAACTGTCAGGAATTATCTGATGAGAGAAATTACATGTGTCGGCAGAATCTTGGAAACAGGAATATGATATTACAACATTAACCCAAATCGGCCATTAGGGCTTGCTTGTATTTTGCTCTTTTAGAAGAGTGTATTTTGTTTGTCTTTTAATGAGTAATAGCGAGCTATTGCAAATTAAAAACAAGCAAAAGACGCCTTATAAAAGGCAAAAGGCAGCAAGCAGTCATGAAAAATAAAGTAAACGTCCTAATGACCGTTTGGGGTTAACTTATTGGGCAGACGTCTGACACAGATTCTGCCCAACTGGGGCAAGCACGTTGCCCATGATGGGCAAGCATCGTGCCCCGGTTGGGCAAGCAGCGTGCCCATTTAACCCGAATCGGTCATTAGGGTGAAGCTGTGAAGCAGGTCGGTGGAAAACATGGTGTATGCCAACCAGCAGCAATACTACGACGCAATTACTGCCAGTAGCAATGCTGCCGACTCCGGACCATTCATCGACTTTATGCTAGGGGAAATACAGAAAGCTCTCGAAGCGCACAAGCGAGAACCGATAAAGAAAGTTCCTGATAAAATTCCTGATAAACTGTTACAGGCTTTCCCCGAAATGCAGAGTATGGCATGGAGCGGTTACATATTAATATACTTTACCGGATTCTGGCTCTTCCCATAAAAAGAAGCCACGCTTTTCCATACGTAAGGAGAATTCAAACATTTATTCCCTACAAATTCAATGCGTCCCTCATACTTTGGATTGTCTGTATATTTCCAATCTTGAGGGATGTAGTCTTCTTTTACTATACCATCCACAACGGCAAGGACATGATTTGCTTTTGATGCCCTTTGCAAACTCATTTTCCAATACTTGCGTGTCATCTCATACAAATCTTCCCTATCTATTTTGCCTACTTTTAGGCAAATTATTGTGTCGCCGTCCTGTGGTATTAATTCTGTTCCCATCTTATCTGATTTTATTTCTTACAAAGGTAAACAATTTTCTGATTCCTTCCAAATTGAAAGTAATTATGTAACCTCCACCTAACCCCCTCTTTTCCTTTTCCTGCGCCATTTATGACTTTCTGACGTGACTTCGCCTACATAGGCAATCAATACCATTTGGAAATGAAGCTGCTTGACTCCAACGAAATCCGGCAGCTTCGAGATGTGTGTATATTTGAGGTGAATGGGATTGAGGTGTATATGTAGAGTAGCGAATTTGGCTAGAATTGTCAAATTCCTAAAGAAGCAGTCTTCCTTTTAAAAGAAAAGTATTACCTTTGTTCCGAAAAAGTGGAACATGTACCACTTTTTCGGAATGGATGATAGTTAACAGAAGCACTTATATCGACCAATTGATTCGTTCTAAAGGCAACGGATTGATTAAAATTATAACAGGATTAAGACGTTCGGGAAAGTCTTTCTTGCTAAAGAAGCTTTTCCGACAGCACCTGTTGAATGATGGTGTTAAGGAAGACCATATCATAATTATTGATATGGAGAGTCGAAAGAACAAGCCATTCAAAGACCCAGACTATTTACTTGATTGGGTAGAAAAGGAAATGAAAGACGATGAAACATACTACATCATTATTGACGAGGTACAGGAAGTGAATGATTTTGTTGAGGTTCTTTCCACTCTCTCGGTAACTGAAGGCACTGATGTTTATGTTACAGGCTCTAATTCACGCTTCCTTTCATCTGATGTGGTGACAGAGTTCCGTGGGCGTGGTGATGAAATCCATGTTTGGCCTTTGTCATTCAAGGAATTTATGTCTGTTTTTCCTGGTTCAAAGGAAGATGCGTGGTCTGAATACATTATGTTTGGTGGACTTCCACAACTCTTAACTCAAATTGGCGATGACAAGAAATCCGATTTCTTGCGTAGGCTATACCGTACCGTGTATCTCCGTGACATATATGAGCGTAATGACATTACCTTAAAACCTGAATTTGAAGAGCTTTCAAAGACTGTGGCTTCAAGCATAGGCGCACCTGTCAATGCTCTTAATATTGCCAACACTTTCAAGTCTGTAAGCAACGTTCAGAATATCACGGACAAGACGGTTTCCGTATATCTTGGATATATGCAAGATGCTTTCCTTATTGAGAAGTCTGAGCGATATGACATTAAAGGACGCAAGTACATCGGCTCGCTATCAAAATACTATTATCAAGATATCGGTTTGCGCAACTCTATCATTTCTTTCCGACAAACAGAGCCAACCCACATCATGGAGAATGTCATCTATAATGAAATGCGTATGCGTGGTTGGCTTGTTGATGTTGGCAACGTTGCTCAAAGGGTAAGAAACGATAAGGGACAAAATATCCGTGTCACACTTGAAGTTGATTTCGTCTGCAATAAAGGTAGCCAACGCATTTACATACAATCGGCTTGGAGAATGCCTGATGCCGACAAAATGGAGCAGGAGAAACGTTCCTTGCGCTTAGTGAGTGATTCTTTCCGTAAACTCCTTATCGTTGGTGAGCATACAAAATCGTGGAGCGATGATGATGGAATTCAGATTATCAGCATCTATGATTTCTTGCTTGATTTGTCTTCGACAGATTAATATTGACTTTCACAATACAATCTTTAGGCTTATGGGAGATTATGAAAATTTGTAGAGGCTTTTGATGCTGTAACTATTCAGCCTACCTTATTTAAAAATACATAAGACGAATGTAGCTGCTGGACTCCAACGAGATCCGGCAGCTTAGTGATATGTGTATATTTGAGGTGAATGGGATTGAGGTGTATATGTAATAAATGTATTACTTTTATTTGGTAGTATGTAACAAATTGATTAACTTTGCAGCATGGAAGAGAAATTGATAAGGCACATTATCTACTCGGACGAGTTCGAAGAATACTACGCAAGTATGAACGAACAATTAAAGAAGAAATATGACTATGCTTTACAGATTGTAAAATCACAATATGTCGTCAGTTCAAAAATAGTAAAGAGCTTAGAGAATACGGACTTCTACGAACTCCGAATTTCCATCAGTTCCAACGAATACAGAACTATCCTGCTCGCTGTTGACCACGACAATTTCATACAAAGCAAAAATGTACTTCTTCTGAACTCGTTCTTGAAGAAAGATACAAAACAGTACAAGGCTGAAATCAAAAAAGCCCAAAACATTGTTAAACGTTATTTGGAGGATTGAATATGTTGAAACTTGACAAAAACAAACTTGCTGGTCTCAAAACATTTGACGACCATCTGCAAGAAAGATATGGTGACGAAAATAGTCCCGAGCGTAAGGAGTTTGAAGCTAAGGCTAAAGCTTGGTACTATGCTGAACTTCTTAAGGATGAACGCAAGCGCCAAAATGTAACACAGAAAGTGTTGGCTGAAAAAATCGGTAAGAAACGTGAATATATCTCGGCACTTGAAAAGGGACAGACGGATATGCAACTCTCTACGTTCTTGCGTATTGCCGATGCTCTTGGTCTACGCTTTTCTTTGGTATTGGGATAGATTACCTTTCTGATATAACCCAAAAACTAAAGTTATGCAGTATAATAAAGATTCACATATCAACAATGTTGATGATGTAATAAAGTTCTTCCGTTACATCGTCGATGAACGCAATGTGAATTTCAATCCTGATGATATGTTTGAGGATTACATGTCAGCAGATGGAACTAATGCTTTCACACCTGAAGAGTGCGAAATCTACAATCATCTTACAAAAGAGTGCTTTGATATCTGTGAAAAGGAAGAAGCTGATATTTATGAAATAGCATTTGAACTTTTGAATTACAAAAAACATACGCAAAATCCGTATGGCTATCAAAGCTAAAGGCAAAGGTAAATCTGGTGGAGCAAGGGTCATTACCTTCAATGTCCTTGCAGATGTGGAAAACGGTCAGGTGGTTTTTCTTCTTCTCTATGATAAAGAGGATGCTTCAACCGTCAAAGTCAATGTTGTCAAGCAACTTGTGCGAGACATGGGATTTGATATTGAATGAATCAATAAAGGGATGCATAGTCTTCCTCATTTATTTCTTTTGCCCATCACAAGATATTTTGGGAATATCAGTTAATCACCTATATAAACGACTTAATCCCCAAACTGCCTGATAGGCGTTTGGGGATTAAGCCATATACAGACATGATTGGCGCAAGTCTCTTGCGACATGGAGGGTTGACGCCAAAAATGTTCTAATCGGGGGCAGACTTCTTATTCCGTCTCCCAGATGTTGCTGCCGAAGTCTTTTGCACAGGCATCGTCGGCATCCTTATCCAGTATCTTATCAGGCACCTTTATTTTCATACCGTTCGCCGAGAGCGGTGTCAAGCCTTCTGCCTCCAATGGTATTACCTTCATATCTGGTTTTACGTAAATTCTGCGACTCATATTTCTTTCTCCTTCTGCGTTATTTTATCTGTTCGTTGTGATAAATTTCTTTCCGTCTATAATCATTATCCCGCCGTTTGCAGTCTTGCAACCAGCATTCAGTTTCATTCCCGACAGCGAGTAGGCGGTTGTACCACTTGTTGGTGCCGCATACTCAGCGGTCTTTATGGCGTTCGTCTCCCCGTCGATGGTCACAGAGGGCAGCTGGGCGCTCGCATTCGCCGTTCCGGTAGCCTTTTTCAGATAACATCTGAAGCCTCTCATCTTCTGCGAACCAACCTTCGGCTTAGCCAGCGTACCGTCTGCTATCAGAAACAGTTGCGTGCCGTCTGCCGCCAACTCGTACGATCCAAAAGTACCGCAGAGATCCCATTCGCCGCCACATACAGTCTGTGCGGTTGTGCTCCTAACTGTGACGTCCGCAAACGTTGGCTGCTCCACATAATATTCGGGCCGCATCAGAAACGGCATGCCGGCCTTCACCTCTTTCACAATAGAGAACGACAGTTCTCCGTTCAGGTATCCGTCATACAAATACACCTTCGTTTCATTGCCGAAAATCTCCGTTATCATATCCTTGCTCAGGTCGAAGGGCAGACACATGGTATACAACTGAGAGGGGTTGAATGTGCGATTCAGAGCCAACGTCTTGTTCTCGCCGACGATTTCACTAATTGTGCTCTCTACATTCTCGCCTTTCTCGTCAAGCGTAGCGTCAAGCTTGGGGCGGGTGTAGGTGAGGGTGATGGAGGTGATATAAGATTTATCTCCACTTTTTCCACCTGTCTCTATAAATGAAATATTATCGCTGTTTATCGTTGAAACGGTAGCTGTTTTATTGGCTTTTACAGAAATTTCCTCATCTTTTTCTTTTCCATTATAAGTATATTTAGCATTGAGATTGGCGATTTTATAACCGTTTGTACCCAGTGTAACAGAGTTTATTAAGGCTGAGTTAGGTACAGAAATATTTATCTGTCCCGGATTATTATACCACTTGTCTAATCTGAGATAAGTGTTTTCCCCTTCATGATAACATATCATTCCACGTAATGAGACGGATAAATCTTGAACTTTAAAAGTAATATCGGTTAGTACACTTTGGTTATTATTTGCGTTATTATTTTTCAATCCAAATGCTCCTTCATTTGTAAAGTTCAAAGTCACCGTAACCTCTTCTTTCTCATTCCCCTCTTCTCCCTGGCCATAAGCCAAATCACAGCCTAAGGTCAAAAATAGAATGACGAATGTGAATAACATAACGCCGTGTTTTTTCATTTTTCCTTTATATCAATAGTTTGTTGAAATTCAAGATAAATGCCTTACTGCTTCACGCTGCCGACCAAAGAGTTCTTTTATAGCTATCACAAATAGTGAACTCTGATTCAAGAGCCAACATTCCTGTTGTTTGATGAACATGAAGCATTTGCAATGCAAAGGTAGCATTTTCCTTCAAGATAAACGCCCATTTTAAGAAAAAAGTATTTCTTAAACCCTAAATATTCCGTAACAATTCTATTTTCCACCTTTCTCCTCACCGAACTTTTTAATCTCATTGGTAAGGACTTCCTCTAATTCTTTCTTTGGCACTATCAGTTGATAGTCAGCCACGCCTATCGGTTTGCCCTTGTCTTCGAGAGCAAGCTCCACTTCCACACGATCTTTCTCGCACAGAGGATGATGCCGATTGAGCGGTTTTCACCTTCGCCCCTTTCAAGACGGTCGAGCAACGAAAGGTAATAGTTCATCTTTCCTGCATACTCAGGTTTGAAAGCACCTATCTTCAAATCGACAGCCACAAGGCAGCGCAAGCCACGGTGGAAGAAAAGCATATCCACCTTGCTCTCTTTGCCGTTGTACTCCAACACGTGTTGGTTGCCGATGAACGTGAAGCCATTGCCGAGCTCCATAAGGAAACGTGTGATAGCCTTCACAAGACGGTCTTCGAGTTCAAGCTCCAGTATGGGGTTGTCACTCCAAGGAAGCCAAGGTTATAACTGCTACTGAACACCTCATTGGCATATCGAGCTTGCTCCATTGGAAGCGTGCGACTGAAATTGTTGTCAATCTTTGTAGCCAACTGCGACTCGTACATATTCAGTTTGATAGCATTGAGTAGTAAGTCGCGATTCCAGCCTTTTTCGATAGTTTCTTGTGCATAATATAATGTAGCAGAATCATCCAAATTCTTTCCAAGTAGATATACATTATGCGACCACGGCAAAAGTGCAACGGAGCGTTGCACTTTTATATCGCTTCCACAATAGCGCAAATAAAAACGCTTCATATACCATAGATTTCGAGGTGAAAGTCCCATCTTCGGATAGCGTTCTTTCAAGTCTACGGACAACTGGCGTACCACGCCATCCCCATGTCCGCTCTCTACCTTTCGCTCATGAAGCATCTTGCCAATCTCCCAATATGCGGAAGCAATATTGCCGTTAATATGCTTGGCAATTTCCAGTCGTGCATGTTCAATCACTGCAACGGCGTGTTGCAGCATCGACTAGTAGTCTTCACGTTTTATCGGAAATTGTTTATTATCAGTGTTCATTTTTGATGTTTCTCTTTTTCTGTTGCTGACAAGTTTTTCTCCAGTCTTTTTTCGTTTCGTGTAGTCCACAAAAATACACCAAGGTACTTTAAAGGACAATACCCTACAAAGATACAAAAAAACAATGACGTTTTGGCGCTTTCAATATTAAACTTTCCTAACGTAACTATTCAGCGGTAGGTGCATGACGAATCGTCAAACAATTCGTACATATCTAATACGTATACATACACCTTTTTATGTCCTAATCCTATATTTATCTCTAATCCTTTAATATTAAACGCTTTACAACGTAACTACTTGATTATCAGATACAAAAAAGGGAGGCTTCTAAACCTCCCCAAGTGATTCCGTTGGGATTCGAACCCAAGACCCACGCCTTAGAAGGGCGTTGCTCTAATCCAACTGAGCTACGGAACCGACCGTTTTCGGAGTGCAAAGGTAGTACTTTTATTGTAAACTGCAAAATTTCATAGAGAAAAGTTGCAAGAAAATTGATTTTTCCTTTGATTATCAGATTTTCCCCCACTCCTTTTGCATATTTTTTCGTTCTTTTCTCACTTTCAGCCGAAAAACAACGTATGCTTCTTCAACCAAAAGCGAGAAAAGAACTCAGATAAATCTGTCATTTTTTCAAGAAAGTGACGGTGGCAACGGGACGGAGATTACGTCCTGCTTTACCAGAACTGGGAGGAAACGAGCTCTTTACCTCATTCATACACATTATCTTATTGTCAGTATTCAGGAAATAATAAATTCCATTCATATCTTTATATATTATCTCCAAACCCAATGTCTTGAGATTATTATTAATATCGGCTCTGTTGTCCATTATATACTCCATCTCCCCTTTTGTCGGCAGTCTCCATCCATTCACTCCTTCTACGGCAAGCTCTGCAATGCCGGCATCAACGGCCTTCTTGACATCGGCCTGATCATCTGCATTGAATATAAGTGAACATTTCGATTTCGGCGCCAAAAGGGTCACAATGGTGATATTGCCAGACACCGCAGATTGCTCCGACTTCAGCACATAGCAACCTTTATATACCTTGCCCTGCTCTGGAGCTGTCTCGTCCACTTTCACATCACCGCCCGTATTGTCGCCCATCTCATTCTCCTTCACATCGATTGTCCAGGTCTGTTCTCCGGCCCACGACACACCATTGATCAAGCACTTCAGCAACGGTTCTGCCACTCTCTGATAATTCACGGTCATATCCACCTTGTAGTTTGCCGCCAGCGGTTTGTCGCTGACATATCTGAAGGTCTTCACCTTGCCGTCGGTCGTCGTGAAATTGAAAGTCACTACAGGATTCCCCACGCTCTCCATCAGGAATGCGTCACACTGCTTCGTCCATTTGCCATCAGTTCCCTTCTCCAGCACCACGTTATAGGCGCCATTCTCTCCGCAATACTCTCCAGCCACGTTGATTCCCTCATACAGAGGACTGACATCCGCCGTTATAGCAGCCACATTCTCCGGCACATCGCTTATCGTCACGTTGCGGAGCATAAACACCTTGCGGTTCATCGTCAGCGTGACGTCCGTTTCCTCGCCGTCCGTCAGCACCACCTCACTATTTGCCGCCATTATGTCGCCATGAGCCATTCCTTCTTTCAGCGCCACCACAGACTGCGGAGTAGCCTCCTCCTTTGTCGGCAACGAATAGTTTGCCGCATCTGCTCCCGCCACGGAATACACCCGATACGCTCCGGCGGCAAGCTTGAAGTTTGCCACATCCTTTTCCGAAGCCACCGACTTATACGCCACACATTGTCCTGCCGTATTAAATACATACAGGTTTATCGGAGTCGCCACGGTCATTTCCGACGCAGCCCCGCTCTGTCCACGGGTCTTTATCCTGAGTGTCACACCACCCAAGGCGTCATCGCCATCAGCCAAATCTTTTGAACACGATACGAACATTGCCAATACAAGCAGAAAGGCAAAAGAAAAAAGCATTTTATCCTTCATAGAATTAATTTTTATGGGTTTGCGCTAAATTCATCCCGAATCGGTATAATGCCGTTTGGGGGTTAAGTTCCAACAAAAGTAATATTTTTCTACAAAAGCGACAAAAAACACTTCAATTTATTTCTACAAGAAACACCTCCATTTATTTCAAATTATCCATCGAATTTCTTAAAGTCCCTATTTTTCCCAATTTTTCTGTACAAAAACCTTTGCCAATTTTGCAACATTAGTTAACGATAAAAGAAAACCAATTAACACTTACAAACAATTTTGATTTGTTTTCATAATGCAATAAGTGTTTAAATATGCAAACGTCAAATTAGAAAAAAGATATAATAAACCCATCCAGATCTCTCGAAAAGGATGGGCTGAAAATATCAACTAAGATTTTTTGTCAAAGCGAATAATGCATCCGGTGCCATCATCAGGCCTCCAACTGACCGATGATTTCAGTCACCGATTTGCATCCATGCTTGTCAAGCCATTCATTGATGCCGTTCTTCACCTTCACCGTCACCTGGGGATCCAGGAAGTTCGCCGTACCGATTTCTATTGCGGAAGCTCCGGCAAGCATAAACTCAATGGCATCGTTGGCATTGCAGATGCCGCCGAGTCCCACAACGGGAATTCCGACAGCCTTTGCCACCTGCCACACCATGCGCAGAGCAACAGGCTTCACCGCCGGTCCGCTCAGTCCACCGGTATTGATGCTCAGCATCGGCTTGCGCTTCTCTATGTCTATCGCCATTCCCATCAGGGTGTTGATGAGCGACACGCTGTCGGCACCCTCTGCCTCAACGGCACGTGCAATCTCCGTAATGTCGGTGACGTTCGGCGACAGCTTGACTATCAGCGTCTTATGATAACTCTTGCGCACGGCTCTCACCACACTGGCAGCTCCCTCGCAGGTCACTCCAAACGCCATTCCGCCGTCTTTCACGTTAGGGCAGGAGATATTCAGTTCTATCGCCGGAATCTTGTCGAGAGCGTCTATCCTTGCCGCACATTCTGCATAATCCTCTGGCGAAGAACCGCTTACGTTCACTATCATATTGGTGTCGATATCCTTTATCTCCGGATATATGTGCTCACAGAAATAGTCAACGCCCTTGTTCTGCAATCCCACACAGTTGAGCATTCCCGATGCCGTCTCTGCCATTCGCGGATAGTCGTTGCCTTGTCTCGGATGCAGGGTGGTGCCCTTCACGATAATGCCGCCTATCTCACTAAGTTCTACGAAATCAGCATATTCCGGACCGTATCCGAATGTGCCTGAAGCTGTCATCACTGGATTCTTCAGCTCCAGATTTCCTATTTTTACCCTTAAATCTGCCATGACAAATCATTTACGTTAAACACTGGACCATCCTTACAAACACACAGGTTGCCGCTCTTCGTGCCTTCCACGCAACACAGACAGGCTCCCACGCCACATGCCATCTTGTTTTCGAGCGACGCCTCACAGCATATACCCTCAGAATGTGCATATTTCGCCACTGCCACCATCATCGGTTTCGGTCCGCAGGTAGAAATCTGGTCAAACCTCACTCGCTGCAGCACGGAATGGTTTGTCACGAAGCCCTTCTCTCCCTCCGATCCGTCTTCGGTAGTGATGCACACCTCACCGTATTTCCTGTATTCATCAAGGAGCAGCAGATCTTTTGCCGACCGTGCTCCGAGCAGGAACACCGGTGTCATACCATTGTCTTTCAGCACTTTACCGAAATAGAGAAGCGGTGCAACGCCCACGCCGCCGCCGACGAGCAACACCTTGGCATCCTTGTTCTCAGGGATGGTGAACGTGTTTCCCAGAGGGAACATGCAGTTCAGCTTGTCACCAGCCTTCAGCTGTGCCAAGGCACGTGTGCCGTCACCGATGGCAGCCACCAGCAACCACAGCTCATTTGCTTGATAATCAACGAAGTTTATAGATATCGGGCGTCTCAGGAATGTCGTTGCAGATCCGTCGATGCGTATCTCCACGAACTGTCCTGGTGCCATTTCGGGCAGCTTCTCCGCATGGGTCAACTTTATCAAGACGTATTTGTCGTTGATATGGTCAACCGAAGAAACAATCAGGTCTAAAACGTATTTTTTCATCAGTTCCATTTATAAGTTTCGGCAAAATTAGGCAAAAAATCCCTAATATCTACCGATAAGCTCACATTATTATCCGCAAAGCCGCCAAAAAGCCCATTACCCTCAACCGATAATCATTACGTGATTGGGGTCTGATTATTCAGAAGAGCGAGATAATCACTTCTTCGGCACGAAACTTTCCCACGTCTGGTCATCGTAAAACACTCTTATTTCAGTTATCCTCCGGCGCTCCTTCTCCTTATATACGATGTCCGTGTGTACGGGCGACTTTGCCTGCTGCCTCACGTTAGTTGCGAAAGCGTTGCCCATCGGGGCGCTCTGCTGCGATGTTGCCCCCGCATTTCCGTCAGAATCACCGAAGTCGAGCATCTGCTCTCCAGCCATGCCACTCTCCTGTGGGGTAGAGGAGGAGTTATCCGCCGACGCTTCGTCAACGAACATCATTCCTTTTCCAAACATGAGCCAGTCGAGACTGATGTTCGGAAATTTCGACTTTATAGAGTCCACGGTATTCAGAGTCGGTTTTGTACGTCCCTGAAAAATTCCACTCAGTGTGGCAGGAGATATTCCGAGGAAGTTTGCAAACGTCTGTTGAGTCATGTGCTGCGCTTCCATCAGCTGTCTAATTCTGTCCTTCATTTTCTTCTCTTATAGTAAAAATAGGGGTTGTAGCCCTGATTTTGTTTGACTTTACAAAGGTAAATCAAAAAAATGGAATACACAACAAATGTAGAATATATTTTATTTCCTAAATATTAGATTTCTAAATGTAAATTCGTAAAATCAAATCTTTAAACTCAGGTTTTTAGGTTTCGAATTTGTAAATGTGAATTTTAGGGAGCTAAACGTCCGGAAAGCCTTTGTTTACGGGATTTTCGGAATTAACTGGCTGTGATTTGGTTATTTATATATGTTTAGGGGTGTAAATAGGGAATATACATTAATTTTGTAAGATATTTTGTATAATTCACCCTGTCAGCTACTTTAAAAGTATAAAACTCATTGGTTTTCAGTGATTTATAAGGCTTATTTTATTCTGCATAATAATTCGTGTGAATTTTAATATTTAAATATCCGGATATTGATATTTGAATTTGATTTAATAAAATGTATTCAAGTTTTCAAATGTATAAATCACATTTACTAAATTAAACTTCAATGTTTTAAAATTTAAATCTTTGAATTTCACAAAGATATATCAAAACAATTGTTAACGCTGAATTTGAAGTCATTTTCAGAGTCGTTTTTTTCAAAAACAAAAGGATTCCGAACGAGGGGAAAGTAATGTCAAAATCATGCTATTCTCATGATAGGAAAAATCACGCAAAACCCTGATTTCAAGCGGAAATAAGGATAAAATTTATGTTCGTGAAAATCATTTCTTTTTACAAAATCTGCACCGAAAATGTAAAAAAACGCATCATTTCGGGGTGCAGATACCATAAAACAGCATCCCCTCACCACCCAAAAACGGTGATGAGGGGACATATATATATATAAGGCGTAACCATTTCTGGCAGAAAATTCTCTGTTCCCTGCTCAATGCATGATAAAGAAAATCAACTCCTGCAGCAGCTCGCCGGTGGGAGTATTCGGATTGTCGAGCCCCTTGCACTTGGTGTCAGCCTCACGGATTTTGTCTATTATCTGCATCACTTTCCCACCACTGTAGTTTCTCATTCCCAGCATATACTCCTTGGCGGCCCATGGTCCGCGCAGGTCGAGCCATCTCGCCACCTCGGCATCATTATGTCTGTTGGGAGCGTAGTAGGCAAGCATGAGATTCTGGAAATACGAGAATATCACCGGTATCAGCGCGAACGCCCCGCCTGTTTTCGGATTGCTGTCAAAATATTTCAATATCAGGTTCGCCTTCACCACATCCTTCGCTGCGATGGCGCTTCTCAGTTCAAAGGCATTGAAGTCTTTGCTGATGCCGATCCTCTTCTCCACCATCTGCGGCGTGATGCGCGTGTCTCCCTCTTCCAGCGAGAGCAGCAGTTTGTCAATCTCTCCCGTCAGCCTGCTGAGGTCTGCCCCGATATGGTCGGCAAGCATCTGCGCCGCCTTGTTCTCTATCGTCACCTTTGTGCGCTTTTTCAGATATGCCTCAATGAATAGCGGCAGTTCGTAGTCTCGCTTTTTCTTGCTCTCAAACACCACTCCCGCATTCTTGAATCTCGTCAGGATCTTCTTCCGTCCGTCGATAGTACCGTTTTTATAACACACCACGAGCACAGTCGTCTTTGCCGGTTTTTCCAGATAACGCTCCAGCTGGTCCCAGTTTTTTATGTTCTGCGCCTCCTTCACTATTATCACCTGCCTCTCTGCCATCACGGGATAGCTCCTCGCCATGTCTGCCACCTGGGCTCCCGTCACATCGGCTCCGAACACTATCTGCTGGTTGAAATCTCTCTCTTCGGGCTTTATCGCATGCTCCGCAATGAAGTCTGCAATCTGGTCGATGTAGTAAGCCTCCTCCCCCATCAGCAGATACGACGGTGCGTAGTTGCCGGCCTTCAGATCCGACATCACGCTCTCAAAAGTCATTGTCGCTGTTTTCTCAGCCATACTATATTTTTAACTATTTTATACATTATCAGTTTCGCTGCAACATTTTTCTATTTGTATAATAATGTTAATAACAAAACATCCTTACCCTCTCAAGAATGCCATCAAACTGTTCGTCGCCAATACCATTCCCGTGAACACGGAATTTTGAAGCATGGTCAATCACTGCTCTTTTCCGACATCTCATATTTTGAGATTCACGAAATATCATTACTTTTGCATTGCCATAGACACGAGCCGCTGCCTTTGCGGGTCATCGTCTCACAAGGATGAAGTCTCCCGTCATGGGCCAACCGTCCTGTCGTGTCATGGCAACGATATCAGCAAGACGCATTCTGATTGCAAAATTAATAAAATGAACCGATTAAACCTACCTCCTTACGAAATAAAAACGCGCCAGCAAGATGGCAGACAGTATATCCTCGATGTATTGCGCAGGAAATTCATAGCGCTGACCCCCGAAGAATGGGTGCGCCAGCATTTCATCCATTTCCTTGCCGACCACAAGGGCTACCCCACTGCCCTCCTTGCCAACGAGGTGGAACTGACCATCGGCGGCAAGAAGCTGCGCTGCGACAGTGTGTTGTATTCCAGGGATCTGAAGCCGCGTATGATAATAGAATACAAAGCGCCGTCGATAGCCATCTCTCAGAAAACCTTCAACCAGATCTTCGCCTACAACACCCTACTCCACGCCGACTATCTGGTGGTGAGCAACGGCATCAGCCACTACTGCTGCAAAATCGACTATACCAACCGTTCCTACTCCTTCCTTAGCGACATCCCTCGCTATGAGGATCTGTAACCAACAACACACACATAAAACATTTTCCTCAAAAAAAGTATCATAGTATCATTCTTGGCCACCGCCAAGCCCCTAAAACACTATAGACTAACGACTTAACCCGATGATACTTTTCTGGATATTTTACAGAAAAGTATCACAGAAGTATCATGCCTTTCGGCATCCCATATTTCCCCCACGCCAGGGGGAAGACATCCCCACATTAGGGGGTTCTGTTCCCCACGGCGTGGGGGGAAATCCGAGGTCAATATTTTACGAATTACAAGTCTGTATTTTAGAGATTTCAAATTTGTGCTTTACGAATAGCAAGTCTATGTTTTATGAATAACAAGTCCATGCTTCACGAATAACAAGTCCATGCTTCACGAATAACAAGTCCATGCTTTATTCATGAAATGCCGGTTGTCCTTGTCATTGTTTATTGTTTTGTTTGGGCAAACTTTCCCACCTAAAAAGTTTACGTATGATCGGGAAGACAAAGGGAGTACCCATGGGCACTCCCTTTTATCCCAAATCGGCCATTAGGGCTTGCTTGGATTTTGATTTTTTAGAAGAGTGGATTTTGTTTGGCTTT
>ENA-ORRN01000855-ORRN01000855.1-human-gut-metagenome-genome-assembly--contig:-NODE-855-length-22940-cov-4.885558_pt1 | contig 22940 bp, 12 predicted proteins | sample MGYA00242174_ERZ509132 | MGnify/ENA primary metagenome ERZ509132 (study PRJEB26280, sample SAMEA2338671) | human gut metagenome | biome: human gut; feature: human-associated habitat; material: faeces... | reverse complement strand
AGTACGGTCGTATCTATATGTACCGCTACCGTCCCACCTATGAGATGAAGGCCCGCAACATCTCCGACTATCCCCATCGTTCGGAGCAGGCCGCAGCCATCATGCTGATGATCCAGAACAACCTCGACCCGCGCGTGGCACAACACCCGCACGAGTTGATCATCTATGGAGGCAATGGCGCCATCTTCCAGAACTGGGCACAGTATCGTCTGACGATGAAGTACCTCTCCGAGATGACCGACGAGCAGACCCTCGTGATGTACTCTGGCCATCCCTTCGGCCTCTTCCCGTCACACAAGCGCGCACCGAGAGTGGTCGTCACCAACGGTATGGTCATCCCCAACTACTCCAAGCCCGACGACTGGGAGCGCATGAACGCCCTCGGCGTGAGCCAGTACGGACAGATGACGGCTGGTTCCTATATGTATATCGGCCCGCAGGGCATCGTCCACGGCACGACGATCACGGTCCTCAATGCCGCCCGTCGTGTGATGCACGATCCCGCCCGTGGTGCCAAGAACCCCATCCCCCTCTTCGTCTCCTCTGGCCTCGGTGGCATGAGCGGTGCTCAGCCCAAGGCTGGCAACATCGCCAAGGTGGTCAGCGTCGTAGCCGACATCAATCCGCTCGCTGCCGAGAAGCGTCACGAGCAGGGTTGGGTCGATGAGCTCCACACCTCGCTCGACGAGTTGATTCCCGCCATCCGCGAGGCTGTGAGCACCAAGACGGTGAAGTCAATGGCCTACGTCGGCAATGTCGTCGATCTCTGGGAGCGCTTGGCTGAGGAGGATATCGAGGTCAATCTCGGTTCCGACCAGACCTCTCTCCACAATCCGTGGGCCGGTGGCTACTATCCCGTGGGTCTCACCCTGGAGGAGAGCAAGCGCATGATGGCCGAGGATCCGAAGGAGTTTAAGGCTCGTGTCGAGGAGTCTCTGCGCCGCCAGGTGGCTGCCATCAACAAGCTGACCGCCCGTGGCATGTACTTCTTCGACTATGGCAACGCCTTCCTCCTGCAGAGCTCACGCGCCGGTGCCGACATCATGGCTGCCGACGGTCACGGCTTCCGCTATCCGTCCTACGTCCAGGATATCATGGGTCCGATGTTCTTCGACTACGGCTTCGGTCCGTTCCGCTGGGTCTGCACCTCTTGCGATCCCGCCGACCTGGCACTGACCGACAAGATTGCCGAGGAGATCATGATGGACGAGCGCAGCCATGCCACCCCCGACATCCAGCATCAGCTCGACGACAACATCCACTGGATCCGCGAGGCAGGTCCCAACCACCTCGTCGTCGGTTCACAGGCCCGCATCCTCTATGCCGACTGTGAGGGCCGTACCCGCATCGCGCTGGCCTTCAACGAGGCCGTCAAGGATGGCCGCCTCAAGGCACCCGTCGTTCTGGGTCGTGACCACCACGATGTCTCCGGTACCGACTCTCCCTTCCGCGAGACCTCCAATATCTACGATGGTTCTCAGTTCTGCGCCGACATGGCCGTACAGAACGTCATCGGCGACTCCTTCCGTGGCGCTACGTGGGTGAGCATCCACAACGGTGGCGGTGTAGGCTGGGGCGAGGTCATCAACGGTGGCTTCGGTATGGTAGTCGATGGCTCCGAGGAGAGCAGCCGCAACATCCGCGAGATGCTCTTCTGGGATGTTAACAACGGTATCTCCCGCCGTGCATGGGCCCGCAACAAGGGATCCATGGATGCCATCCAGCGTGAGATGGACCGCACGCCCGACTTCCGCATGACCATGCCGAACCTCGTCGACGACAACATCATCGACGCTGCGTTCTAACATATTGTCTGGGGGCCGCAACAGGCTCCCAGTCAACCTGTTGCGCGATATGTTTTCAAGCAACGATAAAATCAAAACATCAACCCATCGGGCCTTCACGGGCCTGACAACACTTTAAGAAAGAAAAGAAGCAATGGAACGTAAAATCCATTATATCAGCGCAGAGCATCTGACGCTCGATACCGTCCGCGCCATCATCCGCGAGGGCTATGAGCTGCGTCTCTCCGACGACGCCAAGGCACGCATCATCCGCTGCCGTGAGTATTTGGACAAAAAGATTGCCACCGCCGAGGCACCCATCTACGGTGTGACGACAGGTTTCGGCTCCCTCTGTAAGGTGAGCATCGACGAGGACAAGCTGTCCCAGTTGCAGATCAACCTCATGATGAGCCACGCCTGTGGCGAGGGCGACCGCGTGCCGACGGATGTGGTCCGTCTGATGATCTTCTTCAAGATCCAGTCGCTCTCCTACGGCTACAGCGGCATCAAGCTCGACACCGTGGAGCGTCTCATCGAGTTCTTCAACCACGGCATGTGCCCCGTTGTCTATCAGCAGGGTAGCGTGGGCGCCTCTGGCGACCTCGTGCCGCTGGCTCACCTCTGCCTGCCGCTCGTCGGCCTCGGCCATGTAGAGTATGAGGGCAAGATCATCACGGGTGAGGAGCTCAACGAGAAGATGGGATGGAAGCCCATCCACCTCGCCTCCAAGGAGGGTCTCGCCCTCCTCAACGGTACGCAGAACATGCTCGCCTTCTTCGCCTGGAGCGTCCTGAAGGCACAGGATCTGTCGAAGTGGGCCGACCTCATCGCCACGATGTCTCTCGATGCCTTCGACGGCAGAATCGAGCCGTTCCTGCATCCTGTCCACGCCGTGCGCCCCCATCGCGGCCAGATGGAGACGGCAGACCATATCTACGAGTTGCTCCAGGGTTCTGAGCTGATCAAACAGCACAAGACCCATGTGCAGGATCCCTACTCCTTCCGCTGCATCCCGCAGGTGCATGGTGCGTTCAAGGATACACTCCATTATGTGGAGGAGGTCTGCACGACCGAGATGAACTCCGCCACCGACAACCCCACCGTGGTGCCCGAGGAGGATATGATCATCTCTGCCGGCAACTTCCACGGCGAGCCCATCGCCCTTCCGATGGACTTTCTGGCCATCGCCCTCAACGAGTTGGGCAGCATCTCCGAGCGCCGCATCTACAAGTTGGGCGACGAGCAGCGCGGTCTTCCCTCCATGCTCGTTGCCAAGCCGGGTGTGAACAGCGGATTCATGATCACCCAGTATGCTGCCGCCTCGATCGTCAGCCAGAGCAAGATGCTCTGCATGCCAAACTCTGCCGATAGCATCCCCACCTGCCAGGGTCAGGAGGACCACGTCTCCATGGGTGCCAACGCCGCCACGAAACTCTATCGTGTGGCCGAGAACACGGAGCGCGTCCTTGCCTTGGAGCTCTTCAACGCCGCACAGGCCCTCGACTTCCGCCGTCCGCTGAAGTCCTCGCCCGCGGTAGAGAAGTTGCACGCAGAGTACCGCAAGATTGTCCCGTTCATCGAGATCGACCGCGTGATGTACCCGCTCATCGCCAAGAGCATCGAATTCATCGCCAAGAATCAATTCTAAACGTTTTATCCCCATCGATCGTTAGGCGCAGCCTCATGATCGATAGGGAAACTAAAACGATAAAAAAGTAAGATCCGTGCGGGGGACGGCAAGGGTGTCCATGACGGGCGCGCTTGCTCTCCCCCGCACTTTTTTTATTGGTATCATCATTATTTATATTATACGAAGACAATGAGAACGATATACACCAACATCGCCCAACTCTGTGGCATCACCCACGGAGAGCTGCGCAAGGCGGGACAGGAGATGGCCCGCGTAGAGATGATGGCAGACGCATGGCTCGCCGTCGAGGACGACAAAATCTTGGATTTTGGCACGGGAAGCGTGCCTGCGGAGCTGATGCAGGACGCTAAGGTCATCGACACCAAGGGCGCCTTCGTCATGCCGCGCTTCTGCGACAGCCACACCCACCTGGTCTGGGCAGGCAGCCGTGAGCAGGAGTTTGAGGACAAACTCCAGGGATTGTCCTACGCTGAGATTGCCGCCCGCGGCGGTGGCATCCTCAATTCTGCCGACCGTCTCCACGATACGAGCGAGGAGGACCTTTTCGAGCAGACCATGCGCCGTGCCGAGGAAATCTGGCAGAAAGGCACAGGATGTGTGGAAATCAAGTCTGGCTACGGACTGACGACCGAGGATGAGTTGAAAATTCTGCGTGTCGCCCAGCGTGTAAAGGCCCATTCGCCCCTCCGCATCGTGACCACCTTCCTCGGTGCCCATGCCGTCGGCCGAGCCTACAAGGGACGCCAGTCAGAATATGTCGATCTCGTCATCAACGAGATGATGCCCCGTGTGGCTGCCGAGGGACTGGCCGACTTTGTGGACGTGTTCTGCGATGAGGGTTTCTTCACGCCAGAGGAGACCGACCGCATCCTCGAGGCTGGCGAGAAATATGGCATGAAGGGTAAGATTCATGCCGACGAGCTGGCCTTCTCAGGTGGATCCCGTGTCGCCATCGCTCATGGTGCACTCTCTGCCGACCACTTGGAGGCACTCCCCGAGGAAGGCATAGAGCAGTTCCGTGGTGCCGTCACCATGCCCACTGGCCTGCCGGGTACGTCCTTCTTCCTTAATATGCGGTTTGCCCCGGCCCGTGGCTTCATCGACGCTGGCCTGCCCATCGCCCTCGCCTCCGACTACAACCCAGGCTCCACGCCGTCGGGCGACATGAAGTTTGTCTGGTCCCTGGCCTGCACGAAGATGCGTCTCACCCCCGAAGAGGCTTTCAACGCCATCACCCTCAACTCCGCTGCCGCCATGGGCCTGTCCGCGGAGTATGGCAGTGTGGATCGTGGCAAGCACGCCTCCCTCCTCTTCCTGCGCGACGTTCCCTCGTTGGCATGGCTTCCGTACCAATACACCACGCCGCTGCGCCACGCTACGTTTTAAGACCAAGCGCTTCAACGTCCGCAAAGAGGCCACACACCGTTGCACATAGCAGGGTAGTGGAGACTTTATACGATAGACAAAGCCACATTCGCAAGGGAGAAACCCGTTGGAATGTGGCTTTTTGCATCCCCATCGGGATGCTGCAAAACACTAATCAAACACAAAAAAGCTTGTGTGAGGAATGGCTGGCAACCGTGAAGGCAGAAGCTATGGACAGCATCTCCATCTTCTGCGGTAGCCTACCTCAGTATATCTTTGAAGGCGAGGTTGGCCAGCAGGGCTGTCGATTGACTGAGCATGCGGATAAACTCCTGGGCCGACGACTTCATATAGGAGTCGCGCAGCAAGTGCACACAACCGTCCATCTCGTTGCCCTCCGCATCGATAGGGATAGCCTTCATACCTGGCTGGGTGAGCGTGGTGGATTCCGATAAGATGGAGACAAGCGAGCTACGGTTCAGCAAGTCAAAGATGATATTGACATTGTTGACCTCCACCATGATTTTGAAGTTGTTGTCACGCCCCTCCAGCAGGTGCTCGAAGGCGTTGCGCGCCTGCAAGCCCTTGTAGGGCAGAATGAGATCATAGCGTTCAAGGTCAGCGAGGGTGACGCTCTGCTGCCTTGCCAGCGGGTGGTGATCATTGACAATGGCTGCCAGGCGATTGCTGAAGATCGCTCTGCTGTCTATCGCCTTGTCCCGCTTGAGCGGCTTGAAGGCCAGCACAAGATCCAGTTCGCGCTTCTTCAGTCCGTCCATCAGTTCCTGCATAGATCGATAGACGATGTTGAGCCTGACGTGGGGATAGGCGTGGATAAACGCGATGAGCGTCTCGGCCATAATGTTGCTGAAGGAGAATGTCACTCCGATGTTGAGTTCTCCAGCCAGCATCTCGCGCAGGTCGTTCATGTGGTCCGCACAAGCCCCGGCCGCATTGACCGTCTTTTGGGCGTAGGGCAACAGTTCTTTTCCCGCCTCCGTGAGATACACCTCGTGGGAATTGCGCTCAAAGAGCGGCATTCCTATCTCCTGCTCCAGATGGGAAATCTGCTGCGATAGGGTACTCTGCGTGACGTAGAGCTTCCGCGACGCCTTGGAAAAATTAAGCGTTTCGGCCACCTGGAGGAAATATTTCAATTGTCTGATTTCCATTCTTATCGGTCTAAATCCGTTTGCAAAGATACTACAAGAGTTTCTATTCGTGCGTATCGCGGGCATGATTTTTTTCCTTTCTTGTCCTTCTGTGTCCACCCACTCTCGCTCCTACGGCATGGGGCGTGACAAACTCTCCGTTGCGCTTTTTTCGTTCCACGAGCATGGCGAGCAACTTCCGCTTGCGCGTATCCTCGATGAAACGGCGGAAAAAGAGATTGGGCACAGCCACGCCGAGGGCGATGCAGATGATAGCCAGCGAGGCTTTGATGGCATTGTTCATGCCCACCGTGACTTCACCGACGACACCGTGCATCTCGATGAAAGCGAAGAGGGCGCGATACATCAGCACACCCGGAATCATCGGGATGACACTCGGGATGGTGATACACTGATGGGGCACATGAAACCAGTGGCGCGCCTTGATGACAGCGATACTCACCGCCGTGGCTCCCGCCAGCGACCCGATGGTCAGTCCCATGTCCAGGCCGAGGTTGCCATTGCTCGGACCGAGGTTGATAAAGTTGCGCACACACACGGCGATGATACCACCCACGGCCACGACGGGCAGCAGGCGTCGCGGGATGTTGAAGATGGTGGAGAATCCCATGGCCGACACGGCGGCGGCAATGGCATACTCCCAATACTCATGATGGGGTGTCATGGTGAGCGTCTTGGCAAAATTGTCGATGCCGCAGACCTTGATGGCAAAGGCGATGCCGAAAGCCATGGCCAGCACCATGAGCAACGTATTGACGGCACGGATGAATCCGGTCTCGATATAGCCGTCGAGCATGTCGCTCACGAAGTTGATGAGCGGCACACCTGGTACGATGAATAGCGCGCACGCCATCAGTGGGTGCCATGGCGTAGTGGAGATCATCCACGACGGCATGCCCGCCATCATCGCTGGATCAGTAGAAAGGAGTGCTGTCGCCCAAGCCAGCAGCGTGGCCACGAAGGCCGAGATGCCGATGGCGACGTAGTTGTTGCAACCCATCGTGGGGAGAAACATCCGCAGGCGGAAACCCAGGATGGCCGCCAGGGAGCAATAAAAGAATGCTGTCCAGTCGCAGCCAAACTGGATGCAGAAGCCACCGCAGGCAAAGCCGCCACCTATCGCCACCTGCCAGGGGGTGAAGCCACGTGGCGCATCGTGGATGTCGTCGAGGGCCTTCTCATACTGCACGAGCGAGAAGTCCTCGCGGATGGCCGTCCAGGTGAGGCGGCTCACCTTGGCGATGGTGGCCAGACTGATGCCGTGACGCTCGCAGCGCTGAAACTTCGTAAACGAGTGGAGCTCATCGCTGTAGTTGACCATGAGTACGTTCCAGTTGACATAGAGGTGTATGTAGCGCTCGTCCAGTCCCAGGAAGGCCATCGCGCGCTTCATCGTCCGCAGGATGCGCGAGGTGTCGGCCGCACTCTCCATGAGCAGGCTCCCTGTGCGTAGCAGCAGGTCGAGTTTGTGGCAGAGTTCCGTTTCGGCCACTCCGCGCCGCCGCCTCGGCTCTTCTACTGCCGAGGGGCGCACTGAAGGGTTCTCTGTTTTGACGTTTCTCATTCGTTTATCCGAATACAAAGATCAGTATCTGAATCGTGACGATGCGCAGAAACATGGCGAAGGGATAGACCGTGGCGTAGCCCACGGCGGGCGCGTCAGCAGAGGTCTGCTCGCGGACGTAGGCCAAGGCTGCCGGATTGGTATGGGCACCAGCGAGCACACCGAGCATCGTGTAGTAGTTGATGTGGAAGACATAGCGGCCTATCAAACCACCAACCAGGATAGGCACCATCGTGATGGCGGCTCCATAGGCAATCCACTGTGCGCCCTCACCCGTGGCAAGGGTTTGTACGAAGGGCGCTCCCGTTCCCAGTCCGACACAGGCCAGGAAGATGCAGATACCCACCTCGCGCAACATCAAGTTGGCCGAGATCGTATTATAGGTCACGAGGTTATATTTCGGGCCGAAGAAACCGATGAGGATGGCCACCACCAGCGGGCCGCCGGTGAGTCCCAGTCGCAGGCTCTCATTGATACCGGGAAGGAAGAAGGGGATGTTGGCCACGATACAACCGAGCATGATACCAAGGAAAATAGGGATGAGGTTGGGCGCGTTGAGCCGCTTCATCTGGTTACCAAGGAGTTTCTCCGTATGGGCAATAGCGAGCTCCGTACCCACCACCGTCACACGATCACCAAGCTGCAGTTTCAGATGCGGGGTAGCGATGAGGTCCACACCGTTGCGGTTCACTCGCGTGATATTCGTGCCAAGGCTCGTGCGGATACCCATCTGGCCGATGCTCTTGCCGTTGACACCCGGCTTCGTCACAAGGATGCGACGCGTGATCAGATCCTTGCCAAAGGTCTCGGGCGCCACCTCTACCTTTTCGCCGACAAGGGCCACGATGGCCTCCACGGCCGTAGGATGGGCCACCACCTGGAGCAGGTCACCCTCGTTGACTACCGTCGACCCGTTGACTACTTCACTCTTGCCACTGCCGTCGCTATGGATGATACGCGAGATCATGAAGTCGCGTTTCAGCACTTCGTGGATCTGGCGCACCGTGTCGCCAGCCACCATTTTGTTGGTCAGGCGCACGGAGAACGTATGGAGCGTCATCTCCTTCAAGTGACCTGCGCCCATTTTGGCAGCGTCCTCCTCATGGTGTCTGTCGATGCGCAGGGCATAGCGGAGGATGACAAATGAGAGGATCACACCCAGCACACCCACAGGGTAGGCGATGGCATAGCCTGTGGCGATGGATGGGGCGTCAATGTGACGCAGGTCGCTGAATGCCTGCTGTGCCGCACCCAGTCCCGGGGTATTGGTCACGGCACCCGAGAGGATGCCGACGAGGGTCGTAGCGGATGTGCCAGAGAAGGAATAGACCACGAGGGTTGTCACAATACTCAATGCCACAACTACAATACTGAGGATATTGAGACTCTTGCCACCTCCACGGAAGGAGGAGAAGAAGCCCGGGCCCACCTCAAGGCCGATGGAATAGACGAAGAGTATCAAACCAAACTCCTTGAGGAAGTGGAGCAGATGCTCGTCGATGGTGATGGGAAGGTTGCCCATCAGCAGACCGATAAACAACACCCAGGCCAGCCCGAGCGAAACTCCGCGCACCCGAACCTTGCCCAAACACAGGCCGAGCGTGATCACCAGGGCCAGAATCATCACTGAGTGGGCCACGCCTCCTCCCCACAACTCGGGGAATCCGTAAAATAACTTTTCAAGTATTTCCATTTGTACTTTATTATTTTGACTAATTTCCTCTGCCTTGCCGCAGCGCCACACCTGCCTGAAGTGGCATCCGCGATTTTCGATTGCAAAGGTATAGACAATAACGAAAGCCGCAGATCATCGGCATTTAAAAAGCACAAATGCAGCTATAAGCATTTTCGATAAAGCGACTTCTGCTTGTTTCCTTTCCTTTTTACAATTGTATATCAATAGGTTACGCACTACTTATAGGTCGTTTTACTCTGATTCTTACCACCCCATATTCCTACTTACTTTCATCCATACATCAGCCATCGCATTCTAAAAAACTGATAGCCGCATACGGATTTACTTTCTTTACTTGCAAATTCTTGATTCAAAAATCGAATGGAAAAGGGTAGATTGGATGGTAAAAACGCAAAGAGGGGCACCACGATGGGTGCCCCGATAAATTTGATACATATATATTGTGTCCAGTAAGTAGAGCCCGCAGTCGCTGCGGGTGTGCCGTTCCGCTACGGCAACTAATCGTGTTTCATATATTAATGAGGAGAAAAGGGGAAAAGTAACCCCTGTTTTGAGAAAAAAAATCAAAAAAAAGTTTGTTGAGATTTGGTTATGCAATTTTGTTTTCTACGGTTTTATCCTGAATACCAGCAGTTTAACAGGTCTTTTTCGTAAGTTCTCTTTTTTATTTCGTAGATGCTTTTTTCTGCGTTTTTTGTTCGTGAAGCTATCAGTTTGGGTCGTGAGCAAGGGGGTGGGGGATAGATGCAAAACGGTGGGAGACGATCCCGGCTTCACAGCCGACATTCGTCATCCCACCGATAGAATGAAATTCATAAAGGGAAACAACTTACGAGATTTTCACAAACCCCAGTAAGCGTAAAAACCCCAAACGAAGTTATACTTCCAAGGTTGTTTCCTTGAAGTCAGAATGATGAGAAACCGATCGTAGCCCCGTTGGGGACAGGGCAAGTCTTTTGATAATACTGGAATCCAAACAACAGGCAACGATGCATGCGCTGTCCATTTCACCTACTTCGCCGACTGCGCTTTGACTTCCAAAGACTTTCCAAAACATCGAGAACTGACTTCTCCGGTTCAACTGGAATTGATAGTATGGTAAACTCTTTTACCATAAGGCTGGCTCTAAAATCAGACCGATAGACCTTTCACCCTCAATGGTTTCGAAAGTCCCCGAACTAATTGTTAGAACCAGCCTTAACAAGCATTGATTACTTGATATATACTTTCTTGACACTTCCGTCAGCATGACGGATCATATATATGTTGCCCTTGCAAGGAGCCTCGACCTTCTGGCCGCCGAGCGTATAGAACGTTGCGCCCTCGCTCATCAGCCTCTGGATGGAACCGATGCTGTTAGCCTCTGCCGCAGCCTTGGCATCAGCGAGCAGCTGCTCGATAGCAGCCTTGATGGTCTCCAGGTCGATGGTGCTATTCTCGTCGAGCTCCACGGCCTCATACTGAGCCTGCAGCTCTGCCTTCTTCTGGTCGATATCACCCTGGATAGCGGCCTCGGCATCAGCAAACTGTGCGGCTACATTGACATAGTCCTTCTCGATGGTGGCCTTCACCTCGTCAAAACGAGCCTGTACAGCAGCTACCTCCTCGGTCAAACGCACATAAGCAACCTCGTTGGCCAGTTTCTTCAGATGCTCTGCCTGAGCGGCAGCAGCATCCTCCAGATATTTGGCGATGGCCTCATTGACACCCTTCACGGCCTCGGCGTCCAGCGTAGAAGTCTCCGTGAGCGCACAGTCGGCGTTCTTGGCATCAAGGTCTGACTGGATGGCATTGATCAAGCTCTGAATGGTCTCCACCGTCTCAGCGTAGTTTCCGGCCACATCCGGGCACTCCTCGGCCACCTTTGCCTTGGCGTCGTCGAGAGCCTTCTGCAGGGTAGCCACTTCCTCGGTAAGGCGCGCATAGGCAGCCTCGTTGATGGCCTTGAGACTCGTCACAGAGACATGGGCGTCCGTGATGTCGAGTGAGTACTCCGTCGTCTCATTGGTAGCAAGTACATTGGAGAACACGATGGCAGAGTTCTCGTCCGTCGCAAAGTTCGGGTCGGCCACAACATTGAACGAGAAGATCACACCATCGCCATCCTTGTAAGACTGGATCTTGTCGATAGGCAAAGAAGAGAGTGCGACACGCACGATGCCATTCTTCTCAATGGAAGAGATGGCGAAATTGCTTGACAAGCGCTCACTATACTGGAAAATCATTTTCCCGTTGCTCTTCTTCTCGACATGCAAACCCTCGGGCAGCGTGATGTCGGCCTGAAGACCGCAGAAATAAATATCGTTCTTCAGCACGACGTCCACCTTGTGGGTGCCGCCTGGCTTGATGGAGAACGCCTGCTCGCCAGTGCTAAGGCTTCCCACCATCGGCGTGATAGCCTGATAGGTGGGACAGTCGATAAGCACCTTCTTGCCCTGGCGGTTGCCTCCACTGCAAGTGGAGAACCTGATCTGTGCATCATCAGCAGAAGAGAAGTTGGACGTAGCACGAATTTTGAACGTACCCAGCGCACCCTCAGATCCCTCTATAGGCGTGAAGTCCTTGGTAAGGAGGGCGATACGCCACTTCGCATCAGGCTGCTGGATCATCGTAGCAATGAAGCATTCACGGTCTATGCGCTCCTCGTTGATTTTGAAGCTACCCGGGACTATCTCGACCTGCGGGGAAGTGAAATCCATATCAAACTGCATCGCATAGATCACCTCGTCATTGACGAGGTTCACAGTGATCTCTTTCGTCTCGCCCGGCTTGATGGCAATAGGACCACCGTCGTTGAGCACAAGTCGGTTGCCAGCAAGGACAGAGATCGTCCCGCTTATGGCCAAGACCATCATCAAGGCCATTCTTTTGAAACTTGTTGTAATCTTAAACATAACTATTTACGTTTAGAAGATGTATGTTGTCGTTGTTGTTATCAAAAATAGGCGCGGCTGTCACATACGTGGCAACCACGCCCTCGTAATTGAGAAAAAATTACCGATGTATATGATTATTTACCAGTAACCTTCTGGGTCTTGCCGTTGGCGTTGCGGACAATGTTGATGCCCTGCTTCACCTTATCCAGCAACTGACCGCCCACAGTATAGATCTTCTGCTTCAGGCTGCCCTCGGCCTCCATGCCGCTGATGCCGGTCGCATCACTGCCCGTGATCGTCGTCTCACAGCCATTGGCCTCGGCAAAGATAACCTTGTCGAGCGCCACCTTGTCGATGCTGCCGCCCTGCACGTCGAGGTAGAGGATGGCGGAACCATTGGTGAAGCTGTTGTTCTCTATCGTGGAGATGACCACGCGGTGTACGCCGTCGATGTCCTTGGAGTAGAGTGCGTGACCGTTGGCACGGTTGCCCACGCTCTCACCCACCACCGTCATGCCTGCGGGCAGGATGATGTCCATCTGGCAAGCCACATAGTCCTTGCGGTTTTCGAGATTGATGGCGATGCGCTGTACGCCGTTGTTGTCTTCTGCCGAGACGGTGAGGTTTTCGGATCCCACCATCGGAGCGTTCAGACTGCCACCCAGCGACGGCCAGAGACCATTGGTCACCTTGGCTGCAATGAGGGTAACATCAGCGATGGAGATCTTGCCGTCGCGGTTGACATCGGCAGCGGCAAATACCTTGCCACCCTCCAGGGTCTCCGGATCGAGCAAAGCGTTGAGCACGGCGAGGTAGTCGTCGGTCAGGACAACGCCGTCCTCGGTGACGTCGCCGAGCACATACGTGTTCTCCTCGACGGAAGTTCTGAGAGCATTCATCGACTCGACCAAAGTCTCAGACGTAGCAGCGACCAACTTCACGCCATACTCCTCGTCCTTCGGATAGTTTATCACCTTTACCCAAGCTACGCTACCATCAGGATTCAGCCATGCATTTCCGTTGATGTCCTTCGTGGGAAGGATAAGATCAATTCGGCCATTCTCGCTGGTGAGATAATTGTCGAAGTTTCGACAAGCGAGCTTCAAGTTATCAAACTGTTCGCGCAGCGCACCGTCCTCGTCATAGATCTTCGTTCCTGACTTATAGAACGAATTCTCCATGGCGCTGCGAGCGCCCCACACATTGCTCTGATACACTTGCGTTGTCTCATACCAAGCTCCAAACACCTCTGCCACTGCAAGCTTCGCATAAGCATCGTAAAGGCAACCATCCTTGTACGACTCCACCTGACTATCGGTCAGAATAGCCGACACAGGGCCTTCCTCCAGCGTCTTGGCAGCCTGCTCAAGGACGCCGCTGACCTCCTCGGCCTTCTCACTGGCCACATTGAAGAATAGCTTCTCGTAGTTCTCCATGTAGGACTTGTCGCTCTCAAACACGAACACCTCACCCCCTACCTGTTGCCAAGATGACTCTCCAAGCACTGTGGAGACATGCTGGTAAGACGCTATCAGCTCCTTCACCCTGGTCTGCTCAGCCACCAGAGCGTCATAGGCGTCCTGAAGATCCTTCATTGCCTTGGCGTGGGCAACATAGGGCTTGTTGGCCTCGATGATATCCATGCGGGTAGCATCCATGCGGTCTATCAACCCGTTGAGGAGGTGGATGACCTTCGTCTTGTAGGTCACAATCTCGTCGCCATAAGAGGTGATGAGGTTTTTCACGCCATCGAGTTCCTCGCGGCAAGCGTCCAATGCAGACTTGTACTCCACCTTCACGGGCGTATATACTCCATCGTAGGTAGTATTGACATCGTCGTATGTCGACTCAGCCTGCGAAACCAGTGTACCCAAGCTGCTGGCTACACCCTCGATCAGTTCGGCATTCACGAGCTTGATGAGACCCATGCGAGCCTGCGCCACCTTCTTCTCCAGAGCCAGCAGTCCTGCGTCTTTCTTCGCCTCTGCCGGGGTAGCATTTTCGACAAACTCCTTGAGCAGATCGTCAAGTTCCTTGGCGAGGTTCTTGCAGTGCTCATCATAGTATGCCTTGACCTCGTCGGCTGCGGCTCCCGTGAGATTGTCTAAAGCCTCGCGCTTCTGGGTCTCGATGGCAACAATGTCGGCCTTGATTGCATCGACCTCGGCCTGGTTGGCTGCATTATAGATGCCGTCGATGCTGAGAATCTTGATGCTATGGCAGTCGTACCACTGCTTGTCCTCACCGATGATCAGTCCATAGACACGCTTGCTCATCTCCTGCGAGGCGTTCTGGCGTGTAAGGTCAGCCTGCCAACGCTTGACCTGGTCAAACGTCGAGGCGATATTGGCCTCGATGCGGCTACTTGCCACATTGAATGCGCCATAATAGTCCTGCGCAGCCTTGATGCGCTCCGTGACGGTATTGTAGTCGATGGTCAGCTGGTCGAAGTTCTTGATATTGGCATCGTATGCGTCAGCCGTGGCCTTGGCGCTGGTATAGACAGCACCTGCCTCTGCGTAGAACGCATCGATATAGCGCTGCAGGTCAGCGATCTTGCCCGTGAACGTACCATCGGCAGCCTTGGCAGCCAATTCCGTGGCCGGAGTGAGGTATTTGGCGACGCGGTCCTTGTAAGCCTTGAGATCGTCATCCTTGCCCTCATAGGCGAAGCCTTCCAGGGCGGCAAGCCACTTCTCGTTGTCGGCCTTGGCACCAGCGTAGCGGTCGTCGCCCTCTGTCAGCGTACCGTCCACACCTACATAGACACCCTCGTAGAGGGCCTTCCACTCGTCCTTTGCTGCCTGCTCCAGGTCGGCGACGAGCAAGTTGGGCACCATGCCAAAGAAGCTCCAATCGTCATCGAGGTTGCTCACGAGCAACTGCGACTTCTTGTAGTCGTCGGCACTGACTCTTTCGTAGAACTCCTGCACGTTTGCAAAGGCGTTGTCGCGCACGTTCTTGTCGAAGCCAGCCACCTTCTCCTTGGCAGGAGCGAGCTGGTTGTCGTTGAGGTTGGCCAACATCTCCTCCAGCTTGGCTCTCACGGCCGTATTGACTGCCAAGTCGAGCTCCTTCTTGTAAGCCTCGATCTGATCCGTGTACTCCTGAGCCTTCTTGGCGTTGGCCTCGGCGATATCCCAAAGAACGGGCGACGTGGTCTTCGCGTAGGTGTCAGCGGCATCGTCCTTCAAGTTCTTGATGAGGGCGGCATACTTATAGATGTTCTCCTGGGCAGCGATGATGCTCTCCACATTGACCAGCTCCTTGAGCTCCTCCGTAGAGATGTTCTGGTAGCCAGCAATCTGGGCCGTACCCTCACCATACTTGTCCTCCGTCTCCTGCACCTTTTCACAGAAGGTATTGTAACGGGTGAGGTTGTCTCCAGCGATGACAGCGTTGTAATCGCTATTGCCCTCGATGAAGGCCTTCAAACCGTCGAGTTCGAGCTTGATGGAACGGTAAGCCTTGATGACCATCGAGTTGTTGGTGGTCGTCAGACCCTCGGCATAGTACTTCTCCACCAGCGCCTTCTGCTCCTTGATGCGCTTCAGGAGGTCGCCGAGCTGACTGAGATAGGGCTTCAGCGTCTCAGGACGGAGATCGGAAGCGTTGAACAATCCGTTCACCTCATCCCAAAGTGCCTGTCTCTTATTGAGTTCATCCACCTGGGTTTTATAGTTGGTGTGATCGTTATAAGCCTGCTTGGGAAGCATCTGGAGCACGTTGGAAAGATCCGTCATGCGTCTGACAATCCCCGTATTGAGCACTGGCTCAAACTTATATGTGTAACTATTATACTTTAAATCTCCTGTCCAGGCTTTACCTGCCTTGTAGGCATCCTCGATGGCTTGCTCTATGCTCTTGCACTCCTTGTAGTGTACACCGTCAGGATTGGCGATCAGGCCGAGGTAATAGGCTGCGTTGGTACGATCCGTAAATTGGTTGACATACTTCCTGGCCGCATCGAAAGCATTGGCGAAACCATCAAGGTACTCCATGTAATCTCTGCCCCAATAATCATACCCGCACCAAATCATTATACCCTGCTCGGCAATGTTGCGCTTCAGCTCCTGGTAGGCATTATAGTTGGCCGTGGAGTCGGTGGCCATTTCCTTGAGAGCCTCGGCCTCCCGCTGCAAGTCGTTGAGACGACTGGTGATACCCTTGACGACATGGCCCTCGGCATCATAGCTATCCTTGCATGATTCCTGAAGAATCTCATTGGCGCGCGCCGTAGCAGCCTCCGCCTTCAGTGCTTCGAGCTTGGTGGTCGTAGCCTGGATCTGTGGGTCGATGCTCTCGCCGGGGATAACGAATGCGTTCTTTGCCTCCGTCAGCGTACGGCTGACCAGCTCAGCACCCGTCGCGTAATAATAAGACTGATTTCCGATGAAGTTGGTATAAGCTTGCTTCTCCGCATTGACATGTGCTTTTTGCTCGTTCACGCGGCTCAGCAGTTCGCTCAGTGCGTCGTTGATGGCGTCCACGTCACCCTTGATGACGCTCAACAAGGACATAGCCTCTACTGCATTGTCCTCGGTGATGTCGTCCTTGGTGGCTGCTACAGCCTGGATCTTGGCCTTCTGCGTATTGGTGCTGGCCTCGATATCATTGAGATCCTGGAGCAACTCGTCATACTTCAGTCCGAGGTTGTCCTCCGTCCACGTCACATTGTAATACTCATAGGGCACGCCCTTATACTCATCGATATCAGCCTTGATGGCATCGACGACTTTGCTGGCGGCATCATACATCGCCTTGGCAGCCTCTATCTTGGCAGTCTTGTCGGAATTGACCTTATCATTGGCGAAGGCATCATTGAGGGCCTGGGCGTCGGTGAGGATGGTCTCCTTGAGTTGCACGGCCAGCAAAGCGGCAAGAAGGTCGGCATCGAGCTTCTTCTTGGCATCACTGAAGTTGTCTGCCACACGGTCGATCTCTGTCTGAAGCTTGGTGATGCGCTCTCCGTAGGTCTTGCCTGTGACCTCCGTGGCCGGAGTGGCAACGACGAGCGTCTTCGGGCCGACGGTCTCACGCAGCGTGGTCAGTGCGGCCTCGTAGTCCTTGATGGCGGTGCTCACCACATCGTAGCGGTCCAGGGCAGCCGTGGCGTCATCCTGATATTTGACGACGGCCATAGCAGCAGTGTCTATCTGACTCTGGAAGTCCCCGCGCACCGTCTCGGTCAGCATCTTCTCCTGATAGCCCTTCTCAACAGCGGACTTGATCTGGTCGATGGTCTTCTGCAGGTCGGCAGCCGTTTTCTGGAAGTGGGCAGCCATATCATACGTATCGCCCTTGGCGGCTGGCTTCATCTTGGCCACAGCAGTCTTGGCGTCGTCGAGCTTCTTCTGCAAGCCCGTCTCAGTGCCCAGCGCCTTGAGCAACTTCTGATAGTTCTCGTAGTTCTGGATGATGGCACCAGCATCGCTACGCAAGCTGCTGATCTTGGCCTGGATGGCATCGCGGTCGGCATCATAGTTGGCCGTGCGGATATTGTGGGGTGCCTTGTAGTCCGTGCCCACCTTGTCCTTGAGGGCATTGATAGCGATACGGATCTCCTTGACACGATTGGCATACTTCAGGTTCACATCCTCGCTCTTCTCCAGATACTGGAAGTCGTCCTCCAGATCGGCAAGGAGCTGGTCGGCAGCAGCCTTCTTGGTTTCGGCATCGGCATAGTTGGCGAGATACTTGTCCTTCGTGTCGTTGATGACCTTCACCTGTGCTTCCTTCAGCGTGCGGAAGTTCTCCTCCTCCTTAGGAGCCTTCGTCTTGTCGGCATCGATGGTCTTGTACAGGTCGCTCACCTCCTTCCATGCCGAGCGCATAGCGTTGAGAGCCTCTGCGTTCCAATCGGCATAGTTGCCGTCGTCCGGCATCTGGGTGTGTATCTTCTCCTGAGCGGCGTTGAACGAGCTCAAACCATCCTGATACGTAGCACTGATATTGAGCCAGGCGTTGCCAGAGGTACCGATATTGTCCTTCAGCGTATTAAACTGCCAGCTGAAGTTTTCCGTAAACTCGGCCGTCTTCAGTTCATTGGCCGCGCCTGCGTCGTACTTTTGCTTCGCCAGCGTACCGAAGTCTTCGATATCTTTCTTTATCTTGTCGTAGTCAGCCTGATAGGTCTCCTTCATGGCCTTATCCGTATAATACCAAGTCCAGTAGAAACCGTCAAACAGACGCTTTGCATCCGTATAGGCATCCCATGCACTCTTGTAGGAGTTCTCGTTGACGTTGGCTTTCTCTACGACATCGGCAAGGGCAACAATGCCATTGGTCAGAGCAAGAAGCTCGGGGCTGTTCTTTCCCTGCCAAAGGTGGTTCTTCACATAGACATCATAATCACCCTTCTCAATGATGTCAAGCTGACTGGCATAGTCGGCCAGCTGCATCTCCAGGCTGGGCTTTCCGTCCTTGCCCTTCTTCCAAGCATCGGTTGTACGGAAGTATTCGCTAGTACCGCTGACGATTTCGCCGAGCTGCGCACCGAGCTCCTTCACCGAAGCGGCGAAGTCGAAGATCAAGGTAAACTTGACACCGGAGAACTTGAATTCGCCCGGGGTCACGGCACGAACCTTGACCCTTACTTTCGCTGGCGCGTCACCATCGATAGTAAAAGCGACGCCGGGGGCATACTCCTTGCCCTTATAGACAGCGACAATCTTGGCATTGTCGGTAAACGTGGCTGGCTGCAGCTTATACTCGCCAGGAGCCAGTTCTTTCTCGATGGAAACTTCCTTTCCGGTGGAGACGGTCACGGAACCGTCTTCCGATACGGTCAAATCATCTCCTGTCCATGCGGTCTTGTCGATCACAACATCGGCGTCGGCCAATGCTGCAACGGGGGAGCCTGTGATGGCAAGGAGAGAAATCAGTACATCTTTTCTCATAATCTTATTTAATTGTACAAATTAATTATTTTCTTTTCAGCTGCTCTTCCCGTATATATAATAAGGTAAAGAGACTTTGATAGACCACTTTTTGTCAGTGTAATCGTGTACAAAATTATACATAATCCATGGAGCCATGCGAGATCGCAATGGCCCTTTTCGTGAACCATCGTGATTTTTTCGTGAATGAAAATACGCCACAAAGGGTGTCCCACATCTCACACTATGGGAAATGTCCATTCAATCCACGGATGGGGGGGGTAAATCCACACCCCTTTCCTTCGTCAGGATCGAGGTCAGGGTCGTCGGGCTCATCCGACGGCAGCGTCGCATAAGAGCTACGCGCGTCCTGCATCAAGCTTTTGAGCGCTGGTTTCGATACATTGAGTACGACCACCTGCCCATTGGAGCCGTAGAGCGACACCGTCTGCTTGAGGGCATTCATGTGGAAGACCCGGTTCTTATTGATGATGTATTTCCGGCCCATCCTGACCAAATTGTTGTGGTCTGGAAACCTCGTCCGAATCTCCCGTTCTATCTCCCCGAGGCAGAAGGGCACCATGATCTTGTTGCCATACAGATTGTGTATTTCCGTGTAGTGGTCATCAGCCTCAAACAGCAAAGCATCATCAAGATTGAGCATATAAATCTCACCGCAAAGGATGAGACACATATTGCTTTTGTGTTCCATTTCGTTTACGTTGTTTATTTGTTAGTATCTACTAGATGGTAGTATCTCCTAGTTGTTAATGTTCGTTTTGGTAAGGAAGTAACTCCGTCCCACTGCAAAAATAGAGAAATTCTTACTGCCAAATCTATCATCCCATTCTGCTTTTCGTGAACCACGCGCTTTCCTTCGTGAACGAACGCATAATAGCTTTCCCTTCGTGAAAACATCTACTCAACTCGTGAATATAGTCCGAGGCTGGTTTGCAAGGATCCAATGACTGTTGGAATAGGTGGTTTTGAGACGCAAGAGGGATTTTATGTGAAAAAGTGCGACGAAAATCGGTGGTTATTTTCCTAAATTGTCCTAAAAGATTGTTTGAGCGTCTGCGCACACATTCTCCCGTTACATGGGGGATTCGAGGCGATTTTAGGGTAGGGGAGCGGTTTTTTGCAGAATGTGAAGAAATATTAACGGGCTGGTTTTCAGCCCTATTTTTTACTACCTTTGCATCACGAACATGAAACGAAGGCGCTGCAGGAGCGGTTTTCCTGGATAGAAACGCGCTATGGTGGACACCCCCTTTTGTCGGGTTTTCGGCCAAGTTTCAAAACCTTATTTTATGAAGCAATACAGAAAAGAGACCAAATTAGAGAGCATTGTCTATCAAGTCATCATCACGCTCACCCTCATTGCGCTGCCCGTCTTCGGCCATGCTGCCACGACGGAGCAAGCACTACCCGCCGAGGTAACGGAGACAGCGGGCGATGGAGACGGATTTGACTGGAACAAGCTCATCGATGCCATCGCCCATTTCGAGAGCAAGGGCAACGCCCGCGCCGTAAACGGACAGTATGTGGGCCTGCTGCAGATCTCGCCGGTGCTGGTCCGCGAATGCAACAACATCCTCAAGGCGCGCGGAGAGAGCAAACGCTACACCCTCAAGGACCGCTACAACGCGGAGAAGTCGCGCGAGATGTTCGCCATCATCCAGTCGCACCACAACCCGTCCAACTCCATCGAGCGCGCCATCCGAATCTGGAAAGGTGGCATCGGATACAGCATCCGCAAAACACAAAACTACGTCAACCGCGTGCTTGAGCGCATGGGACTGTAGGCCGCCACTTGTTCTTCGTTGATAGGGTTGAGGGGGATCGCCTATGATTGTTGCGATCCATCCACGGCAAAGAATAACCGCTAAAAATGTGGCGGATTAGGAGGAACTAGAAGAAAGATGAAGCGTCGGTGTTCATTTTTTTACTATTTTTGTTAGGTTTTTGCGCAGAAAATATTACTTTTGCATCCGAAACATGGTCTTTCGGACACGCCTTGCGCACTCGTCGACCTCCGTTTCGCCCCCAACGGGGGGACAACCCAGTTTGTTATCAATGAAAATTCAAAAAATGATCAACTACCGTATCCGTTCCATACGGATGCTTTTTGTCATACTTATGACCCTCGCTGCGGGTGCCCAGATGGCGCATGCAGCCAAGGGCGGACGCTCCGATTTCTACCAAAAATATATGTCGCGACCCTCCGAGGAGCTGATACGCATCGGTAAGGACTACCGCCTCAGGAAGAACAAGCCCGACTCGGCACTGTTCTTCTTCACCATCGTGGCAGGACGCTACACGCCCAACATGAGTGCAGAGGAGAAGAGAGAGGTGGTGGAGGCACTGAACATGAACTACTTCATCTACAGCTTCACCTACCTCAACTATCCCAAGGCTTACGAAAACCTGCTCCGCGCCCACACCATCTCGAAAGAACTGGGCGAGACGAGTGCCGCACTCTACTTCAACCTCGGATCCATGTACCAACTTGTGGCAGGACAGGGACGACAGTGGAAACTCTACAGCAAGGCCCTGGACTGCTACCGGAAGGGTGTGCGCCTGGCCCTGGCGAAGAAGGATATGACCACCGCCGACATGGCTTTCACCAACATGACGACGCTCGCCGACGTGGTGGGAGAGTTTGCCAACACGAAGAAGGAGTGGGACCTGTACCGCAAAGCACACACGAAGCGCAACACGGAGCACTACAAGTATAACATCACCCTCTACGAGGGCACAAGACTGAAGATAGCGGGACAGCTTCAGAAGGCTGCCGAGGCCTACGGCCGGCTCATCGATATCGTGCCAGACACGGAGCGCAACTGCCGCCGCCGCGCATTGGCATTTGTGGAGGCCGCGGAGGTGCAACGACTCTTGCACCACTTCGACCAAGGACTGGCCCTCGTGGCGGAGGCGGAGAAACTCTATGTCAAATACAAGATTGGCGACGGCATGCAGAGCGTCTATCAGACCTACGCCATCTTCTATGAGGACATGGGGCGCAAGGCCGACTACGATCGCAGCATGTACCGATACTACCAGATCAACGACTCGCTAAAGGCATACTCGCTGCCATCCAACGTATTTAACATGGGTCTCAACGAGAAGGTAATCGAGCTCAACCAGGAGATGGACGGCATGAAGGAGCGTCAGACGCAGCACCGCATCTGGCTCATCGTGGCCGTACTGACCACGCTCTTCTTCGTCATCATCCTGCTCGTCGTGATGCGCGAGAACCGGGAGCTGCGCCGCCGCAACCTCGCTCTCTACCACCGAAGCTTGGAGGTGCTGAAGAGCGATGAAATGGCGGGAAAACAGCGAAAGACAGTCTCTGCCCCCGCCGTGGAGGAGAACAATGCGGCTACGGCTTCTTCCAAATACCACCACAGTACGCTCTCCGATGCGGACAAAGACCGTATCGCACAACTCGTGCAGCAGGTCATGGAACAGACCGAGGTCATCATACAGCCCGACTTCACGGTCGAAAAACTGGCGCAAAACATCAGTACGGGACAAAAGTATGTGTCGCAGGTCATCAACGAGACCTTTGAGTGCAACTTCAACACGCTGCTTGGACGCTACCGCATCCGTGAGGCTTGCCGCCGCTTCAACGATCCGCAACGCTACGGAAGCTATACCATCGAGAGCATCGCAAGGGATCTCGGGTTTAAGTCGCGATCTAATTTTGCCACCACTTTCAAGAAGCATACGGGTCTGAATCCGTCGGAATACCTGCGCCTGGCAAAGGAGAAAAACGGACTTTAATCCAGGATTTCATCTACCTCTGCTGCCTCTTGCTATTTACGGCTATTTTTGCCCGAAAAAAGTATGTTGACTTCATAAGCTGATGAATATAACTTCAGAGGCCTACGAAGTTAACTTCATCGGCTTATGAAGTTATATTCATCGGCCTCTGAAGTTAATATGCTAAAA
>ENA-ORRN01000837-ORRN01000837.1-human-gut-metagenome-genome-assembly--contig:-NODE-837-length-23148-cov-5.257957_pt1 | contig 23148 bp, 19 predicted proteins | sample MGYA00242174_ERZ509132 | MGnify/ENA primary metagenome ERZ509132 (study PRJEB26280, sample SAMEA2338671) | human gut metagenome | biome: human gut; feature: human-associated habitat; material: faeces... | reverse complement strand
CCGCCGAGGACGACCTCAAAGCCGGGACAGCCATACTTGTTGACATAGCTGCGGACTTCCATATCCGTGCTGGCTGCATCCTCGATGCGGAAGTAGGTGCGTCCGCCGTGGCCGGTATCTCCGCCCTGATAGCCGGTGGTGCCAGCCTCGGCTTCGAGGATGTTGCAGCTGACAACGTCACGGGCGTAAGTGGTGAGCTCAGTGCCGTCCTTCAGAATGCGGCTGTTTTCTCTGATTTCGTACATGGTCTCAAACCTCCTGACAATCTTCGGTAAAGTAGCGCAAGCGGTAGTTCTTCCACTTGGCCCGTCTGATTTCTGCCTGCATACCTGCAGAGATTCTGCTGCCGAACACCCACACCTCGGAGCACTTGCTCATGATGGCATTTCCAAAGAAAAGCCCAAGCTCTCGCTCATCCGGGTCGGCATCGTCCAGAAACTGCGGAAAGAGCAGGTGTGGCGCGATGGGAATATAGCCCTTGTCCACGGCAAACCGGCTGTAGCGTCTGGCGGCCTCCACGTTCTCTGCGGTGTTCCCAGTGTAGGGAGAGCAGATGTAGACGATGGGCCGGAACGCACGACCGGAGCGCCGTTCCTGCTCGACTTTTTTGATGGCCTCGTATGCCGTCAGATCGAGGTAGCCTTCGCTGTTGCGCATATCGACGTTCATGCTGCGATTCCTCCTTTCCGGGCGGACATAAAAAGGCGTCCACCTCTGATTCCCACTGAAGGTGAACGCCTGATTTGAGCGGATGATTTTTAATCTTTTTTGTAAAACGGGGTCGCATAGCCGTCCGCCCGGAGCAGCAGGCCCTTTGCCCACGGAGGCGTCCGGCCCATCTGCTCACAGACTGCGTCCAGCGACATGTGCGGGTCGGCCTCAATGACCAGTTCGTCGTGGATATGCATCACGATGGAGCAGTGCCGCAGCGTCCGCATGGCATAGCAGAGGATATCGCGGGCAGTCGCTTGCACGATGTTCTCCACGAATTTCGGCCCGTAGGAGTCCAGCCGCTCCCATTTCTTCGTAGAGCCGATGCCCTCATAGGTGATGCACTCGCCGCCGAACTTGTTGGTGCCCACCTTGGGCTTCACATAGGCCAGCTTCCTTCCGGAGGGCAGGGTGATGAACAGCATCCCGCTCCGGCAGGAGAAGGTCAGACTATAGTCGGTGGTGGTGTGCTTATACCGGACGGCCTCCATCACGGCCTTGTCCACGGCCCACCAGAATTTCACGATGTTCGGATTGGCCTGCCGCCACGCATCCACCAGCTGCGGGAGCTCTTCCTCGGTCAGCCCCATCTCCAGAGCGCCCATCGCCTTGAGCGCACCGACCGAGCCGCCATAGCCGAGGGCAAGTTCCGCAATCTTACCCTTCTGACGCAGGTGGCCGTTGACGCCATGCTTCTCCACGGGCACCTTGAACATCTGAGATGCACTGGCGCAGTAGATGTCACCACCCTTGGCGAAAACCTCCTGCCGCCACGTCTCCCCGGCGAACCACGCTATGACGCGGGCCTCAATCGCACTGAAGTCGGCCACGAGAAACTGAGCGCCGTCTCTGGGGATAAAAGCGGTGCGGATGAGCTGGGAGAGCGTGTCCGGCACATCCTCATACAGCAGCTTCACCGCATCAAAATCACCGGAGCGCACCAGAGCACGGGCCTCTGCCAAGTCGGGCAGATGGTTCTGAGGCAGGTTTTGCAATTGGATATTCCTGCCGGAGAAGCGCCCGGTTCGATTTGCCCCATAGAACATGAACATCCCACGGGCGCGACTGTCGCTGCAGACGGTTTTCTCCATCGCCTGGTATTTCCGGATGGAGGACTTGGCCAGCTGCTGCCGGAGCGTGAGCACCTCCGCCAATTCTGGCGGTGCCGTTTTCAGGAGCTCCGCCACGACCTTCTTGCCGAGACTGTCAGTCTCCACGCCATTGTCGGAGAGCCACTGCTTCATCTGCTGGACAGAATTTGGATTTTCCAATGCCGTCATGTGTTTCATGGCGTCGGTCAGCTCCTGCCGGGAACGGGCATCCATGTCGATGGCCTGCTCCACGAGCTCCATGTCGATGCGGACGCCACGGTCGTTGATTTCTTGGTCGATGTCGTACTCCTCCCAGACCTGTGGCGGCACCGGGAACTTGGAGAGCTTCTGCTGGATACCCATCTCGGCCTCTACGTCACGGGCATTGTAGCGTTTGAACAACTCCCACTTGTCGGGCGCATGGAAGGGCCGGTTCCGGGTGCGCTGGCCATTTGCCTTGGTGGGGAGGCAGGGCTGGCAGAAGTATTTGATGAGCTCCTTGCCCTCAGTGAGCTTCTGCTTCTCCAGACCGAGAACAGCACCGACGCCCTCCAAGGAAAGCGGCAGGCCCATCGTAGCCGCCCAGACCATGGAGCAATGCCAGCTCTCCGGGTCGAGATATTCACCGGTGGGATAACCGAGATACCGGGAGAGGCACACCCGCTCGAAGGCGGCATTGAAGGCCCACTTGATGACGGAATCGTCCTCCAGCGCGGCCAGCACCTCCTTGGGGATGTGTTCCCCACAAGTGAGGTCGACCACCTGCACCGGCCCGGAGTCGATGCTGTAGCCGAACAGCAGGATTTCAAAATTGGGAGACCCGCTGTAGCGATAGACTCCGGTCTTCTGGAGAGGGATGTCGCTATAGGTCTCGATGTCGATACTCAGTGTTTTCATAGGCACGTCCTTTCAGAGCAGCGGAAAATGGGTGGCAGGATTGCTCCCACCACCCACGCCGGGAAATCAACGGAAGTCGTTCATCCGTTTGTTGTGGTACTCGATGTCGCGCTGCTCCTGCGCCTCTTTGCGCTTGGCGTCCTTACGGTCGTTGATGGTGTCCAGCACTAGGCGGACGAAGAATCCGAGATTCAGGGTGATGAACACACTGAAGAGGATGCAGCACAGGACTTGCATGGTGTATTCCATAGTGGCCACCTCCTCAGTCCAGGAAATCTTCGTCGTCGTCCGTATCGAAATCGGACTCGGCGCTGGCCTTGCCGCCAAGAGGCACACCATCACGAATCTTCTGCAGGTTGTTGAGCCCGCAGGCGATGCCGCGATTGCCGGAGCTGTTGAAGGCATAGAACGTGATGCTGGCGCGACCGTACACGCCGGAGTAGACCTCGGAACGGGTCAGGATGGGATTGCGGTCAGCGTCCACGATGCCGGGGGCGCTGGTGGCGTTGGCGTTGACGAAGTAGGCACCGGCATAGGCAGGGTCATCCGGGCGCTCGGTGTCGCCGTCGCGCAGCGGAGTCTTGATGGCGGTCAGCGCAGGGACGGTCTTGCCGTTGCCCTTGAGCTTGGCCTCGCCCTCACGGTAGGCCGCTTCGATGGCTGCCTGAATCTTGGCGACGGTCTTGGTGTCGGACTTCGGGATGATGAGGCTGACCGAGAACTTCGGGGTGCCTCCGTTGATGCTCTTGGGCTCCCAGACGTTGGCGTAAGACCAGCGGGTGTTGGGGCCGGTAATGACCTTCATGGGATTGGTAAACTTGGTGTTCTTATTCATCGATATTTTCCTCCATAAAATCATTTTTTGCTGTGTTCATAGCCGGACGCTTGTCGCTTTCCGGTACGAGAGTGGGTTTGCCCTGCGGCTTTTCGATGTAAGCCGTCAGAAGTTCGTCGAAGCGGGATTTACCGAGCAGCTTCTGCATCGCGGTGATGCCCAGCAGCTTCCGCTCATACGGGTCGAAGCCCGCGTTGCTGACCGTCTGGATGACGGCAGCTTCATTGGTGTACCTGCGGTTGGAGCGGCCTTCGACCAGCTTCCAGCCGTTCCATTCCTTTCCGCTGATTGCCTGCTGGAGCGCATACTCCTTGATGTCGGAGGCCCACGATACCAGCGCGTCCACGCGGGACAGGATGTCCTCGATGTCCTCATCGGTGAGGAGCGGAGGCAGCTTGAAATCGTAGCGGGCCAGCTCCAGATTGGCATCGGCGCGAGCACGGCATTCGTTCTTGGCCTTGCAGAAGCCGCACCATTCGCCACAGAGGAAGTTGCCGTCTCCGGCAAAGGCCAGCTCTGCCGTAGGCTTCAGGACTTCATCCGCCCAGCGGTACAGGTCGTCCTTGCTGACCTCGAACGTGCTGATGTTCCGGCGTCTGGGCTGGTAGATGGTCATGCTCACGGTGTCGATGTCATAGATGCCGTCAAACAGCTCCAGCGCACCGAGCGCGTAGCACTTCATCTGGGGATTGTCCTCAGCGGAGACGAGCACACCCAGCCCATGCTTGTAGTCAATCACGTGCATGGTGCCGTCCGCGATGAGAATTGCGTCTGAGGTTCCAAAGCCTTCCTCGACCCAGCGGGAGAAGTCCACGCGCTGCTCGATGAGCACCACCGGGTCGGGGCAGTTCTCCTTGGCGGCCTCCACCAGCTCAAGGATGTAGGCGGCATAGCCGGTGGCGCAGTCGTCCATCTCCTGATTGAACCAGGTGAGGTTCTCGGTCGGGTCGGTAGTCTCCATGCCCAGCGCCTTCCGGAGCTTGTACTCACACAGCGTGTGGGCGTCGGTGCCCTTGGCAGCATAGTCGGAGCCCTTGTCCTCATAGGTCTCGCACAGCCTCGCGGAGGGCGGGCAGTGGAGCCAGCGGTCAGAGGAGGATGCCGAGAGGAGCGCATGCCCTTTAGGTGGCATCGGCAAGTCCCTCCGCATCCCTGAGCAGGGCCTCATAGTACTGCGAGTCTACCAGCGAGAGCTTTGCGGCTCCGTACTTCTGGAGGAGCTCCCGGATAGCCACCGTGTGACCGGCACGGGATTTCTCCGCCAGCACCGCCCGCACCTGCTCCAACGTGGGCGCGGGCTTGGGTTTCGGCTCCGTCTCCGGCTCCGTGGGTGCTGCGCTGCTGAACTGTCGCGTCAGCCAGTCGGCCACGTCATCGATAGCAGCAGCTGCATGGTGCAATTCTTGGATGGCCACAGCCATATCCGCCAGCTTTGACATCGTGATTTCCTCCTTCCTTGATTTGACTCTGGTTGTCGAGGGCAGCGAGCTTTTTTGCCAGCCTCGCGGAGACGCGGGAGATAGCGTTGAGCACCTGAATCTCCTCGGCTGCGATGCCGCTGTTCCTGCGGTGGTTGTCGTACACGGTTCTCACCTCCCTGAAGGCCGGTGTCGTTTGTTGCCTTCCACCTCCCACTGAAGGTGGGGAGCCGTTTTGAGCGGAGGATTTTTCAAAATAATAAAAAAGGCCCTCCGGCCACCGGTGAACCGATGGACAGAGGGCTGAGGTGCTGGGGATTAGAAGCCCCGGATGCGCCGGAGCTCAGTCCGGTAGCGCTTCATCTGGTCGGCGAAGGTGCGCTGGGGACGACCGAGAGCCTCGGCAATGGCGCGGTCAGAGACCTTCCAGTCCGCCTTCCACATCTTAATAATGGTATCAGCCTCCGGGTCGAGCTCACGCAGACGGGCAAAGAGACGGTCGAGCAGGTCGCAGTCTGCTACGACGCTCTCAATGGACGGGGCCTCGTCGGGAACCACGTCCAGCAGAGTATCTTCGCCGTCCTCCCCGATGGGGACGTCCAGAGAAGCCTGGTCGCCGGAACGCTGGTACTCACAGACGAGGCAGTCGCCGTCGCAAGTCCAGACATCTTTCTGGGGGCAGACGCAGCGCCCGTGGGCCTGTGCCTTCATGCGGATGCGGGCCACCTCACCGTAGTAGGCGTCGCGGATTTCCTTGCTGACGGGAATCTTGGTCTTGGTGCTGCGGTCGTAGATAAAGGGCTGGTTTTCTTTCGTGTTGTTTTTCATAAAATCGACTCCTTTGGATGTGGAATCCGCAGGAGCCGATTTCGTCCGTAGAACAGAAAAGACGGCCGTGGATATAGTCCTCCCGTGAGGGAAGAACTAAATCCATGGCCGTCGATGCAGCTCTGCGGATTCGGTTTTCAGTTGTTGCTGCGTCAGGCAGCGATGGTGTCTACCACAATGAATGTGGTCTTGGTACGGGTCACTCGCGAAACAGTGTTTTCACGGGTAACGGTGAACGAGCCGCCAATCGGAACGTTGAATTCATAGCTCGACTTGTGCGGGCCCTGAGTTTCAACCATGCCGTTTTGGTCATTCGCTTTACACAGCAGGCGGCCTTCGCTGTTGCGAATGTCTCTGTAGTTGGTGCCGGGTATCACCTCCCTTCAATGGAAAAAGCCGCTTAGATACACTACGCCGTAGAGAATCAATCTTGTTTGATTGAGTCCTACAGCATAGCGCGTCTAAGCGGCTTTCCTGTGAGCAACTCCTATTCAGTTCGGTTATGCGCCTATCTCAACAGGAATCTTCTGGTTGTTGTGGATGGGGCATTTAACGAGTGCGGTAATTTTGCAGGGCAACTTATCTGCGGTTTCAAGGACATGGCAGTGCTTGCCCAGCTTACATCGGGGGCCTTCATACGGGCACTTATACTCGACAGGTTTCGGAGCTGTCATCATATTCGTCATCGGCACCTCCGACAATCAGGGAATCATTTGCGGAAGAGGAGCGTTATCATCGTTCCTCGCATTACGGATAATCTGACGGACGTCGTCCACTTCGCTTCGGGTCATCTGGTTTCCCATGACCATGTAAGCAATCACCATACCGGCACTGCGGATAGATTCCTTTCCTGTAATCATCTTCTTGTTGGCACTGCCGATTACGAGAATGTTGAACCACAAATCGTTGTTGAAAGACCAGTCAACTTGGTTGAGCCTGCCCACTACAGACTCCCAGCTGATACCCTTGCGCTGTGCCATGAGAGCGACGTGTGCAAGAGCCATCTGGGTAACCGGCTTGAGCAGAAGGTTCTCCTCACGCAGGCTGGATACCGGTTTGTTATTCCGTGTCAACTCAAGGTACTGCTGGTATGCCTGTACACCGTCAAGGGTCGTGCTCCAGAAGGATGCGATTGCCTGATATGCCTCATCCAGAGCTGCGGTATCAGGCAAAATCTTGGAAGAGAACCTCTTGTCCTTCAGGATTGTCTCGGCGATGGTATACAGAGCACTCAGTGTTGTCAGGTTTTTGCTGCGCTGAGAGAGGGTGTTGCTCTTCCAGTTGACCAGGTCAATGCCGTTTATCGGGGCCAGCGGGCCGCCCTCTTTGAACAGGCGGCGGGCGATGACAGCGAAGGTATCATCGTCGCTTGTGATGATGTTGTCGCTGCGGCTGGTCTGCTTGGCGTACTTATTAATCTTGTTGAAGATTTTCCGAATTTTGGCTGTGTCAGTATGCTCTACGAGGATGATGCAGAGCTCCTCGTTCGCAAGCTCAGGGTGGGGCTGGAGCTTGTTCATCGCAGCGAACATTTTTGTGCCCCCTGGAACGCCAGCGACACCTTTAATTGCAATTTTCAAGCTCAGAAGGCGGTGCTGACCATCCAGTGCTATGAGCCTCTCTTTGCCGGGGAGTGTGATGAAGCCCATGTCCGCCATCGGTACAGCATAAGCATTCGGAATATCTCCCACAACCTTGGAGAGCGGCTCGAAGCTGATATCATCATAGCCAGAGTAGATATCCACGATGAGGCTTGAGAAGAACCGGTCAGGGTCTTCGGTGACATACGGCACAATTTCTTCTACGATACGTTTGATGTCACATTCACGCTGCATCTTCTCTTCTGCCGTCATGTCAGGCCATTCGGGGAGCTCCTTGGCGATGCCCACCCTATCGATGAGTTCCCCTGCGGCCATCTTGCAGATGTAGTAGGTTGTCCTACCCATCTTGGCCTGTATACAACCCAGTGTTGCCATTAAACGACCTCCTTGTTTTCCAAAAACATCTGATGTTTTTATTATACTCGAAAACTTCTGGGTGTCAAGGGAAAAACACCATGTTTTTCAAAAACAAGAAAAAAGTTTACAAAAAACATTTGCTGGCTGTGTTAATCAGGAAGGCCGGGAGCGGCAGGCATGCTCGATATCCTGATTGCCGCGTTTTCCGGGGAAAGCTACAAGCTCAGAAAGAAGGCGAGGCTATTATGAAATTTCGTCAAAGCGAACCCTTGATTTCGTCATCGCGCATTGACATTTCGCCATGCGTATGGTAAAATATCGTAGCTTATTGTGCGCTCTGATGCTACAGGAGGTTGATTCTATGAATGGCTATATGACTACAAAAGAAGCTGCTGAAAAATGGGGCATCACACAAAGGCAAGTGCAAAACCACTGCAAGATGAATCGAATTCCAGGAGTGGTAACGCACGGAACAACCTATATGATACCAGAGAATGCGACCAGACCAGTTTATGGCTTCTTCTCAGAACAACCAGTAGAAAAACACGCCTCTGATAATTGAGACAGTGTCCGAACTAATTGTTGCGAGGAGAGAAAGCTATGGGGGCGCGTACAAACGCCGGGGCTCCTGTGGTTAAGCGACCGTTTGATTTGCAGGAGGCAGTTATTTTATTAGATGTATATCTCAACAGCATGATTAAAAACGGCGAGTCTGTTACCAAAGCTGCTGAGAGAGCATCAGTGCGCCTTCGCGCACTGGCAGAAAATAAAGGATTAACAATTAGCGACAGCTATCGTAGCGCGGGCGGACTGGTCAATCGCATTCGTAGCTTGGCTGGCCTCTATGAGGGTAAGGAGTCAAAGTCGGCTCCTGGTACAGCTATGTTTGCAGAAGCGGTTTCACTCTATAAAAATAACAGAAATCGGTACGAAGAGATTCTTAGCACGGAGAAGAGCGCAGTATCGAAAAACAGCGAAAAGAAAGCAACGGAAAAGCGGAGGAAAAAGGCCATGGCAGAGAAAAGCAATACTGCTGAACAAGATTTTTTCCAGTGGCTTCCGAATGCCGTTACGCCTTCTGTGCTCCGTGATATTCAGAAATCCTATGCGCAGATAAATGTCCTTCTTATTAAATTGAAAGCACTGCCGCAAACTTTAACGAGTATCACTTCTACCGACGATGTGGAATTTGCTCTGCGTCGCACGAAGAAGACATTTGCAAACAAGCGCCTTCGTAATACAGCTGTACAGCTTCTTGCTGCTTATATCGTTTACCTTCGTGAGAAGGCAGCGCATCAAGAGGAGCCAGAGGATGTGCCTGCAACAGATGACATTCAATCCGGTTGGATAAAGTACGACTTTGAGAACTCTCAGAATTTTGCCTATACAGTACCAGTCCATTGTTCCATCGGTGGAGAGCCCATCGAAGCGAAAAACTGGGCTCGGATTCTTGTCGGCATTACGGAGCGGGAGCTTGCCAAAAACAACCCAGCTATGGATGGGCTACATAAAGAATCCCTGATTGCCGCAAAAAAAGACCGTCCCTACCTGTTGGAGGAACGGCTTGAGGGGCTTCATTGCGCACAGCTCTCAAATGGAAACTGGGTGTGCGTGAATTATAGCATTCCAAGGCTCATGGAGATGATACAGGCCCTTTGTTTGCGATGTGGATATACAAAGGAGCAGATAGTCCTGTGCGGTGCGCCTAAGTACTCATCGACCGGGGCAAAGACAGAAGAGGCCAAGTCATCTTCTGTGAAGAGAAAAGACGAGAGAAAAGACAAGAAGAAAAACGAAACCTCCACCACATCGGGTAGTGGCGTCCCTATAGAGAAGTCTGAGGCATTTCTTCAGTCTGCAGGTCTCCTTGGAGCAACTGCAAAAGAAATTATCAAGGCAGTCCAGCCGGATGCAGCAGTATCATCCACCACCGCTGCATTGGAAAACAGCATGAACGTAATAGCAATGCCGAATAACCGGTATGTCCACGTTGATAGTTTCGTTGACCTGGATGAAGCGGAAGAAGCCATGGGCAAGATACTCCGGACACACTTTTCACAATTCGGGGGCTATAGCAACAACCAGCTTCTCTTCGGTGCTGCATCTCAGGAGTTTTCCATGTTCCTGAATGACAACGACTGTGAGAATATTGATTCGGTGTATGCCATCGCCCGATTCTTTTTTGAGAAGAAGGCTGTGGCCGGAGAAGCATACAAATTCTCCATGCCGCACATCTTCGAAAAAGAACCAGACTATCCGATGACGCTGCGTGGCCTGATGATACATCTTGCCAGAAGCAATGGCGGTATGCTGCATGCCTCAGATGCTAAGGACTTTCTTCAGAAGACCATGCTTACCTATGCTGGGCTGAGAACGCTTTTGCAGATTGGCTCTTCAAATACGTTCCTTATGTATGATTCCGAGCGGTATCTGTTGAGTGAATCATTGGGAATCGACGACGCATGGTGTATGCAGATGCACGACCGCCTGGATGACCTTTTCCGCAAGGCGAATGTGGCGTATGTGATACCAAGAGATATCAACACAACGTGGCTGAATACGCTGCCATTATTGCCGCGTGGTTTGGATTGGACGCGCCTTTTGCTTCAGGAAGTGCTGGATAAGTATCCGGCCATCGGCTTCAAATCCATTTCTCCGGATTTGAACCAGACGCACGACACTCTTGCTGCAGCATTTGTCCCGATTGACTCTCCGCTTCAATCTTTCCCGGATGTGGTCACCCTCTTCATGGAGGAGCATCATACCCTGCCGATGCGCATGCCAGGTGAAGACCTGCGGTTAGAACTGCGCGATGCGGGAATGCTGGAGAATGGCGAGATGATTTACTCGCTGCCAAAGGCGCTGAACGATTATCGGTTCGCGTGGTCAAATGAAAATAAAACGGTGTATGTGCGCGGAAACAAATAAGCGCTACATATTAGAATAGAGGTCAATCTATGTACGGATATGAGTGGACGGGTCAGAACGGCATTTACCGCCTGTCAGTCAATAGCAAAATTGAAAAAGAGATTCGTCCTGTTTTTAAGGAGGAGCTTGATTATTTCGGCTTCAATGAACACTGGACATATCCGGACACAGACGCTCCCTTGCTGTGGGCTGAAGGCATCCGGCGCTATGTCTTAAACGGCAGCTGCGTCGCGGAAGCAACCGGTGGTGGCTTTTACACGAAGCCCACAATCAAATACTATAGTGAAGGTCTCAAGCTGGAACCCATTGATGTCGATGCCCTTTGGCACGAGAATGAGCGCTTAATGCTCGGCCTCGAAAAGACGGCGATGGACTTTATCCGAAAGACCCATGACAAGTATAAAAAACAGGGCATGGCTTTTGCAGTCGCTTTTAGCGGCGGGAAGGACTCTTTGGTGTTGCTCGACCTTGTCAGTCGTACGCTTCCTCCCGACGAATTCTCTGTGGTTTTTAGCAACACAGGAATGGAGCTGTCTACTACAATCCAGTCTGTAGAAAGAGCGAAAGAACATTGGTCATCGCTTAAGTTTTATGAGGCAAAAAGCCATCTGAATCCCAAAGATAGTTGGGAGGAGTTTGGCCCTCCGGGAAGGAGAATGAGATGGTGCTGCGCTGTTCACAAATCGGTGCCGACGATTTTGCTCCTCCGAGAAATAACCGGAAACTACAATATAAAGGTAGTAGTTTTTGATGGTGTGAGGGCTGAAGAGAGTGCCGCAAGAGCCGATAGAGACGAAATAAGTGTCGGTGCAAAGAATATCAATCAAATCAATTGTAGCCCAATTTTGAAATGGGGAACATCTGAGCTGTTCATTTACTTGCTTCATTACGGCATCTTATTTAATGATGCCTATCGGAAAGGGCTGTTCCGGGTTGGCTGTATTGTATGCCCCATGTCTTCTGCTTGGTGGGATGGGATTGTAAATGATTGCTATCCAGATGAAATGCGAGAACTCCTTTCAAATGTTGAAAACTACGCTCGTGCTACCAAGCCAGATAGCGAAGTAAAAAAGTTTATAGAGCAAGGTGGATGGAAAGCCCGTATGGGGGGACGCGGGCTTCAAAACGGCGGAAACCGGGTTGTTGAGAAAATTGAGGATGATAAGATATCCTTTAGTTTTACCTCAAAGCGGCAAGACTGGCTTCAGGTTTGTAGTATTCTTGGCCCCGTGGTGTATAAAGAAAACGACGTATACACGCAATTAATAGATAAACAGGAGTTCCAATTTCATATTACGGGTGACGCGAACAATACGGTTACATATTGGCCGTATTCGAGAATGGATAGGTTCATCCTTAGCCATTTGAGGGGAATCGCAAACAAAACGGCATATTGTTTTGGCTGTAAGGCTTGTGAAGTTCAGTGCCCCGTTAATGCGTTTACAATTACGGAGACTGGGAAGATTTATATCCGTGAGGATAAATGCGTTCACTGCTGTAATTGTATTGAGTTTACAAACGGAAAGGGTTGCTTGGCAGCAAAATCACTTTCTATTACTGGAGGAGAGAACGGTATGGATTTGAAAGGAATGAATAGATACCAGCACTTTGGACTTCGTCGCCCTTGGCTTGAACACTTCTTTGAGCACAAAGAAAACTGTTTTACTATGGGTTCTTTGGGCACGCGCCAATATGATTCGCTCAAGGTTTGGCTCAAGGAGGCTGGACTGTTAACAGCTACTGGCAAAGGCGCGAAATCGGGCGTTCCGACGCCGCTTTTCGACAAAATCCAGCCGCTCGGAGCAGGAAATCCCTTGACATGGGCAGTTATTTGGACTAATCTCGCCTACAATTCCATTATTTCAAAGTGGTATATGTTGAACGCCCCGGCTGGAGAAATTTATGAAAAGAACGATTTGATTTTTCTCCTGGGAGACGATTATTCAAAGTCCACGCGTGATAATGCGGTAACCGCCCTGCTTGAGACCTTCCGGCATAGCCCCATCGGAACCGTGCTGAAACAGGGCATTCCGATTCCAAGTGGGAACAGCTTCAAGTTCTCAAAGCAGGGATGGAATACCCCGGATGCAGTTGCCATCCTTTATGCATTGTACATGTGGGCAGAGGCAACCGGTCGCTATACATTTACGCTGGGCCAGATGGAGGCAGCCAGAGGGAATGCGGAAGCGAAGGGCGTTGACCCGGTTTCTATCTTTGGAATTAATCCCGACCGGTTCAAGGACATCCTGCAGGACATTTCTCTCCAGTTTGACAAGTACATCCGCACTACCTTCGTAGCAGATTTGGACAACGTCCAACTTTTCCCTGAATACAAATCTCTTGATATTCTGGATTTAATCGCAAAGTAAGGAGGAGGAATCATGGCTAAGTATAATTCATACATTGAGCTGAGCCCACACTACGAATCTGTGGTGAGCATTGAGACCGAATCCAATCATCCAGATATGTGGCAGGAGTACATTGTCCACGAGGACATGAAGGGTGCCATCGAGAAAATCTGTGATTCCTTGAAATTTGAGGACGAGGACAAGCGCCGCTCCTTTTGGATTCATGGCGCATACGGCACCGGCAAAAGCTATGCTGCTATTGTTTTGAAGCACCTGTTTGAGGACAAGGTCGATTCAATCCGTAAGTTCCTGTCGAACCAGATGCTGATTCAATATAGAGAGCGATTCCTTTCCATCCGGGAGAAGGGCGACTTCCTTGTTATCTGGAAGAGTCAGGCGACTGACATTAAGAGCGGTATCCAGCTCATGATGACCATGGAGGACGCTATCCGCGACAAGCTGAAAGAAAAGTATGGTGATTCCGCTTACTACGGCAAGAAATCCCTCGTCGCTGCCGCGAAGGAAGCGGTTAACGATTCTTCTATCAACTGGGACGAACTCTTCATGAACCAGTCCTACGCACTATATGAAGAATACGGTTCAGTTGAAGATTTCCGGGATGAAGTAAACGCAGGGAACCTGAAGGCGGCTAATGTCGTCGCCCGTATTTATCGGGATAAGGGCTGGGGATTCTTTACCTCTCTCCAGATGTTTAAGGATTGGGTTGGTGATGTTATCGAGGGCAACAACCTTCAGGACACCGGTATCATTTTCATTTGGGATGAGTTCACCTCATATCTCCGTAACAATCCAACTGACGATGTACTTCAGCCGCTCTCTGAGTTCTGCAAAGAGCAGCCCTTCTTCATGTTCCTGATTGTCCACCGGGCACCGAGCTGGGTCAGCCAGATTGGTGAGGAGGTCTACGAGCAGATTGTTCACCGTTACCACTCCCTTGATTTCCATGTTAGTGAGAGCGCGGCCTACGAGCTGATTGGCAGTTCTATTCTTACCCGCGCCGGTATGGAAGAGCAGTGGAATGCAGAAAAGGATAAGCTGATGAAATCCATCAGCAAGAACATCGCCGATTTCGATAACCTCGACATGAGCAGCAAAAAAGAACGCCTGCGTCAGTTGTGCCCGCTGCATCCGATGACGCTTTCGCTTCTTGCGATTGTCGCTCAGAACTTTGGAGCCGCCGAGCGGACTATCTTCCGCTTCATGAAGGACAAAAAAGAATCAGAGCAAAACGTCGGTTTCATTTATTACATAAACAATTTCGGCCCAGAGGATTGGCGCTGGCTGACCCCCGACTTCCTGTGGGACTATTTCTTCACCAGAGAAAGCGATGTCCGCAGTTTCTCTACAGAGGCTAAGAGCGCATATCAGCACTTTATGACCAAGCGAGAGTTCATCGCGGATGATTACCACATGCACGTGTTCAAGGCGGCCATGCTGCTGATTGCGGTCATGTCGTCGGGAACCGTTAGCAATCTTTATAGTCAGGCAACACAACGCAAGGTATCTGCCACCAGAAGCACTCTGTATAAGTGCTTTGCTGGTCAACTTACCAAAGACGATGTGGACATGTACCTTTCTGACCTTGAGCAGATTGGTGTACTTCGTCTCGACGGTATGACCAACGGTGACATGCGCTTGCAAATTCCGTATTCCGGGAATGCGGACGTGTTCGATGTCCGCAAAGAGATGCTTGTCAAAAAGTATACCCGATACGAATTATTCAAGAAGAACGGATACTTTGCCAAATCCATGGAAGCGAAAATCTGGGACAAGACGAGCGCTTCCTATGGCAGAATGTTTATTGCCGCCTGTGACTCCGGAACAACTTCCATGAACACTCGCTTTGGTGAAGTCCAGTCGGAGCTGAAAAAATGCTCGTATAAGTTCGGTATCCTTGTCATTGCGATTTCCGAATCCAGTCAGTTCGCTGCAATGCAGGAAAAAGTCAAGGCTCTTGCTGCACAGGATGAAACCGGACGGATGGCAATCTATCTTCTGAAATCACCTCTGACCGATGAACACCTGGACAGATGGTATAATGCCATGACGCACTCCGAGCTTGCCGGTGAAGAGGGCAAGAGTGGCGACGCTGAACGGTATTCAGATGAGGCAAGCAGCATTATCGAGGAATGGTCTGCGCCTGCAATGGACGACCAGCTTATGGTTGTCTGCGGAGACAAAGTATACCCTTCCGAATTTGGAACTTCCTATTTTGCAGCGAAGCTGGAGAGGGACATTATCTTTGGCTCCATCTTCACAGCGGCCCCCGAGCTCGTCGTTTCAACGAATACTGCTTTTAAGAAAATTCAGCAAAGCACGGCTTTAGCAGGCGTCCAGAAAACCACCCCCAATACCCAAGTTGGTAATATTGTCAACGGATTGAAGCAAGCCGGAGTGTGGGACGTTGATGGCCTTGAAGCTCTGTCCCAGTGCAAGGGAAACGACGGCGCTCTTGCCATTGCTAAAATTTCAAGTTTCATCTTGCAGCGGTTTTCTCAGGGCACACAGATAAAACTTGATGCCCTTTGGTTGGAGCTACAGGAAGCTCCGTTTGGCTATTATAACAGCATGGCGTGTGGATATATCCTTGGCTTTTTGCTGCGGTACTATGCCAACAGCGAATTCAGCTGGAATAAGGGCGACAATAATCCATGGCCTCTGACCGAGCAGACCCTCGCAACTATGATTACCAGCCTCTGCAAAGAGGAAGTCATCAATAACTATCTTTCTCCTGGCTCCGAGGTATGGCAGAAATTTAAGCCCTATGTGCAGAAGGTTTTCCATCTGCAGGACAACGAGGCGGTCAACGAAACCGAAGCCCGAAAATATATGTCCAAGCAGTGTACGGAAAAGGCCGGTGCACCGTTCTGGGTTCTGAAATATGTCCCGGAAGAGAAATATGGTGGAGCTGCTGCAAAGCAAACGGCAGATGAAATCATCGACTTGTTCTGCGATTTTCTTGCTGAAAATGGAGACCAAGAACAGGTCATGGGGAACATCACCGTAAAGTTCACCGGTCATGGCTCCGTTCGAAAAGCGCTTGGAAATCTCTACTTTGACCAGAATACGGTTTATGATGCTTTTAGCACCTTCATCTCCCAGAAATGCGCGGAGCTTCAGAAGCTGCAAAAAGTCATCGGCCTTACGAGCCACGACCTTTTTGACGCAATACATCAAATGATGCAAGGCCAGGTTTCTACTTGGACAGAAGAACAGGTGGAGGAAAAGCTGGCCGAGCTCTGTGTTGAGTACCGCGCTGTCGCCATCTTGAATGATGCATTGAATGTGAAACGCAAGAGCATCAAGCTCCTTGGTGACGATATTGCCAACGCCTTTGACCACATGAAGGTTCCCGGTACTGTCATTGAGAAGATGGACTACGCTTGGGTTCCTGCATTACAGGCAATGAGGGCGATTTCTACCACGCAGTGGTCGAAAATCGAGCTTGAAGACCGGGAAAAATACACCGGCCTTTTGAAAGCAGATGCTCAAAAAGTCTGGGGCTTTGTTTCTTCCTCTAAACCGATTCTTCAGCATTATATGGAATCCCATGGGCACAATTGTACGGACGAAGAGCTGGATGGCATCTATAAATCGCTGAAGGCCGTAAGCTACAACTCTCCGGCTGCGGACTTCGATTCCCGCATTGATGCTCAGCTCAACAAAGTGGCCTATAATAGAAACAAAGTTCGTATTCAGCAGCTATGGACGGAGCAGAGCGGTGGCTTTGAAACTATCGCACTCTGGTGCGCAAACTATGCCGTACCCATCCAATGGGTGGTTGGCGATGAAGCTCTCCCGCACATCACGGTATTAAAGACCGTTCAGGACGGAAAACTTGCCGATAATACAGCTTTGCATAATGCTACGCAGTATTTTGAAACACATACTATCAGCATTTTGAAGGATAAGGCTTCTATCATGAATTGCTTTATCTCTCAAATTGGCGAGAGCTACCGGAGCGCATTTGAATCCTCTGGAGCAGTTCTGGTCTCCCGGCTGAAGACCAATGCAAAACTGACTGCCGATGTGTATTCTTGGCCCAACAAGGTCGGAGAAATCAGGAAGACCATCGATGCTTTCCTGCGCAATAAATTCTGTGGGGAAGCGAAGAAAAAAGTGAAGTCTATGCCGGAAGCTCAGCTGCGTGACCGGGTCGTACAGCTTCTCGACGAGAATCCTGACCTTTATACGCTGTTTATTAAGTGAGGAGGTTAAATCGTGACGATTGCTGAAATCAAGGAAAAACTCAGCCAGGAACGCAGCTTCGGTTCCAGATTCCCTGTGCGGATTATATTTGTAGAGAATCTAAACGAATACTCTGTTCTTGAGCATCAGCTGAAGGGAATCTGCGACGTCACGATGAACGTGGCTGATTTTTGCCGTGCGCCAGATACAGTTCCTCAGTTTGACAAGATTCGTCAAAAAATATCCGAGTGTGAGGGGCAGCATGTATTGTTGCTTTCTGTGGGCGAATATCTGCGCATATGTACAAAGCGTGAGCTCAATCCTGAACATCGTCAGTTCAGAGCGTTTTGGGAATCACAACAGCCGGAGGCATCAAAGACCAGAGTGATTATTCCGGTGTTCAATTGCAGAGATGTTTTTGACCGAATTATTGGCGCAGTTGATGAGCGGCAGCAAGATTTCGTTTGGACGCTTGATTCTACGCCATCAGGCGAAACATACAGCATATCCGTATATTCTCCTAAATTCAAAGAAGCCATTAATCCCGATGCGGATAACTTGACTGCGTGGTTCCGGGACTGGCAAGTCATTCTCAGCAGAAATGTACCCTGCTCAATCGTGACCCTCCAATATGGGAATGTAGAAACGTCCTATGGAACGGTAAACATTAAGCCTGTTGATAGCCCCTTCAGATATCTTTCGGATATCCTTGTGGACGGCAATGTGCTTGTTGAAAAATGGCAGAACAATGATTTCTGGAGTCGCGCTGTAAGTTATGCATCTCAGTTCGCCGCTAAAAAGGTTCCGTTCGAGAGAGTTGTCCTTGATGCACTGAATGTTACGGAGTTTGACTTTGTCTCTGTTGCAGCGAGGTGGAATACACTAAACGACTTTCAGAAAAATCTCGTCTGGCTTTGGTATCGTGTATATCCTACCGACGAGTATTATAGCTATGTTTGTAAAAAGGCATCCAACGCTTCAGAGATTCCTGAAAAAATACGAGATGAAATATTGCTGCTTTCCAATAGAAGCGAACGCTGGATTCAAGAGCGGATGGCCGCTGTTCGAGCGCTGTCATTCCACGATTTCGATGACGCCTATTTCGCTCTCATGGACAAGCTGCCTTTAGATGAAACAAAGCTAAAGTTGCTCACTTACCAGACTCATGAAGAAAAAACATACGCTGTTAAGGTTATCAGCAAAATGCTTCGCAGTGGTGCAGAGCCGAGTGCAATTGCGACCGAGCTGCTGGAGAATGACTATCCAGCTTTAGCGTCGTATATGAAAGACGAATCCGGCTGCGACGAAGCCGTTGATGAGTACATGGCATGGTATCGAAAGAATAAACTCATCAACCGGTATCCGGGTGAGTATCCGGTCAAAATGTCCTTTGAGCGGTTTGATTCCCGGTACAAACTTATGCATAAACTGCAAGGGAAAGATTGTATGTCGTTCTGGATTGATGGATTCGGAACAGAATACACACCATTGTTTCTGCATGAACTAAAGGCAAGGGGCATCGTTCCAGAGTCTGTGAAGATGGCCACTGCGCTCTTGCCTACGGAAACGGAATACAACCATCAGTGGGATGAGCACGACCCTCTGACAATTAAATGGGACAGGTTGGATTCTTTTTCGCATAAGGGTATGCCGGACGACAAGAGTTACTACTCCTGCATTGTCCATCAGCTGTCTGTTTTTTCTGAAGCTGCCAAGAAAGTCGAGGAACTCTTAGAAAACCACGAATATGTGGTTATTACTGGTGACCACGGAAGCAGCCGATTTGCAGCACTCGCATTTCATGAGAAAAATGTCGTTGCAATTACGGCCCCCAAAAAATCTACAGTTCATAGCTTTGGCAGATTTTGTGAGCTTGGTGATAATGCTGGCGATGTATTATCCTTGCCCAGCACGGTGCCCGCTACCTCGAATGAGAAGCACTATCTGGTAATGGATAACTATCAGCATTTTTCCGTAAGTGGAAACGCTGCGGGCGGCAACACGGATGAACATGATGTTGTTGGTGAGATTCACGGTGGAAATACAGTAGAGGAAAGACTGGTTTCGGTTATTGTAATAAAGAGAAAACAGCCGCTTCCACCTGTAACGTGCAAACCAAGGAGTTCATTTGTAACAAAGAAAAACGGCCACGTCGAATCGACTCTTACGTTCAGCCGTCCGATTTCTACGCTTGAAGTATCGCTTGGGAGCGATGAGGCTACTTGTGCGATGAACACAGATGGGACTTGGCGCATTATCTTGGATGGGGTTTCAGAAGAAGATATTGTCCTTTCGGTGGTAGCAAACGGACGTCTTCTCCCTGCCGTAACGCTAAAGGTTAAAACCCCTGGTATCAGAAAGAATGATGACCCGTTTGGTGGAATGGGGCTATGAGAAAAAAATTTGAATGTTGCGAGTGTGGTAAGGCACTCAAAAAAGATGAGGTCGCTTTGTGCAAAAAGTTGCTGGGCACGGACACGGAGGATTTCTACTGTATTGACTGCTTGGCAGAATACTTGGAATGCACGAAAGAAGACCTGGAAATAAAAATTCAAGAGTTTAAGGAACAGGGGTGTACACTGTTTCTGTAGTGGGAGGAGGAACCATAATGCTGGAAAATAAAGTGCGCGATGTTTTTGCTGACATGGTAGTGCTGAAAAATCCAGAAAGGACAGAGTTCTTTTCCAACTTGAGCCTGCCATCATATATGCGTGACTGGCTTGTGATGAAGTTTTCGGATGACGACGGAGTCGTTGACTATGACAGCGTGCTGAGATATATTCGTCAGTACATTCCGAGCCGTGAAGATTTTGAGCAGTTTAAGTTTGAAATGGTAAACGGAGAGACCGTTCGCTTCTTGGCCAGGATTCGTGTAAACGTCGATATCAAGACCGGGAAGGCTCTGTTTGAACTCCCAGATTTCGGCGGCTCGAGAGCGGGCGCATCTGGCGAGGTAACCAACGACGTTGTAGCTCGGTGGAAAGAAACGCTCCTCAAAGAAAGTGAAAACTGGGGCATTGTTGAGCTGATTTGGGGCAAGGACTTCTCTTCGCGTCAAGGCAAGGGCGTCATAAAGCTCATCGAGTACAGCCCGTTTTGCCCATATACGGTGGATTTGGAGTTTTATAAAGAAGCCAGAAGAGCATTCACAATTGACGAGTGGATTGATGTGCTGATTTCAGCAGCAGACTATAATCCGAATGGATACGATTCTGAACAGCAAAAACTGTGCTTCCTTCGTCGGCTGCTACCCTTCGTGGAGAAACGGTTAAACTTGATGGAACTTGCCCCAAAGGGCACAGGAAAAAGCTATGTTTATCAAAAAATCAGCAAGCGTGGATGGCTGATTTCTGGCGGTACCGTATCGAGAGCCTCCCTTATCTATGATAATCAGAAAAAAACTGGTGGATTGCTGACTCGTTTTGATTTCGTCGGCTTTGATGAAATTCAGTCCATGACATTTGACAAGCCCAGCCAAATTCAGACGGCGCTGAAGGATTATATGGAGTTCGGTGAAGTCCAGGGATTTGATGCGCAGGTAGTCGCTGATGCTGGAGTGATTGTGCTCGGCAATATTAATGCCAGTCGTTTTAATGTCAACGAAAACATGATGGAAGAAGTCAGCAGCGTTTTTAGCGAGTCTGCATCGCTTGACCGCTTTCATGGATTTATCCCCGGTTGGGAGATCCCAAGAATGCATCAAGGGCTCGTAGCAAATGGCTGGGCACTTAATACAGAATACTTTGCCGAAGTGCTTCACCTTCTCCGCGATGATTTGACATACACAACAATTGTGGATGAGTGCTTAGCGGTTCCTGCAAAGCCTGACAAGCGCGACCTAACTGCAATCAAGAGACTTTGCACTGCATTTGTGAAGCTGCTTTATCCCAATGCTACATGCAAGGAGGATATACCGGCTGACGAGTTTATTAAGTATTGTCTGGAACCTGCGAAAGAAATGCGGAGCGTTATCAAAAAGCAGCTTTGCATTATAGACCCGAAGGAATTTAATGTTCCTGGTAAGAAGGACATTCCGGACATTCAATATAACTACCTGTAAGGTGTTGATTATGAGCAGATTGATTTACGCGGATAACGCAGCGACAACTCGCTTAGACCCTGCTGCGTTTGAGGCAATGAAGCCATTCCTTGTGGATGAATATGGGAACACATCGCAGCCGTATGCCTTTGCCCGGTTGCCGAAAAAAGCATTGCGAGATGCAAGGGAAACGATAGCCTCTTGTATTGGAGCATCACCAGAAGAAATCTTCTTTACATCTGGGGGGACTGAGAGCGACAACTGGGCTATAAAGGGTTCGGCCTTATCGAATACGTGTAAATATGCTACCGTCACTTCCGCGTTTGAGCACCACGCGGTACTACACCCGTGTGAAGCTCTCGAACGACTGGGGTATCCCGTAGCTTATATGTGGCCGTCACAAGAAGGCTATATCACTGCTGAGATTCTGAAAAAATATATCACCAGTCAGACCTATCTCACCTCTGTGATGTTTGCAAACAACGAAATCGGAACCGTTCAGCCAATCAAAGAATTATGTGACGTAGCGCATGAAAACGGCTCTCTCTTCCATACAGATGCGGTTCAGGCGGTAGGCCATATATCAATCAATGTTCATAACCTTGGCGTGGATATGCTCTCTGCGTCCGCACATAAGTTTAATGGCCCTAAAGGTGTGGGGTTCCTTTACATCCGAAATGGGATTGAAATCCTACCGTATTCTGATGGCGGTGCTCAAGAATCCGGATTACGAGCAGGGACGGAGAACATTGCGGGTATCGTAGGAATGGCGGTGGCGCTGAAAAACAACTGCGATGCCCTTGAAGAGAATGTAAAGCATGTTAGGGGGCTGGAATCTAAGCTCGTCGATATGCTGGATAATACAGGCATCCAATATACCAGAAACGGTGGTGCAGACAGACTTCCGGGTCTTGTGAGCTTATCATTCCCCGGAATTGAGGGGGAAGCCATTTTGCATCGTTTGGATTTGAACGGAATCTGTGTTTCTACAGGTTCTGCCTGTAACAGTAAAAGCACTGAGGTTTCACATGTCCTACAGGCAATCCGACTTGAAGACAGTTATGCCAAAGGAACAATTCGTATCTCGCTTGGAAAGGCAAATACCGAGGATGAAGTTGAGGCTATATTCAATGCCTTGGTGAAAATCTTTCACATATAACAAAACCTTTTAATTTTCCCTGAACCTTTTAATTTTGGTATACCTTTTAATTTTTCCTTGAGTCCGTTGCTCAGGAGCTCCTGCACCGGCTACAGCCGCGCTCCGGATGGCTGCTGGTGAGGCTAATTGAATAACGACAACTACAGCGAAAACCGCAAGAAACGCCTTGTTCCCTGCGGTTTTCGCTATTTTTATACACTTTTCTGGCAACCGGGCTTGTATCAAAGATTATGTCTTTATAGATCCGGCTTGCGGTATCAAACGGTATCTCATCCTCGATACATTTCACGCTGCCGTTAGAGAACTTCTCATAATGTAAATTATCCTCACCCACAAAGATAATTGTATCATTCTTAATATCCTTAGCCTTCAGTTTTCCTTCTTTTACCATCTGCTTTTTCTGCTCACGGATACGCTCCAGTAATACAGATGCAGGTTCATCACTCGGATCTTGTGGAACTAATTTACCACGAATAGCAAGGTCAAGAATTTTTTGTCTTAATGCTTTTGTATCCATTATTCTTCCACCTCTCCTATAAGTACTTCAAGCTCGTTTACAGCCTTAGATATATTTGCTGATTTTTCTTTTATCTGTTCCAACAACTCTGCCAGAGTATAATCATCTGCTCCGGTATCACTCTTCATCCAAGTAATATCAAGGCTTGTCTTATCTCTTGCCAAAATTTCTTCATAAGTGAACTTTCTCCATCTGCCATTCGGATTTTCT
>ENA-ORRN01000823-ORRN01000823.1-human-gut-metagenome-genome-assembly--contig:-NODE-823-length-23413-cov-3.249979_pt1 | contig 23413 bp, 16 predicted proteins | sample MGYA00242174_ERZ509132 | MGnify/ENA primary metagenome ERZ509132 (study PRJEB26280, sample SAMEA2338671) | human gut metagenome | biome: human gut; feature: human-associated habitat; material: faeces... | reverse complement strand
TATTCTTTAATTATATTTATCTCGTCCACAAGCGCGGAACCCGCAACCGCTATGCCGTTCATCTCAGTTTGCGTCGGGGCAAAGCGGTCCCGCAAGCTCTTTAAGATAGAAGAGTTTTCCGGGGAGCGTGGGTATATAACTCGAGGTAACGAACCGAGTGGGACGATACCTGAGGGTCATCCAAAGGCTCATACCCTGCCATTGCATTCCGCGCGACAACGCACCGTCCGCGCCGCCGATAGCGTAGTCTGCCGCAAACATCAGTTTCGGTCCTATCGTGTTTGCGCGACAAGGAACGAGCGTCGTTCTGCTGCGGAAAGAAGTTATGGCGTTCTGCTCTATCGTAAGCGGATGAAGTTTTACGCCTACTCTGTAAGGCTGATTCAGCCACTCTTCGTCGGAATTGAATTCCGCCCCTATCATCGGCTCCCAGAAAGCAATGTGGCACATTCTGCCTATGCCGTAAACGAGTACGAGTTTCGCACCTTCCGCTTTAAGTTTTGCTATCTTTTCGGGATAGGTGGGGAGATTGTCTTTAAGCGCGAAGTTTCTGTGCGATACGGGTACGGTATTTTTGCCGAGCGGATTATAAAACGCGTTTTCCATCGCGCTTTGGAAAGACGCCTCGCCGGTTATGGTGTTGCCCTCGCCGTCTGCCCACTCGTCCATATTAAAGCACCACACGTTCTCGCAGGACTCGTTCCACTCTTTCAGAAAATAAACCGCCCACTTATACATTCCCATAGGTCCTACGGGAAGAATAAACGCGATTTTACGCTTTTCCGCGTTTGCTTTTCTTATTTCGTTGGCTATTTCGTGTCCCATTTTTACGTTGAACTCGTCGAGATTGCCGCATTCTACGGGCGCGAAATCCTTGTTCCAGAAAGACTGCCTTTCGGTAATAGTTTCGGGCGCGTTATCACAACAAGCGTCGATTTTATCCAGATCCCACCCCTTGGGGAAGAAATTTTCAAGTAAACTGCCTTCTATCGTCGATTTTAAATTCATGATTTTTTCTCCTGATTTTTTATAAGAATAATACGTTTACGGCAACAAACGCTCGGTTGTGCCTTTTAAATACACCTGACATTGGCGGAAACCCTCCGCATACGCCGCGCCGCACTGATATCCGCGATATCTGCTGCAAGTGCGTACCATATCCGCAAAATCTATTCCGTCGTGTTCTTTCATCCATACAAGTTGGCTCTCGTGGCATTCGAGCATTTTTATCTTTAAGTCGATTTCGTCCGATATGTCTACGAATTCCGTCGGATTAAAGTTCACGCCCGCAAGCGTGTCCATATAATATATCGGCACTAATTTTGCCGCTTTTTCGCCGCCGCATTTATAATTCGGAAGCGTTGCGGTAAAACTCGCGTCGAACACAAGCCGCGACACCGCCGTGTGGTCGGGCATATAGTCGTCGGGATTGTGCGTAATTATAAAGTCGGGCTGCGCGTACTTGATTACTTCAACCATCTTATCCCGCGCCGCCTTGTTGTTATCGAAAATATCGAGGTCGTTAAACATTCCGCCGATAACCTCTATCCCCGCCAGACTTCCCGCCTTTTCCGCTTCTTTTTTGCGGATTTCGGTAAGTTCATCGGGCGGAATGATAACGTGTCCAAGATTACCCGTAGAAGCGTGGCAGACGATGACTTTATCGCCGCGCTTTACGCATTTTGCAAGCGTGCCGCTGCACGCGATTTCTATATCGTCGGGGTGCGCCCCGATTGCCAATACTCTCATAAAATACTCCTTTTTTATATCGACATAAATTTTTGTTCCGAAACGGAATCACTCAGATACAATAATGTTTTTACTTCGTATTTTAAAAAATGCAATTCTTTTTCAATATCGAATATTTTAATCGAAGAATATTGTTCTTTTGAAGAATTGTTTTGTAAGCGTATTATAAAACCGTTTTCCTCTTCCGATTTTTTTAACGTTACGAGAATTATATTGTCATTGCTTAAACGTACGGTTTTGTACGCTTTATTGTTGTCGCCGAGCGGAAACAGATTAAGGGCGAAAGGTTTTTCGGCAAATTCCTGCGCGAGTTTCGGTATGCAATCGGGATCTTTTCCGCCGAAAATTCTGAACGAAAACGAACGCTTGCCCATATCGATCCTTTCGGTGTATCTGTCGGTACTTAAAAGCGGTCTGTCGGGTAAGGGATGAGCGCAATACGCCGCGCTGCGCAAAAGCGACTGACAGAACGTTCCGTCAACAAAATTACTTCCGTAAGTTCCGTCGTTTATTACGGCAAAATACTCGTTTCCCGATTTTATATATACGAATTTCTGCGCTACGTTTTCTCTGCCGTTGACAAACAACTCGTCCGTGCCGAAAGCAGTATCGCCGAATAATTTTTCCGCTCGCGGTTTTATCGGGAAATGCAAACGAATCATTTTGTCTTTTTCGATATTATACAAATCGACCTTTATATCCGTATACGGATGATTTTTGTATATGGTATACTCTAAACGGGCAAACGAATCGTTATATTTAAAATAACTTTCTATTCTTTTGATTATTTTCCCGTCCTCGATAACTCTTACGTTGTTTTTCGCATTTTCGTCGTTACAGAACGCGGCGCACTCTTCTTCTGTCAGCGGAGTGAAAGGAACGGCGTTTTTGCCTACCGATTTTTGATATTCCGCGCACATTCCCCACGGATCGGAATTATCTTCGTAAGCGTACAATCCGAAACCGTTATCGATATAATCGACACCGTTAGCCCTGTAACTTTTTAAAAGCCCGTCGCTGCCTACATCTATCGTTTTTTGCTCGTCGGAATAAGAAAATTTCTGCTCGGGAACTACTTTTTTTACGTGTTCAAACGATATTTTTAAATTAAAACGATTAATCGACAACGGTTCGAGATACGCGTCGAACACAATCTTTTTACGCCAGTCAAGCCCCGTTAAATTACTGTCCTCTTTTATCTGTTGGCATGCGATTTCCTCGTTGCCGCGATACACTCTGACAACCCCGAATTTATCCGACCAGTTCTGATCGGCAAGGCTGAATTCGACCTCGACCGAGGTAAATCTTTTATAGGGCGAAAAATTATATACGAATATCGGATATTCGCCGTTATCCGCGCGCTTTTGATTAACAGTTAATGCAAAAAAACATTGCGTTCTTATTTTTACCAGTTCCTCTTTTGCGTGTTCGAGCAACATAAGCGCGTTTTGTTCGCCTTTTTCTATAACCGTGCCGGGCAACGTATCGTGAAATTGAGCCGTCATTAAATCTTCGCAAGCGGTTTTAAACCCTTCCGAAGGATATTCCGCAAGTCCGTTCAAGGCGCATATCGAAGCCATTTTTTCGGTTGAATAAAGCAAATTTTCAACTTCTCTGTGCCTATGTTTTACCGTAGACATACTCGTGTAACAGCCGGGCATGGAAATATAAAGCGACCTGTCGACAATAAGCGTCGGATTTATCTTTTCAAAAAAGCTTTCGGGCGTGGAATGCAGGATTTTAACGTCTTTTGAAGATTCCGCCGCCGTTTTAAGGTACGCAAGGTCATTATCGCTCGGTCCGCCGCCGTGGTTGCCCACGCCCCAGAACATAACCTGATAATCGCCGACTTCGACTTTTTCGGTATTTTCGCTGCTGCCGAGCATAACCGTATCGCCCTGCCCGTCCGTCCGCAAATAAGTCTGCAGTTTTTTATCAACCTTACCAAGCGCGGACGAATAATCGAAACGCCGCGCGACTTTTATAAGGCTGTCGTCAAACCCTTTCCAGAGGTATTCGCCGCACGGCAACGGAAATTGCGAGTTGTTCGGACGGCAATGGAAATAACCCGTATAACCTGTTTTTACGAGTATCTGAACGAGACCTCGGGTATGCCCGAAACTATCTACGTTAAGCGCGACTTTCGGCTCTGCGCCGAATTTTTCCTTAAAATACCGCTTGCCGTAGCCTATTTGCCTCACGAAACTTTCGCCCGAGAGCATGGTGCAATCGGGCTGTAAATACCAGCCGCCGATAATGCGCCACTTGCCGATTTTAACGAGTCGACGAATTTTTTCAAAAAGTACGGGAGCGTATTTTTCGATGTATTGATATAATATCGCCTCGTTATGGCAAAAGATATAATCGTATTTATCGGCAAGATTTGCCGCGGAATTGAAGGTGGAAAACGCCGCGGCTATCCCCTCCTCCCATTCCCATTGCCACACGGGGTCTATATGCGCGTTGCAAACGAGATGCAATTCTTTCATTTTACAGCCTTTATTCTTATAGTCTTAATACCTTTGCGTTTAACGCCGTTTTCGTCGGGAATATAAAAATCGCTGTACGCAAGCAATGCCGTATCGTCACTAAGCGCGATTATCGACGTATTGCAGCAACTGCCCGCCCATTGATGGAAAGTAGGTCTTTCGGGAACGACGTTGGCGAGTTTGCTCCTGTCCTTATCGGTCATAATTTCGACTTTCGCATTCCACGTTTTTCCGTTATCGTCGCTTGCGTATACGAATATCCCGGGACGGGTTATTACTGCCAGAATTACGCCGTTCTTTAATTTCAAAAGGTGCGGCAACGCTCCTCTGTCGGCAAAAAATTCCGGCTTGGACCAGGTTTTGCCCATATCGTAAGACCTTGCCATATAAGAAGGTCCCCACTCGGGCGCGCCGCGGAAAACGTCGCAGGTACGCATTAAACAAAGCATCGAGCCGTCGTCGCAAAATTCTATGCTCGGCTCGTCGAATCCCAGCGCGAGATGCGCGAAAAAGTTATTTTCTTCATCGGGAACGTAAGGGATAAACCCTTGCAATTTCCAACTGTGTCCGTTATCCGTAGAACGCAGAATAAATGAACTTGTACTATCGAGATATTGTCCCGTATACGGATTTGCGCTATGCGCGCGGTAATGCGCGATATATAAAGAGCCGTCGGGAGCGACCTTGATTTGTCTGCATTCGTAAAGCCCCGGCTCGTCGAGATAAAGGAATCCGTCGTGAAAACTGTACGCGCTTTTATCGCCGTGCGTGATAATGGTTCTGTATTTCCATTCGACAGGCGCGTATTCCGTTTCGCATTTTCTTTCGCCGCGTTTAAGCCTTGAAAATTTAAAGCGCGTATCGCACATGCCGTCCGGAAGAGTATCGAGATAATAAACTTTATTCTGACATTCGAAAATGTCGTTTACAACGGTGATAGGCTCGGGTAAAACGTTCGGGTCGGAACTTTTTTCTATACGCATACTGTCGGAAGGAATACGGTAATTGCCGAAACACCAACTATGCTCTTTAACCCCTTCGAGTTTTTTAGTCCCGTATAGTTTAATATTGAGAACGTCGCCGCTTGGTAAAACCTTACCCATGCGCGCTTTTTGTTCCTCGGTTGCCGGCGAAAAAGTTTCGCCTCCGTCTTTCGATATAAAGTAACTGCCGCAACCCAAGAAATGCGGATTATCGTCCTCGTTATGAACGTAAAGACCTATATCGCCTTCCGGCGTTTCTAAAAATCGGGGAAATTGAATAAAACCCCAAGGAATTTCTTCCGCTGTTTTGCCGAGAAAAACAACTCTTTCATCCGTTTTTGTTAATTTTAAAGACATAGTTTCTCCTATTGTTTTAATTCGACGTTTATTTCTTTGCCGTTATCTTTACTTGCTATTTTTTTCCATATAACAAAACCTTTTATGCACATATACAAATTGTAAACGGAAAGCAACACGTAGGTTATGCTTTTTATATCATAAAAGGTTTTTATAGTCCACATCGTAAGAGATATGCAGCAACTTACAATCAATAACAGTCTGCTTTCCACAATTCCGAAAAGCGTGTATACGTAAATTACAAGGCTTAAAACGAATATCGAATTATCTAATATCGGGCTGGAATCCCCTATTGCTTTAAAAACAAAATACATGCCGATCCACACGACAACAAACGCCGCGACGGTTATTAAAGCCTGTTTTAAAGTCAGATTACGCGTTTTGCTTTGCGATTTACCTTCGTTGCGTTTCCATACGAAAAAGGTAATCATCTGAATGGGGAAAGATAAAATAAGAGCCTCCGCCAAAGATCCGTAAACCTTTTCAAAATAGTAACCGACGGCATATATTATGCTGTTCAACGCGCCGAGCAAAAAACAATACTTATTCGCGCGCGCCTGTAAAAGCATTACCACAAGCGAAATATAGCAAGGCAGCACCTTGATAAACATCTGCTTGAAAAGTATGCTTAAAACGGTAAGAGTAACGGTATAAGCCGCCACTATGATATAGTCGATATTAAATTTCGATTTTTTTTCATCCATAATTAGTTTTCATAATCCCCGGGCGGTTTACCATAAGGCAAACCGCCCGGACAAGTCAAGTATGTTTTACTTTAAACTTTAGTTTTTATCCTCGAATTTAAAGTTTTTAAATTGCATGGTCGTTGCGTTTGAACAACCCATATGGAAACCGTAATTTCCCGAACCTGCATTGAGAGCCCCAAACTTCGCCATATCGAATTTTGCGGTATACCATTCGCCCGCAACCATATCTGAGAAAGAGCAAGTAGTGCCGTCGGCTTTATAAAGAGTAATCGTTCCGTCCGATATCAAGCCCGAAAAAGTAGGAGTCCCGCCCGAATATCCGCCGTCGCCGCCCATTTTCCAGAATTGAATCTCGCTGACCGTACCTTCGTATTTGAAGTCGAACGCCATTACTTTGTTGCCCGCGGCATAGTTTCTGACGTATTCGCCGTATGCGGCAGGGGTAAGTTGTATTCTCGATTCCCAATGATCTTTATCTTTTGTGTTCGTGTAAGTTGTGATAGCGTCGCCGTTATTCAGTTCCGTCGTAAGCGTAACGCTCGAACTGACCGCTTTAAAAGGAAACATCGGCATTTCCGGCGAAGGAACGAATTTAACCATTTTATATTCTATCGTCGATAACGAAGCCACCTGAACGCCAATGTTGTTCGTACCATTTTTTACTATCTCGCCGAATCTGTGAATGTCTACGTAAACCGTATACCATTCGCCTTTTACCAACTGATCGAACCGATATTGATTTTCGCCCTTCTTTATTATCGCGGTGCAATCGTTCACAAGGCTTTCAAGCGTCGGCGTTAATGTTCCCGAAGGCGTGTAAACCCAGAACTGCATATTCTTAACGTCGCCGGTATACCGGAATTCCATGCTTACGGAATAATCTTCGGTAAGCGCGTAATACTCGACGCATTTGTTGAACATTGCCGTAGTGAATTGCGCTCTTGAATCCCATTCATTGCCTGCTCCGGCGGTATAAGTAGTTACGCCGGTTGCCGCATCTGTAGTTACGGTACAATTCTGGAACTTCTGGAACGCGTCTATAGCCTCTGTTAAAGCGGGAATATCCGCAGCGGATATAAACTCTATACCTTTAACCTTAAGGGTAGATATGGTCGCCGCTTGCAATCCGCAGTTGTTACCCGAGGCGGTATAAACTATTTCCCCGTAAGTGGTTGCAAATTTGTCGAGGTCCACGTAGAGGGTATACCAGACGCCCTTCGACACCCTTTCCCAACCTATACTGTAACCATCGCGCGCAAGCGTGGCAATTTTGTTATCAATGAGTTCTTTAAGAGTCTTTGCGGCTACGCCCGGCGTGTAATACCAAAATTGAAGAGTGCTTACGTCGCCCTCGTATTTAAAGTCAAGCGTGAGAGCCTTGCCGCCGAGTTGACGATTTGCCGTAACCAGATCGAGCATTTTACCCGAGAACTGAGCGCGCGCGTCCCATACGCCGCTTGCCGTACTCGCGTAAGTAATTACGTTTTCGCCGCCCTCTTCGCCTACGGTAAGAGTCGTCGCCTTAGCGTCCGCTCTCAAAGCGAACGCCGCGGAGGTAATGTCGTTAGTTACAACCGCCTTATCGCCGTAAGTCAGATTTTCGGGAATAGTCCAAATAACCTCTTTAAGAGCGGTGTTCTTTTTATCGGCGGAAAGTTTCTGATAATAAACGGTGAGCAATTCGCCGTTACCGCGTTCGATCGTTGCGGGGTAACCGAAATCCCAGTCTACGCCGCCCGAGGTCAACTCTATCTCGTTACTCCAACTTTCGCCGTTGTCTTTACTTACTATCGCCCTTATATTGAAAGGTTCGCTTCTGTAACCGTAAGACAAAACGAGCGTTCCGTCGGTCATCTGCATAAGATGAGGGGGAGTTGAGATAGCGGCGGGCAAAAGCGCGCGCTTATTGGAGAACGTAACGCTGCCGTTGATAGATTCGGCAATATATATACCGCCGCTTTCCGATCTTACGGCAACTATCATTTTGCCGTTTTTAAGCACGATTGCGTTAGGTTCGTTAAGTTTATCGACTAAAAATTCATTAGCGCCGAACACTTCGCTTACCTTGCTCCACGTTTCGCCGTCCGCGCTCGAATAGAAAGCGATTTTACTATTGGTTATACCATTTTCTCTGTCGTAACCGTCGTAACCGACGTAGCCGAGATCGCCGTTGGCGAGTTTTATCATACCGTGAGGAGTAAACGCAGGGGCTTTTTTAATCTCGCCGAAGGTGAGTTCGCCGTTTACAAGTTCGCCGATAACGTATTTACAACCGAGCGCTTCTGCTTCTTGCTCGTCGGTTATAGCGTTTGTATAATCTATCCATTCCTGATTGCCGCTGTTTAAGTAGATATGTTTTGAAACCGAAACCGTGGAAACGATTACTTTATTGTTCCAGAATATAACGCCTGCGTCGCGGTCGTCCAAAACGGTGTCTATTATGGTGAAAGGCTCGCCCCAGGTAACGCCGTTATCTTCCGAAATCGCACAAACCACTTTGCCGTAAGGATCCTGATGCGTCTGGCGAAGCGACCATACCGAGATAAGTTTATCGTCGTAGATTCTCGCAACGGAAGGCCAACCGCAATAACCGAGTTTTTCTTCATTCTGATAAATTACGCCTTCGTTACCCACAGTGAAAGTGCAACTTGCCGACTTAGTGCCGAGCGTAGCGGTTATCAGAACTTGTTCGCCCGTCTTTTTGGCGGTTATTATTCCGTCTTTATCTACGGTGGCTACCGTTTCGTCTCTGCTTTTGTAAACGGGGGTTATTTTACTCGGGTTTACCGTTAAATAGTCGTTAAGGTCGGATTTGCCGAGCATAAGCGTCCCCGTTGCGCCGCCGAACGAAAATTCTTCTGCGTTTTTAACGTACTCACTTAACACCGCGTCGGTTTTACCGTCCGCCAAAGCGCGGGAAGCTACCTGCGCCGCAGAACGCGTCTGCCCGTTATTATCGGCGTAATAGGTTGTAACCAAAGTTTCGCCGTCATAAACTTTTACGTAGGACGCAGCGGTTACGAAAGTGTTGAAAAACTCTTCGGGTATATCGGTAACGACGGTATTATATAATCTGCCTTCCGTCGTATCGACAAACTTCTCCGCTTCGATATTCATTCCTTTTGTAACGCCGTCTACGGTTATCTTAAGCTGAGTGCCGAATTTAAACGTTTTACCGCTATGTACGCTTTCAAGCGACGCGGTGTAATCGGCGCCGACTTCGGTTGTAAATCTTATTCCGTAAGGCTCGCCGATTCTGACCGACGCACCGTCTTTCATGCGAAACAGACCCGAAACCGTGTTCGTTTCGGCGGCGTTCGCTTTTGTCAGCGTTAAGCCAAAGCCTAAACAAACCGACATTGCCATACATAAAGCAATTATCAAACAAAATTTCTTTTTCATTGTATTTCCTCCAAATCCTTAAAATCCCAACTTTTCGTATTGTCGAGATCCCCCGATGTAGTTATGACGTCTGCCGTTTTTAACGTAAGAACGTCAACTGTTGGTGCTAAGTAGCTTTTCATGTTTTTTCCTCCAAAAAATATTTTTTAATCGGCTTTGCCGTTAAAATTGCCATTGTTTGCAGTTATCGTCGCCGATAACCTGAGTTTTGCCCGAATCTGACATCTGCCCTTCGCCGAAAGTAACGTTTTTGATTTTAAACGAACCCGTAGAACCCATCTGAAGCCCGCAATCCGGATTCCTTAAGACGAGTTCGCCGAATGCCGCAAGATTTATGCTCACGTCGTACCACTCGCCTTTTTCAATCTGCTCCGGCGAAGTAACGTTAACCCCGCCTTTACTCATTGTCGCATAGCCGCCGTTAAGCAAGCTGCCGAGCGTCGGGCAATTTCCGTAACCTGAAGATACGATACTCCAGAACTGAATATCTTTATCTTCGCCCGTAAAACAAATGCCGAATTTGAGTTTTGGATCGCTGCTGTTTACAAAGTTGTCGTTATAGCAGCCTAACATTTTTTCGGTAAACTGTATTCTCGAATCCCACGCGCTGCCGTTCGAAACGTAGGAAACAACCATTTCGTCGTTTTCTATAGTTTGCTTAAGAACACATTTAGAGTCTGAATTTTTAATAAACGATACCGCCGTAAGCCCTTTTAAAGGAACGAATTTTTCGCCCGTTATATATCCCTCGCAAGCAATGGAATCTTCGGAATACGGATTGAAGTAGACGTACAACGCGCCGCTCTTTTCGGTATAAGCGTATAACGTAACGGTATACCATCTGTTAAGCAGCATATCCTCCTCGGATATTTCTTTGCCGCTTGCCTTATCCGTTACCGAAGTTATCCTTCGATAATCCAGATCTACGCAACACGAAAGAACTACGTTTGCTTTTCCGTCCGCGCTCGCCGCAGAAGAACTCGTGAGATAAATATCGAACGACGCCATAGAGTAGGCTCCGATCGGGCAATCGTAATACAATCTCCCGTACCATGCCGACGAACCTGCGGATTTTATAAATTTATAAGCTTCCGTCACGCCGTCCAAAGGCTCGCCGAACGTCTCTTTCGTTAAAAATACGCTTTCGCCGCCCATAACGGTTGCGTATACGACCGTAAAACTTCTCGTAACAGACGATTCTTTACCGTTATAATTACAATTTATCGTTATCTCGTAATCGCCGGGCAAAATAACGTCGTCGTTTTCGTCCGTAAAATACATTTCGCCGTCCCGATTTTTTACAAGATATTCTTTATTCGTCGCATCCTTTACCGAATACGAATACTCGTATTCGCCGTGGCTCGGGATAAGCTTTTGCGGCTCGGGAATTCCGATTCCGCCGTAAATATACTCGGAATTTACGTCAAAAGCGAACACGGGATTCCCTTCGTCCGTTATCGTCAATTTAAATTCCGTACTGCCGTTTTCGGTTTCTATAACGACGGATTTTTCGCCGACTCCTACCGAAAGTATGTACTCCGTATCGAATCTCAACCCCTCTTTACCAACAACGTAATTTAAAGGATTGATAATGTCTCCGTCCATATAAGCCGTTATGCGGGTATTGTTCTTTAAATCCCACGGCACGAAACATTCGTTCATGGAAACGACGTAGGAGCAATCGTCTATCGCAGGCTCGTCGCCGCCGATTACCGCATACTTTATACTTTTTTCGCAGACGTTGCCTACTTCGTCCGTCGCGCTATAAGTAACCGTATATTCGCCGGCTTTATTCTTAAATTCGTCGCCGCCGCGATTTACTTTAAGTTCAACGCCGAAACTGTCTTTTATCGCTATGTTTTTTGTAAAATCATAACTCTTGGCCGCCTGAATATAAGTCAGCGAAAGGGTATCCTCGTTTAATACTTTTCCTTCGTAATAAATTTTCGGAACGTCATACACATAAACGACGCCGTTTACGGAAATACCTTTATACACATAGGAGATTTCGTACCTACCCGCCTCGTTTAAAGTCGCGCCGTTTTTATCGAGCGAAGGCTTTGCTTCGCTGCCGTCGGAAAGTACCGCTCTGACGTCTTTTAAAATGTTTTCGTCGGTCGCCTCGCCTGCTTTGAATTTAAGTTCTTTAACTCCGACGATTTCAGCCGTAAGGGCGTCGCTCGTACTTTGCTCGCCACCGCCAAAGCACCCGCCGAACAAACAAAGACTTATACAGCACAATAATGCCGCAAGCACCGATAAACCCGATTTCTTCATGCTATTCCCTCCTTATAATCAAAGCGTTATCGCCGGCCGAAAGTCTGACCGTTATTTTATCGCCTTGTTTTTCTTCTGCGACTCCGTCGCGGATTATTTCAAAATTATATACCCCGTCAAACGAGCAGGTAATCTCGTTTTCTTCCGTTGAGGAATTATTTACAACGAAAAACGCGTCAAGTCCGTCAACGCTTAAAACGCCGATAAGCGCCTGCATTTTACTTTCAACGCTCAAAAGCGGTTTTCGGGGCGAAATTTCTATATTGCCGCATTTCGGCAATTCACCCTGATATACGCATTCGCTCCATTGAATTTTTTCGATTTCCTCTTTCCTCGGAAGCCCGTTTGAATATTCTCCGCTCTTTATAACGCCCTTTATCTTTGCTTTGAGTAGATATCCGCCGATAGCCCCGACTTGCCTGAACGCCTGCTTATAATAGTCGAAAAACTCCGTCTTGTTTCCGTTTGCGTCTACGATACCGGCGTAAGCGACTTTATCGTCCTGCCAATCATTAGGAAACATATACGGAAAAATTTGCAGACATTTCGCGCCGTATAAAAGGGGAATCGATATCCCGAGTTTTACCTCGCCTATCGTAGGAATACGCGTTCTGGTATCGCCTTCCCATAATCCTCCCGCCTGTAAAAACACCGCGTAAGGGATTCCGTTTTCACATTCGCGCTCGTGTAAAAACTGCGGCATTTCCCAAAGAATTTCATGGACGCCCGTTTTCATTGTTCCTATCGTAATAAAAGGATAGGCGTCGTAAGAAAATATCTCGGGATTTACCTTTTTTATATAAGCGTCGTACAAAAATTTATATCGCTCGATATTTCTGCCGCCTTCGACGACTTTGAACTCTTCGATATCGCTTTTTCGATCGATTCCCGAACACCTGAAACCGAACTGATACTGCTCGGGCGTTATATAATAGGGGTACATGTTTATATAGAATGTTTTATCGGGGCACACGCTTTTAAACACTTTTTTCGCTTCGCTTATACCGTCGAAAGACTCATACCCCGGTTCGTCGGCAAAGATAATGCCACCGAACGCCTTATATCGGGAATATTTTCCGATATTCCTTCTGAACCTTTCGTTAAGATCCTTTTTTTCGTCTTCGGATAAATCGGCGAACGCTTTTGTTTTGTCGCCGGTCACGATTTCGATATATTCGCTTGCGATCGCGTCTCTGACGTAATAAGTCATTCCGACGCGTTCGCATATTTCAAGCGCGTCAAAAACATATTTCTCGGTTTTCGTACCGAAAACTTCGCTATGCCCGTACATTATATTTACGCCGCACTCTTTGGCTGTTTTATATTGTTCCAAGGTTATCCGATTTTTCAGATTCCCCGACGGACACTGCGGAGCGCAGTACGCCCCGATAGGTATAATTCCTCTTTTTATATACTCAAGCATGTTTATTTTACGACAACCAACGCGCCCTCGCCCGCTTCAAGCGTCAAAGTGAAACTTTCGGCTATTATGCCGTTTGTTATACCCCTCTGAATCACTTCATACTCATAGTTATTATCAAAATTAAGCGTTATCTGTCCTCTGTGATTGGTAAGAGTGTTATTCATAACGTATAGGGCTACTCCGCCTTTATAGTTAAAGCAACCTATCACGCTCGGATCGCCGTCAACGGATTTAAGCAACTTGTAATTCTGCATCTTATACCTTTGGTCTGACGAAGAATACGTGCAAACCCCGTCGCCGGACACAATCACGCCTTCCCATACGCTGTTGACGAGATATTCGCTCATCGCTTTAAGATTTTTGTTTATCTTCCGAGCGTAATAGTACATGGGTGTTGCCGAACCGTATTTATTGATAAGCGAATTGTCGTTGCAATTCTCCTCGGGGGTTATTCCCGTCCATTCGGGGGGAAATACGCCCGGGAAATATGTTATTCCCTTCGCGCCGAAACAAACCATTGAATTTACGTCGTAATTAAGTTCGTTTTCGTTCGTTATTCTGTGTTGGTTCGGAACGTCGGGGAAGTTTCCGCCGGTCTGAGCGAAGCCTTGCCACGCAACGTTGTTCGATATTGCTTCGTTGTTCATGCTCGCAAGATAATTAAACCAGCCCGAACTTACCGTATTTGCAAGCCCCGTCATCGGATAAAAGTCAAATTCAAGATAATCGGGGTTACAAGCGAAAAAGTCTGCCAGATATTTTTCGTAAGTATAATTCCTGTCCGTGCCGCCCGAAAGACTTTCGCCGGGAAGACGCGGAAAGAGATTTACGTACATCGTCAGATCCTTTGCCGTTTCCCCGATAATGGTCTTGGCGTCCTTCAAAGAAGCGTAAGCCTCTTTGATTTTAGGAAACAGGGGTGAGGTCGGCTCGTCTTTACCGTAAGGTCCGGCAAAAAACTCATGATTCCGAACGACGGGATAAAGCGCAGCCGCTATCTCTTCCGCACCCGAAACAGACGCGCCGCCGTCTAACAAAATAACGTCGTTGCATCTCATATAACACGAGATTTTATATTTATCGGCAAGAGAAAGGACTTGTTCGCCCGTTGCTCCGGCAATATCGTTTTTTGTATCGATAAGATAATTAAGTCCGCAATCGCTTATTTTCTTAAAAACCTCGTCGGTTATAAGACTCGGCATCATATAGCCGTTGCCTCTGTATAAAGCGTTAGGTCCGATGTAGCCGCCTATAGGATAATCGTTTCCGTCTATCCCTCGTATCGTGATCTTTTTTGCGCTAAGCGTTTCTCCCTTTGCCGAAACGACCGCGGCTTTTCCGCTTAAATTTATTACGTCGCCCGGTTTATACGCCGAAGAACCGTCATAAATCGATTCGCTCGCCGAACCCGCCCCGCTGCCATCCGAGGAGTTATCGTTGCACGCGGCAAAAGATATCAGACACAAAACGCTTAATATCGCGCAAGTAAATTTTTTAATCAGATTATTCATAAACACCCACTATCTCTTTTTACCCAAAGTGTTGTAGAGCAAATAGTCGTCCGTCCAGGGGTCAACGTAATCATAATCGGGAATCGGCGACAGAATATTACTCGTATATCCGACTTTTACGATTTCGGGCTTGTTGTCGTAATTGGTCAGTTCTATATTGTCAAGCGTGAAATAAGAGCCGTGATACAAAGTTCTTCCCGTGACAAACTGATTTCCTTCTCCGTGAATCGCCACAAAACCGTAAGGCGTCGTATTGTTTTCGAAACTATACTCATACAAATCGTAAAAATCATATTCGTCGGCAAGTTTTACCCCGACGTATAATTTTCCGTCGATAACGACGATTCTGACCGTCAGTTTATCTGTATATCCGACAGAAAACACGTCATATTTATCGGGCAATACAACGTTTGCGATATACTTGCCCGCTATAATGAACCCCATACTGCCTTTGCCCGTTCTCTCTCCGGTTTTTTCATCTATCGACGCGCCGAAATATACGAGACAATCTCTCTCGTCTCTTCTTGCGGCGGACGTTTCGATATCGTCCCCCTGAATACCGAACGCAACGCCTTGCCAGAACGACGCGGCGTTTATCCACCCGTTACTTTCCGTCGTAGCTTCGTTCTTTACGTCGTATATATCGTAAACGAGTTGAAAATTGGAATATTTATATCTGGATCCGAACATCGAGTTCTGACCTGCGCCTTCCCATCTTATTACGCCGTCTTTAACCAATACGTCGCCGTTCGGACAAGCGGAAGTTCCGTTCAGATGCCACTCCTGCGTGTTAAACTCGTTGTTGCCGAATTGCGCCGTCGCTTTGTACGGCGTCGCAGGGCGTCGATAGTAGTTGTTTTCGATATACAAACCGGTAACGTCCACAAGAGATTTATTGTCCGAAGAAAGCGATTCTTCGCCGCTTTGAACGAATCCGAGATACCCCGCGGGGTTTACGTCTCCGTCGTTTTCGCTCTCGTATACTACGCTGTCGTTTATCGTAAGAACAAGCCTCTTCGTTCCCGACACAACGATTTTAACGCTCGCGGTTGTACCGTTCAGCCTGACGTTCGCCTTTTTAACGCTCTCCGTACCGCCGTCATATTGTTTGACGCCGTAATAAATCCCTTCGGAATCCTGCTTAAAATACAAAAAAGTTCCGCCGTCCGAAATTTCGCATTTCAGTTTAGGCGATCCGAAAATAAAACCGAATTCGTTGCCCGAAATTATTTTCGTAACTTCGACGGTAAATCCGACGACGAGATTTTTTGCGAATTCTTCACCGTACGCAACGGAAGTGTACGACGTAAAAATCTTCCCGACGTTTCCTGTTTCGAAACGAAGGGACGATTTTTGTTTGTTTAAAGATATCCCCGAATTTTTTGAATATAACCAATCGCCGCTATACAACTCGTCGTTGTCATAGAGGGAGCCGTCCTCTATAACGGCTCCCACCGTGCCGGCGTCAACGGCAGTAGGATTCGTAAAGCAAAGAGCAAAAGTCATTACCGTTACGATTATCCCGCATATCGCTTTTAACCATTTTTTCATAGTTTTTTCCTTATAAGCCCGCGGCGTTAAGAAGACTCTTCCAGTTACTCTTCCACCAGCCCTTTTCTTTTTCGTTGTATTGGCTTAACGTTAAACAATCTTCGCCGTAAGTCATCTCTCTTACGGGACTGTAATTATAAAGGAAACTTATTCCCGCATTGTAGTACAACGGAGTTTTAAAAGCCTTATCGACTCTGTTTCCGCCCGCTTTCGTAATATCGATACACGACTTGATATAAGCGGTATCCTGATCCGCGTGCTTTCTTACGCTTCCGTCGCTGTATGCGGCGGGAAGAATCATTCTGCAGGTGTTTTCCATTATTTCAAGAGCCTTATCGCTGTAATAGTAAGCAAGGAACTTCTTTACCGTATCTTTCTTCTGTGACGATTTGGGTACTACCGTAGTGTACTGTTTGCTTTCTACGGAATAAAGATTTCTCGCTTCCCTTACTCTGTTTACGATTTTTTCGTCAACAGTTTTTACGTATTCTTTCTGAGCGTCCGTCGCGTCTCCGTCAACGTAAGAAACTATCGCGACCAACTGGTTCTCGGTAAGTCCGAGTTTCGTTCCGAGCGCGCTTATGACGGGCGTTTTCATCATTTTGAAAGTATCCGTATACGACGTTTCCTTCATTTCGTTTTCGAGCCACGAACCGTTGGGAGCCATAACTCCTCCGCGATTAAGCATTTTGGTTTGCGACTCGGTATGCGACAGAACGTTCGACCCGACGTAAACGTTGCCTTTTGCCGACATAAGATCATAAATAACCGCGTTTGCCGCGTCTTTTGCGGTATTGTTGGCGAACAGGTCTATCGAATTTACTTTTTCGTTTCCGTTATCGTCAACGTAGACGGAATCCCAGAGTTTATTGAAATTTTCGACTCCCGAATACTGCGCCATCCATGCGTAAATTATGTAGTACCAATATTCATAGTAATGGATAAACGGCGTAAGCCCGTCCGAAACCATATCCGAACACAGGTCTATAAATTGATTGGTGGTCTTAGGAAGCGAATAATTCTTTTCGCCGAAAATAGTGTCGTTATACACAAGTCCGCACACCGCGCTTGCATACGGAATCGAATAAATCTTTCCGTTCGCAGAAGTACTCAGAGCAAGAGTTTCCGAAGAAAATCTACTTTTCAAAGTTTTTCCGTCAACGCTTGTTTCGAGAAGTTCGTCCAACGGTTCAAGATATTTCGTTCCTGCGTTATAGTTGGTTAAAACCGAAAAGTACAGGTCGTAGTCGACTTCGTCGGGAGTAGTCCAGATCTCTCCGCCCTGAACGGCACCCGTAGCCGTAAGGTCAACTTTTAAACCGGGGTTGTCCGCTTCGAATGCGGAAATTATATTATCCATATATTCCCGACCGAATCCCGCAGACCAATAGTACACGGAAATGGTTTCTTCCTTTCCGCCCGTATTTCCGGAATTTCCGGAATTACCGGAATCACCGATACTGTTGTCTCCGTTTTGCGTACAAGCGCAAAAACCGAGGGTCATGCCTAAGGCACATGTTGTTGCTACTATTTTTTTAAAAATATTATTCATTTTTAACCTCCTTATGATAATATTTTTTTATCCTTTTATATGTTTTTTATCCTTTTATGCCGCCTATGGATACGTTTTCAAGTATTGCTTTATGTCCGATAAGATAAAGCAGAAGAGGCGGAATTGCCGATATTATGGTCGCTGCCATTAAAATATCCTTTCTTGCCCGAAACGTCATTTCCGTTTCGAATATATAAACGCCCGTCGCAAGCGTAGGCAATTTCGGCATATAAACCAACGCCGTATCGTAATCGTTCCAGACCGCAACGGCCTGCATTATCAACAAAGCCGACAACATTCCTTTTGACAGAGGTAAAATTATTTTAAATAAAACAACGTAATCATTTGCTCCGTCTATCATCGCCGCTTCCGAATACGTCGGCGATATTCCTCTGAAAAACGCGCACATAAACAGATTATACGACCCGAAACCGCCGAGATAAGACAACAATATCTTCGGGGAGTTTATAAAACCAAGCGCGGAAAACAATCTGTATCTCGCGGGAAAAGATCCGATAATCGGCAACGTCATCATGATAATATTCATAGTTACGAGAAAATGTCTGCCCGGAAATTCATATTTCGTCACGGCGTAAGCCATCATCGTTGCCGCAAATACCGAACAAAAACTACCGCCGACCACGAGCCACAACGAATTGAAAATCATTCCGAACATTCCCGTTTTATTTACTTCGAAAAGTCTGAAAACGTCCGCATAATTTTCGAAATGAAGCGCGGAAGGCCATTCCCAAGGAGTCATGATTACTTCGTTATGAGTTTTCAATCCGGAAAGAGCACCCCAAAAAAAAGAGAAAATATACGAAAATCCTACCGAAAAAAGAATGACGAACGCAATGGCGAAAACCACAATTTCGCTCCCGCTTCTTTTGTGTATCCTGTTTCTTTTAGGAGTTTTAAATTTAACCATAACATTCCTCCCTTTAATACTGCACGTCTTCGACTTTATTTAACAGCCATCTCGAAACAAATACGAGCGGCAAGGTAAATACCGTAAATATCAAACCTACCGAGGCGGCGTAATTGTATTTATTCGACGTTATCGGAACTTTATAAACGTTTGCAAAAATATAATAAGCAATCGTAGTCGTATTGTAACTTCCGCCGGTAAGCAAAAGTATGCTTCCGCTTGACATAAACAACCCCGTCAGTTGCAACAAAATAAGCGTGCTGAGCGTAGGGAATATCAGCGGAATAATAACTTTGACCATTTCCGTAAACCAGTTTATTCCGTCGAGTTGTCCCGCTTCTATAACTTCCGTAGGTATCCTCGATAACGCTCCGCCGAACAGAATAAAGTTGCCGGCAATTCCCATCCACACTGAATAAGCCATTACCGTTCCCAACGAATATTTATATGAACCCAACAAAACTACGGGGAACTCCGAATGGTTCAGAAGTTGTATCAGTTTTGCAATCGGTCCGGACGGTTCTACCACAATCTTGAATATCGTCGCCCATACTACGGCTGACAATATCGACGGTATAAAAAATACGATCTGAAAAAATTTATAAAACAGTATTTTTTTATACATAAAATACGACGTCATAAAAGAAATCGGCAACATTATTATACCGAGCGCGAAAAATTTAAACGTATTTCTCAGCGCGATATACAGCTCGGAGCCTCTGTTGCTCTGGGTAAATTCCTCCCAGATCATCACGTAGTTGTCAAAAGACCAGTAAGTCATCGCTTCGTTCGTTAAGATGTCGATCTTTTTTTTCTGGAACGCCATCAAGAACGCGCCGGTATTTTGTATGACGTAAAAAACGATAAAGTTAATAAGCGGAAGAATAATTATCGACAACACGAAAAGATTTTTTCTGAGTTTGACTTTTTTCTTCTCTTTGTTCAATTCGTCAATGTTCACTTTTTTTTCCTTCTTTTTTATAATTTTGTTTAAAATCCGATCTGTATTGCGCAGGCGTAATGCCGACGTGACTTTTAAATATCCTCGCGAAAGAAATATAGTCCGTATATCCTACCTGCTCCGCAACCTCGTCCATCTTCAAATCGGTTGTGGAAAGCAGACTTTTTGCTCGGTTAATCTTCTTCATTACTATGAAATTCTGAACGGACATTCCTCGCTCTTGTCTGAATATCCTGTAAAGATACGATTCTTCATAACCGAATCTGCCGGATAAATCTTTAACCGTGACGGTGCTCAGATTGCTGTCTACGTAATTTGAAACGGATTCTATTAAAATGCCCTTTTCGGTTTTCGGCGTTTCCGTATCTCTTGTCGTATTGACGCTTTCGATATGAGCCAATATGTTATACGTCGCCGCGTGAATGACAAACGTCGGATCGTTACCGTTCTGAATTTTTCCGTACAGTCCGCGGATTTCCTTTTCGACGATAGCGGTATTTATACCCTTTATGGTTAAATACTGACTCGTGATGTTGCACTTCCCTAAAACGTTGTCGCAAGCGCTGCCCGAAAACGAAAGCCAATAGCGGACGCAACCGTCTGTATCGTCTGCCCGATATTTATGCTCATACCCGGGGAAAACGCAAATAGCCTCGTTCTCTCCGACGGTTACGGTCGTTTCCGTTTGTTTGTCCCAAATAGTAAAACGACACGTTCCCTTTTTTACGAAATGCAAAATATAATTAACCCTGACTTCTTTAAACTCATACGCCGGGGGCGAATAATACCAACCGAACTCGTCGACTTTAAAATCCGAGCCGATATTGTTTGAGTTGTAATATATCCAGAAACTCCTCATGACTTTTACCTTTTTTAGCCGTTATGTTTTATAATTGTGAACATTCGCGCTTGTATCGAATTGAAATCGTTTTGCACGTCCGATTCGAAAAACATATTTCTCGTAGCAAAACCCGCAACCCGCAGATTACGTCCCGTTGTCGTAAACAAATATTTTTCTGTGTACTCGGGCGTTCCGACTTCGTACACGTCGTATTTTTCATCCGATTTCAACCCCTCGACGTACACCCTGTGGGGATAAGCGTACAAAACGTAATCTTTTACGGCTATCGTTGTTACCGCCGCCGTTTTATCGTCGTTCACCGCCGTCCACACGGCGTTTTCGCCGTCGGACAACAAGTCGCCGTAATACAACTGTCCGTTCTGCATTATCGTTCTGTATTTTTTGTAAAAAGCAATCTGATTTTTAATTTCTTTTTTACAAGCGTCGCTTGCCGAGGTTAAATCGAACTCATAACCGAATGCGCCCACACACGATACTATAAAGGAATTTTTTAATGACGTCGAGTTGAACGTGTGATAATTCGGATTATGCCCTATATGGGCGCCCATGGCGGATTGCGGATAAGCCCTCAGCGTTCCCTCCTGAATTTTAAGCCTTTCTCTCGGATCCGTGTTATCGCTTGCCCATATCTGCGGCACGTAACACAGCATTCCCAAATCAAACCTGTTACCGCCTGCCGCGCAACCTTCGATAAGCAAATCGGGAAACATGGTCGTTATTCTTTCAAGAATATCGTAGAGGGCGATAACGTAATCGTAAAACAATCTGCCCGAATTTATAAGTTCGTATATTCCCCTGTTGCAATCCCATTTCAGATATTCGGCGTTACTTCTTTTTACGACGGACGCAATACAGTTTACCACGTAATCTCTCGCCTTTTCGTTCGTGATATCAAGCAATATCTGGTTTCGTATCTCTATCGGTTTTCTGTTGCCGTCGATCATGGCGTATTCGGGATGAATTTGAAACAACTCGCTTTTAACGCTTATCATTTCAGGCTCCATCCATATCCCGAATCCGAGACCTTCTTTTCTTACCGACGAAGAAATCTCTTCCAATGTTCCCCCGAGTTTGTCCTTATTTTCAACCCAATCGCCGAGCGACGTCGAATCGTCGTTGCGTTTACCGAACCACCCGTCGTCCAACACAAATAACTCGATGCCCAAATCGCGCGCTTCGCGACATAAATTTTCTATTTTCGCTCTGTTTATCCCGAAGAAAAAACTCTCCCAACTATTAACGAGTATAGGTCTTGCCCTGTCTTTCCATTCCCCGCGTATAACGTGCTTTTTCACGAAATCCCTCATCGCGAACGACACGTCGTTTTCGCTGCGACCTAATACGAAAATCGCTTCGGGAGAATAGAACGATTCGCCGTTTTTCACTTCGTAATCCAACAAATAATCGTTTATTCCGCTTAAAATTCTCAATCCCGAAACTTCCGAATAATCGATTATTTCCTTATGATTTCCCGAATAAATAAGGTTTGTCGCGACGCTATAACCGTGTACGCCGTCTTTGGAAACTTCCAGATACGGGTTAGCCGAATTTGACGACATGCCCGAAAAAGACGCTATGGAAAACGTACCCGGAGTAACCGCCCTTTTTTCTATTTTTCTTTCTTGCCCGTATTTTCCGTTAAGTGTAGTCGCGGTAAATCTTCCGAAACCCAAATCAAGTTGAAGACTCATAAGTCTCTTGATATATACGGAGTCCCCGCTTCGATTGTTAATTTTTACATACGAAGCAATGACGTCGGAATCGTCGAAAACGGTAAAGAATTGTTCTACTTCCACACGGGCGTCCGTATCCTCATACAAAACCCTTAAACATTCGCTTTCGCCGTAAGACGACCTCATTCCTTTTATCTCCGGTTTATTGCGAAGAACTTCGCATTTTACCGCCCCCGGACGAAAAACGGAACTCCCGTTTGAACGGACTATATGTATCATAGTTTCTCTGTTTGTTCCGTCGCCGCAGGTTGATATCAATCTTTTATCCGAATAAGCGTCATCGGCAGAATAGCAATTAGGAGAATTGTCTTTCCCGAGCCATTTATACTCGTCGCTTTTATCTATTTTTTCGCCCGAATACAATAATGATAAACCTGTATTGATTTCAAAAATCATACTGTTGTTAAGGGTGTGAATTATTATATTATTGTTACTTATCGATATCATATCTTCTTCCTGTTTCGTTTATCACGTTTAAAATTATAAAGAATACGACAAGATTTTTCAAGGTTGAAATATTGCATGTTTATAAATTAAATCTTGTTTTTATCAGTCTTTGTCTTATTTTATCGCTTACAACCTTCTTTCCTGATAAACGATTAAAACCATACATAAAAATTAAAAAAAATTTGCACAAAAAAAAAGGGCGCAATAATTACGCACCCCTGCATAACACACATCCTATCGTCATCACAACAACTCTACATGTCAACGACATAATAGAATAAGGACGCATATTTCTACCATCAGTATGCGCCATTGACATTTTTATTAGAGTTGTTGTTGTTATTTTGATTATAACACGTTTAAACAAAAAGAGCAATAAAATTTTACTTTTCATTAGTTTTTTTATCTTAAAATTTGTTTTGACGATAAAACGTGTGCTTGTCTTGATACAAGTCGGCTCGGCTTCGCCTCGCCGAAGACA
>ENA-ORRN01000822-ORRN01000822.1-human-gut-metagenome-genome-assembly--contig:-NODE-822-length-23447-cov-5.336910_pt1 | contig 23447 bp, 23 predicted proteins | sample MGYA00242174_ERZ509132 | MGnify/ENA primary metagenome ERZ509132 (study PRJEB26280, sample SAMEA2338671) | human gut metagenome | biome: human gut; feature: human-associated habitat; material: faeces... | reverse complement strand
CCAGACCGTGCTTGTACAGCTGCAGGAAGATCCACTGGGTCCACTTGTAGTATTCGGGGTCAGTGGTGTTGATCTCGCGGTCCCAGTCAAAGCTCAGGCCCAGTGCCTGCAGCTGGCTCTTGAAGCGGGCCACGTTCTTGGCGGTCACGATTTCCGGGTTGATGTGGTTTTTCAGGGCATAGTTCTCGGTCGGCAGACCAAAAGCATCCCAGCCCATAGGGTACAGGACATTATAGCCGCACTGACGCTTTTTGCGTGCCACAATATCCAGCGCGGTATAGCTGCGGGGGTGGCCAACATGCAGGCCGGCCGCAGACGGGTACGGGAATTCTACCAGTGCATAGAACTTGGGTTTGGAATGGTCGATCTCAGCATGGAAGGTGTGTTCATCTTGCCATACCTTTTGCCATTTGGCCTCAACGGCCTTGAAATCATATTTCATAAAGCTTCTCTCCCCACAGAAATTTGTGCGTACTGTGCTTTTGCGCTCCGCATCGGCTCCCCTGGAGGGGAGCTCCGGCGCAGCCGGTGAGTGGTGGTTCGGCGTCACGCACCCCTGTATTTTATGTTCTTTCGGGGTGCCAGCTTCCCTCAAGGGGAGCCATCCAGCATCCATGTTTACGCCTGTTCTTCCGGCTTTTCTTCCCATTCTTCGGCGGGCAGCTCCTTGGCGTCAGCCCACAGGTGCTCCAGGTCATAGAAGTCATGGGCTTCCGGCGTAAATACATGCACAATCACGCTGCCGTAATCCAGCAGCACCCAGCGGTTGCCATCATGGCCTTCGGTGCGCAGCACGTTTACGCCTGCGCGGCCCAGCTGGAAGTCCGCCTCGTCTGCCAGCGCGCCCACATGGGTGGTGGAATTGCCGGTTGCGATCACGAAATAATCCGTTACCGTGGTCAGGTTTTCCACATGCAGGATGCGGATATTATAGCCTTTTTTCGCGTCCAGCGCGCGGGCCAGACGGATGGCAAGTTCTTTGCTTTCCATTCAATTCTCCTTTGTTGCAGGATCTATCATTCTGACGGGGTGCTGTCACCATCGGTGCTGTCCCCGTCCGTGCTGTCATCCGGCGCCGGGGTTGCGGTATCATAAACATCCGTTGTGGCCGAACCGTCAATGTTGTTTGTCTGCTGTGCGTCGGAAATTTCCTCGTTCAGGGTTCCCATAAACTGCACGCTGGGGTCAGATGCCGTCAGGCCGCTCAAATCAAACAGGCCGTCATCCCCTGCAATGTTCAGCTGGCTGGCATCCACCGGGCCGGTATTCTCGCGGAAATACTCGTTCAGCAGGTCTGCCGTTTCCTGCCTTGCCACCACAACGGTACTGTTGCCGTTATAGCTGATGGCCTGGCCCATATACACGGGAGCCTGGCAGAACATAATGTTGGAGCTGGAAATTTTCAGCATACTGACCGCCACGCTGACAAGCTCGGTTGCGCTCAGGTCGGTTTCCATCTGGCTGGTGATGACCGGCAGCAGCTTGGCGATATCCCATACCGTCATGCTGCGCATACGGGCGAACAGCGCCGCATAGAAGTACCGCTGCATTCGCAGGCGGCCCAGGTCAGAGTCCGCATAAATGTGGCGGGTGCGCAGGAAGAACTCTGCCGCCGCGCCGTCCATGGTCTGGTAGCCCTGGCTCAGGTGGCTGCCGCCGTAATCCATATCCTGCGGCACATACACCTGAATGCCGCCGAAGGTATCAATGATCTGGGTCAGCGCTTCCAGCCGGACGGACAGGTAGCCGTCCACATGCAGGCCAAAAATGTTATAGATCTCATCGGCCAGCGCGCTGATGTTGTTGCCGCCGTTGGAGCCCTGCGTTTTGGCAATGGCGTTGATCTGATAATTGCCGGAGAAGCTGGCATCCGTGGTAACAAAGATGTTGCGCGGGATCTGCAGCATCTTGACCTGGCCGGTCTCATTGTTGAAGTGCAGGTACAAAATCATGTCGGTCATGCCGTCATCTACCTGCGAATCGGTTTCCTGCCCGGTCTCGGTAGAGCGGTCAATGCCCACCACCAGCAGGTTGAACTCTTTGCCCGCATACTCTTTGGGGGTGTTGATCAGCTGGTTCAGGCTGATGGACCCCGCCGACGGTGCAATGGCGTGCATGATAAAGACGACCGTGCCAAAAAAGATCACAGCGATGGCCAGCAGGGTGCCCAGTAACGCCTTCCACCAGCCGCCTTTTTTCTTTTTCTTCGTATTTTTTCTTTTTTGTGCCATTTGTAACCTCGTTCAAATTTTTAATCTGCGATAAAGATAAAAACGTACGGAGCACTAAATCTTATACGCGGATAAATCTCTCTCGACAGCTCCCGTCAAGCCCTCTTCCGTCCCGGCAAAAGCGACGGCTTGAACGTCCTCCCCGTCGTTGATTTCCTCTATCGCGCCGTAAATATCGTTAGACAGCCCCACTTCGTCGAAATGCCGCAAAGCGCGCATCAGACGTTTGAAATCCGCCCTTACGACAATCGTTTTCTCCGCGACAAACGCACGAAACACCTTCGCGGCGTTCTTGTTTTCTTCCGTCTGTCCCTCCGACGTCTTCGCTTCGGCGGCGCGTATCGCTTCCCCACGAAACTCTCCGCAGTCGGAAAAAGACGCGTACTCCTCCCAATCACCTCCCGAGAGCGCGTATAAAGTCCATGTTCTCATTTTTTATCTCCGCAAATCGAATTTTTATTTCCTATAAAACGGGCGCAGCAAAAATGTTTGAATAATCGCTTTTGTTCCCGTTTCTTTTTTCGCATGACCGCTCTTTTTTAACCCCGGTCATACCATACCTCGCGGCGGCATACAAGACAATTTTCCGCTTTTTTTCGTTCGTCGCAGCCCTGCCCCCGTCGAATTAAATTCTCGATGTTTCAAAAAAAGCCGAAACACGGCGAGAGCGCGTCCGCATACTCCGAATTGTCCTATTTTGTTTCGATTTTGCCGAAACGTTCAACGCCCGCGGGACGGATATTTTTATCTCCGTCCCGTCCGCTTCCCGTCGGACAAAAAATCCTTTCAAAATACGCTTCTCTTTTATGCGGTCGTGCCCCTTCCGTTCGGCTTTTTCAAATGCGCGTCTGAAATTTTACATGGATTCGTGAATGGTACGGAAAATCACGTCGTCCTGCTGTTCTTTGGTCAATTTGTTAAAGTTGACCGCATATCCGGATACACGGATGGTAAGCTGCGGATATTTTTCGGGATGCTTCTGCGCGTCCAGCAAAGTTTCGCGACTGAACACGTTGACATTGAGATGATGACCGCCGTCCGCCACGTAGGCGTCGAGCATATTGACAAGATTATCTACTTTCGTCGACATAATAATTTTCTCCTTTCATTCTATGATTTTTTGCTTTAAAATTTTCACTCTTTTCGGAAATTTCCTTCCCGCTTGTTCGCTGCGAACGATTTTACTCGTCCTTGCCGAGCGAGCCGGGCGTGATCGAAAAGGTATTGGAAATGCCGTCCCTCGAATACTCGTAAGGGAGCTTCGCCACCGATTCGAGGGAAGCCAGCGCCCCATGGGTATCCCTGCCGTGCATGGGATTGGCGCCCGGCGCAAGCGGAGTTCCCGCTCTTCTGCCGTCGGGGGTGTTGCCCGTCTTCTGCCCGTAAACGACATTGGAAGTGATGGTGAGGATAGACGTCGTAGGCACGCTCTCGCGGTAGGTGTACTGACTCTTGATGTCCGTCATAAACGTCTTTAAAAGCCATACGGCGATCTCGTCCACTCTGTCGTCGTTATTGCCGTATTTGGGGAAGTCTCCCTCGATGCGGTAATCGTAAACAAGACCGTCGGCGTTTCTTATCGGGTAAACCTTGGCGTATCTGATAGCCGAAAGGGAATCTGCCGCGCAGGAAAGCCCCGCGATGCCCGTTGCGAAAAATCTGCGTACTTTCGAATCGTGCAAACCCATTTCGAGAGCTTCGTAAGAATATTTATCGTGCATATAATGAATAAGGTTAAGCGTGTTTACGTAAACGCCCGCAAGCCAGTCCATCATATTGTCGAATTTCTTTATTACGTCGTTATAATCGAGCGGACCGTCACCGACAACGGGCATAAACTCGGGCGAAACCTGAAGGGGCTTTCCCGTAGCTTTATCGATCGTAAGCTCGTCCTTGCCGCCGTTTATAGCGTAGAGAAGACATTTCGCGATGTTGGCGCGCGCGCCGAAGAATTGCATGTCTTTACCGACGCGCATGCTCGAAACGCAGCATGCGATGCAATAATCGTCGCCCATTTCGGGGCGCATCAGGTCGTCGCTTTCATACTGTATCGCCGACGTTTTAAGCGAAATTTCCGTGCAGAACTTCTTGAAGTTTTCGGGCAGGCGTTCGCTCCATAAAACGGTTAAGTTCGGTTCGGGCGCGGGACCTAAATTGACGAGAGTGTGGAGCATTCTCATCGAAGTTCTGGTAACCAACGTTCTGCCGTCGGTACCCATTCCGCCGATAGATTCGGTAACCCACGTCGGGTCGCCCGAGAAAAGCTCGTTGTATTCTTTTGTACGCATGAACTTGACGATACGAAGTTTCATTACGAAATGGTCGATAAGTTCCTGCGCTTCGATTTCGGTAAGCGTACCGTTTTTAAGGTCTCTTTCGATATAGATATCGAGGAAAGTCGTGTTTCTGCCGATACTCATCGCCGCGCCGTTCTGATCTTTAACCGCGCCGAGGTAGCCGAAGTAAAGCCACTGGATTGCTTCGCGCGCGTTTGCGGCGGGGCGGGAAATGTCGAAACCGTATTTTAAAGCCATTTCTTTAAGAGCCTGCAAAGCCTTGACCTGCTCGGCGATTTCCTCGCGGTCGCGAACCTTATCGGGAGTCATATCCCCGTCTATAAGTCGTTTATCGGCTTGTTTTTGAGAAATAAGATAGTCGATTCCGTAAAGCGCGACCCTTCTGTAATCGCCTACTATTCTGCCTCTTCCGTAAGCGTCGGGAAGACCGGTGAGGATATGCGCGGTGCGGGCGTGGCGCATTTCTTCGGTGTATGCGTCGAACACGCCGTCGTTATGAGTTTTGCGATATTTCTTATAATAATTGTGAAGCCCGTCGCTGATTTTATAACCGTACATTTCGAGAGCCTGTTCCGCCATGCGGAGTCCGCCCGAAACGTGCAAGGGGCGTTTGAACGGCTTATCCGTCTGAAGCCCTACGATTTTTTCGAGGTCTTTGTCGATATATCCCGCTTCGTGGCTGTTAACCGCCGAAACGATTTCGGTATCCGCGTCTAAAACTCCGCCTGCGGCGCGTTCTTTTTCGGTAAGCTCGCAGATTTCCTTCCAGAGCTTTTCGGTTGCTTCCGTCGCGGGTGCAAGGAAGCTTGCGTCTCCCTCATAGGGAGTGTAGTTTCTTTGAATAAAGTCTCTTACGTCGATTTCGTCGCTCCATTTACCGGGAGCGAATCCGTTCCATTCATTGTGTTTCATGCTGTCATTCCTTATGTCGTAAAAATTTTTTTCGATGTTGTTTTTGCCGCGCTCCGAATTTAACGAAACGCGATTTTATGGTTTACCCGATCAGTATCGCTTTTGCTTTATCGATTTGTTCTCTCGTCGGGATGGGTGTGTCCCCTAAGGGGTATGAAAGCCCGAGCTTTTCGTATTTCGGTTTGCCGAGCGTATGATATGGCAGAACTTCCACCCTTTCAACCGTTTTAAGCGTATTTATCCATTCGCGCGTGCGTTTAAGGTCGTTTTCGTCGTCGGTAAGCCCGGGGACGAGAACTTGTCTTATCCACATCGCGACGCCGTTGTCGGAAAGCGTTTTTGCGAATTTTTTAGTCGCGATGTTGCCCGTTCCCGTAAGCTCTCTGCATTTTAAGTCGTCGATATGCTTGATATCGAGGATAACGAGGTCGGTTAAAGCGAGCAGTTCTTTATATCTCGGGTCATACTCGTTATACGGCGCGCCCGACGTGTCGATTGCCGTGTGAATTCCGTTTTGTTTGAGAATTTTAAAAAGTTCCGTGAGAAAATCGAGCTGCAAAAGAGGTTCGCCGCCGCTAACCGTAACGCCGCCTTTTTTGCCGAAATAATTCTTATATCTGATTATTTCGTTTGCGATATCTTCCGCGGTGGCTGTTCTTTCGGCGTTGCATGCCGCCCAGGTGTCGGGATTATGGCAGTATTTGCACCGCAAACTGCAACCCTGCAAAAAAAGAACAAATCTCAGCCCCGGTCCGTCGGCAGCGCCGAGCGTTTCGACGGAGTGGATTTTGCCTGAAACTTTTTTACCGTCTTTGTCCATTGTAAAAGTATGCTCCGTTTTGAAACGGGTATTCGCGTTACCCGATTTTTTGAAACGGGTATTCGCGTTACCCGATTTCAGGACATTATATTAACATACGACGAGCGGCTTGTCAAGTAATTTGAAATACTAATTGCAAATACAAGATATTGCGTTTGATTATATAAAAACTACAACATATAGTAAAACTTGCGATTTGTCGGAGCGGCTTCGGGGCGGTATTTTACGGGATTTTCAGTGTCTGCGTTTTATCGTTTGACAATCGGGTGATTTTTTTGTATAATAATTTTGTTAATATAATTCGGAAATACGGAAATTCAGAAGGAGCGCCCGAGATATTTTGCCTGATTTTATGCTTCGGATGAAAGGATTTGGAGTTTTATGCCTGTAAGTTTATTCGTGGACAATGTTTGCGGAAATTATGTCGGGGCGGTTGCGGATGGCAACAGGCTTTTGGAATACAGAGTTGAAAAAATCAACGCGGCGGTGCCTATAGGCAGCGTTTTTAAAGGCAAAGTGGAGAACGTTCTCGGCGGAATGCAGGCGGCGTTCGTAAACGTGGGCTTACCGAAAAACGGATATCTGTCCGCAGACGACATGCTCATGGATAAAAGCGAGATAGAGGGCAGAGTGGAACTTCCCTCCGTTCTCGATCTTAAGCCCGGCGACGAAATCATGGTTCAGGCGGTTAAAGACCCTGCGGGAACGAAAGGAGTCAGGCTCACCCGTCACCTCTCTTTTGCGGGGCGTTACGTTGTATTTTTACCCACGCTTAGTTTTGCGGGCGTTTCGAGAAAGATTACCGACGAAAAAACGCGTGAAAGGCTTACTAAAATCGCCGAAAAATATCGCCCCGAGGGCAAGGGGATAATAATCCGCACCGCGGGCGAAAACGCCCGTAAAGGCGAGATAAAAAAAGAAATAAGATACCTCGAAGAACAGTTTAAGGAAATCGAGGAGAATTTTGCTTTTGCAAAACCCGCGACGTGTATTTACGAAGAGGGCAACGTGGGGATAAGGCTTCTGCGCGACGTGTACACGAAAGACGTTGACAAGTTCGTCGTTTCCGACAGGGATTTATACGAAAAACTTCGCGTATACGCAAAACGCAGAGATAAAGATCTTAAAAACAAACTCAGATTTTACGACAAAAAAATCGATATGTTCCGTTATTACGGTTTGAACGCGAACGTCGAGGGTATGCTTTCCTCGTCGGTTTCGCTTGAAAACGGGGCGTATATCGTTATCGATAAAACCGAAGCGATGACCGTAATAGACGTAAACACGGGAAAATTTACGGGCGAGGACAATCTGGAGGAGACCGTTTTCAAAACCAACATGCTTGCCGCCGTGGAGATTGCAAGGCAACTGAGGCTTCGGAACATAGCGGGTATAATCGTCGTCGATTTCATCGACATGATGAGCGACGCGCATAAAACCGCCCTTTTAAAAAAGCTCGACGACGAGCTTAAATCAGACAGAGAACGTTGCCAGGTTATCGGGATGACGCCATTGGGGCTTGTCGAAATCACGAGAAAGAAACGTCGCAGAGAGAGCATTTCGGCACTCGTTAAAGATTGCCCTTATTGTCAGGGTACGGGGCATATTCAATCTAACGATTATATAGTAATGCGTATAAGAACGGAACTTCTGGATCTTTTCGCTAACGGTTATAACAACGCGAAAATCGACCTGAACATCGAAATTGCCGATTATATAATCGCAAAAAAAGCGCTTAAAAACGACGTCGAAAAAATCTGGACGGACAAGCGCGTTTATCTTATCCCTCACAAAACCTATCATCAGCAATTTTTTATTATAAAAGGAGACAACTCGCCCGCAATGGACGTACCCGATAAGGCGATGTTGCTTGTATAAACTTACGCAGTTATGAACGAATTTACATTAAAGACAAGAATCGAAGCCAACGCGTGCGACGCATACGACCGCATCAGACCGTCTGCCGTTTTCACGCTTTTTCAGAACGCCGCGTCCCTGCATGCGGACGATCTCGGCGTCGGGTATGAAGAACTTATACAAAAAGACATAATCTGGGTGCTTGTAAGGTGCAGATACGACCTTATTAAAAGCCCCGTTTTCGAAGAATCCGTCGAAATAAAGACGTATCCTTTACCCACGCGCGGCATAGATTATGACAGGGAGTACGTAATTTACGATAAATCGGGCAATAAACTAATAAAAGGCAGGTCGAAATGGTGCTTATGCAATTACAAAACGCGTAAGCTTCTCATTCACGGCGAAGCGAAGTATAATATCGACTCTTTTTCGGAAGACCGTCAATACGACCGCGATCTGAAGAAAATTCCCGATTTTCCCACGGAAGATTGCAAGGAATTTGCTTCAAAAACTTATTTCACCGACCTCGACCACAACGGGCATGTAAACAACACCCGCTATCTCGATTTTATTTTAAACGCGATCGCGGACGAGTTTAAGGGGGAGATAAGTTATCTCGAAATAGATTATCTCTCCGAAATGACGGCAAACGCGGGATTTACGATTTTTTATCGCAGAGAAGGCGACGAGTTCCGCGTGAAAGCGATGAGCGAAGGTCGCGAGATTTTCCGCGCGATAGTCGGCGTGAGAGAATAATGCCGATTTGAAGTTATTGCTTAATGGCGGAATTTTTTGCACGATAATCGACTTATAGACCGATTTTTGTTTAAAAGGAGGAATACGATGGCACTGCTCGAAGTCAATAATCTCACTAAAAGATACGGGAAGTTTGTCGCTCTTGACGGCGTTAACCTCTCTTTGGGGGAGGGGAAAATCGTCGGGCTTTTAGGTCCTAACGGCAGCGGAAAATCGACGCTTATGAAATGTATCGCCGGGCTTTTAACCATAGACGGCGGAAGCATTACCGTAGACGGCAAGCCGCTCGGCAAAGAGACGAAAAAGATCGTTTCGTTTCTGCCCGAAAGAACTTATCTGCGCCCGTCGCAGACCGTCGGGAACGTTTTTGACTATTTTTCTCTTTTTTACGAGGATTTCGACCTTTCTGCGGCGGAAAAGATGCTTAAAATTCTCGGAGTAAATAAGGAAGCCGAGCTTAAAACGCTGTCGAAAGGAACCAAAGAAAAGGTACAGCTTATAGCCGTTATGGCGCGGCGCGCCAAACTTTATCTTTTAGACGAACCGATAGGCGGCGTAGACCCCGCCGCGCGCGAGTTTATCATATATACCATTCTTTCCCGTTTCAAAGACGGAGCGACGATAGTCGTTTCCACTCACCTTATAAGAGACGTCGAGGAAATTCTCGACGAATACGTGTTCGTGAGAGGCTGCAAACTCAGCGAGCCGAAAAGCGCAAAAGAGGTGCATGAAGCGGGTAAAACATTAGACGAAATATTCAGGGAAGAATTCAGTTATTTCCGGTCGGCAACGGGGAGGGATGAGAATGTTTTCTAAGATTTTCAAAACGGAGTTCGTAAAAAACGCCAAAACTTTTCTTATTATAATGGCGGTAGTTCTGGGCGTTTCGATCGTGACGGGATTATTGTCGTCGCTGTCGTCGTATATTTCGGGGTTGTATGATTCCGCGCTGCCAAATCCGAATTTTCAGGGCAAAGCAATGCCCGTAATAGTGATATGGCTCGACATTGCTTCGGCAATACTCACCGTGTTTACCTTTCCCGCCGTATACGGCGGCCATGCCGCGCTTGCGATTGTTTTATTTGTTTCGTTTTATAAATCCGTGGCGACGGACGAAGCATACCTTACGTTTACTTTGCCTTCAAGCATGAAAGAGCAGTTCTTTGCCAGGCTTCTGGTTATAATCGCCTGGATGGCTATATTCGGCGCGTCGCTTATGCTGTCGATGAGCTTTCTGATGATGTCGGTATTCAATATCTCATGGGTCGGAGATAAAGCGGAATTTATTGCGGCGATTACCGAAATGCTGAAAAATTTTACGGCGGATACGTTTTTTACCCTATCGGAGGTGTTTTTGCTTATAATTGCGGCGGCGATGTTCGGCATCGCGGAAGTCGTTTTTGCAATACTTCTCGGAAATCGCATAACGCGGCGCGGTAAATTGGGTGCGGCGATAGGTATTCTGTTCGGAATCGGCTTCGCGCTCGAATTCGTTCTTATTTTCGGAATAACGTTTCTTGCAACTGTCGGGTTTTTCGACGTTTCTATTCATATCATACTATGGTTTTTCATTCTGCTCGTTGCGGGGCTTGATTTTCTCTTGCTGTTTTTCTCTTACAGATTTTTATCGAAAGGACTTAACGTGGATTGATGGACGAAAATTTTACCGATAAAAAAAACGATAAAAAATTGAAACTCGATTTCGAGCTTGTGCCGGACGGGTGCTGGTATTCAAATCTGAGAAGTATTTTAAAGCCCAAGCAATGGGACGTGGTAAGGCGCGACGCATATGCCCGCGCGGGCGGGAAATGTATGATTTGCGGCAGACCTGCTACGCGGCTCGAAGCGCACGAAAGGTGGAGTTACGACGAGAAGAACGGAATTCAGAAACTCGAAGACGTAATCGCCGTATGTCACTCGTGCCACAGCGTAATTCATATCGGCAGAACTCAGCTTATGGGCGACGAGGACAAGGCGATTGCGCATTTTATAAAGGTGAACGGTTGCTCGTATGCCGATTACGTCAAAGCTCTCGGCAAAGCCAACGAAATTCATCGCCGCAGAAACGAAATTCCCGAATGGTCGGTTGATTTGTCTTACCTCAAAAAAATTCACGTAAAAAAGTTTACTTAAAAAAAGTATAAATTCCCCGTTTAGGGGAGATAATCATCTTCGCCGGGATATTTCCCGCGGAGGTGTTTTTTTATGCAACCGAAATTGACGGCAAAAGAGGTCGATTTTATTTCAGACCTCATGAACCTTGAGGAAAACGTGGCAAAAAAGGCAACGTTTTACTCGAAAACTTTAACCGACGTGACTCTCGCCGAAGAAATGAAGGCGATAGCATGCAACCACGCGAAACGCTATGCGACGCTTTTAGGACTTTTAAATTGAGGTGAAAGATGAAGAACGAAAATATCATGAACGAAAAGGACGCGTTATACGACATTCTGACGGGCGAGAAGAGCCTCGTCAAACTTTACGGCACCGCCATGACCGAAGCTTCGGGAAAGGACGTGAGGAAAACGGTTAAATCAAATATGTTCGAAACGGCGGAAGAACAGTATAGGGTTTTCGAATGTATGCAGAAAAACGGCTACTACGAAGTTCAGCCCGCGGACAAAAATTTAATCGACCAGAAGATAGACAGCTTTTCAAAGGTTTTAAAATCTTTGGAAAAGTGAAGAACGAGTTTTTTTCGGCGCGGCGGATTTTTAAAAATCCGCCGCGCTCTTTTACACCGTAAATTGCGCGATAATCGGCTTATAGGCGGTTTTTTTAATGCCGATTGCAAAAACGAAGCGGCGGTTTTTTTGAGAAAAAATAAAAAAATTCAAAAACGGCGTCAATTTGTTTGCGTTTTTTTCCGAAAAGTAGTAGGATAGCGTGGTCGAAGGTTTTCGGAAAACACTTCGCAATAAAAAAACCGAGGTAATTCAATATGTTCAAAAAGGTATCGGCAAAATCGCTTTGCAGAGCCGGCGTTATCGCCGCTTTGTATGTAGTCATGTCTCTTTTGCTTTATCCGCTCACGTTCGGGACAATACAGTTCCGCCTCTCCGAGGCGCTTACCATACTCCCGCTTTTTTTTGCGGAAAGCGTCCCCGCGCTTTTTATCGGTTGTCTTATAGTCAACCTGTTCAGCGCGGCGGGGATTTACGATATTCTGATAGGTTCGGCGGCAACGCTTCTCGCCGCAATCTGCACCTATCTTGCGGGCAGGGCGATAAAAAACAAGATCTTAAAATTTTTTGTCGGAATAATTTTCCCCGTGGTTTTCAACGCTTTTGCCGTGCCTCTTATTTTCGTCCTTGCGGGAACGAGCGAATATGCTTACATGCTCGAAGTTGCGATAATCGGCGGCGAAGAACTCGGCGCGGTTGCGGTTTTCGGCGGAATTTTATATTTTGCTTTGGCAAAAATTTTCACCGTAAAGGATAAAAAATCATCCCCAAAACCCGAAAAACCCGAAAAACAAAAGGAAACCGAATAAAACGATCGTTTGCGGCGGCGAGATAACGATATAAACGTGTAAGCAATGTAAACGAGCGGATTATTTCCCGCGCGTAAAAATAACTTTATGTGATATAATGAGTTGACATGCAATATATTTTATGGTATACTTTAAATGTTTCGGATAATGGGAATCCGTAACAGATTCACAAAAATGAAAAAGGAATTTGTATGGAAAGCAAAAACGCAAACAACGAGAAAACCATAAGTCTTGCAGATCTGCTCTACGTGGTTAAGAAAAATTGGATCGTCGAACTTGCGATTGTCCTCGTCATCGTTTTATGTGGCGGAATATACGCGAAGTTTTTCAAAAAACCGTTTTATGTCGCTAAAGAAGACATTATTATAAAAGCCGACATCAACAGCGGCGGCGCAAGTTATAACGACACCACGCTTGCGGAAAGATATGTCGAAACAATCAGTAAGCTTTTTAAAACAGGTTCCATAATCACATCCGCAAACGCAACTTATCAGGGAAGCAACAAAGACGTTGAGGGGAAAACCATTTCTGCGGGAAACATCACGGTCTCCAGCGACGAAACGCTCATCATGACGATTTCCTATAAAGATTATAACGAAGAGGACGCGAGGGCAAAGCTTAACGCTCTCGTCAAAACCGTTGAAAAGTTCTCTAACGAAATGGTGGAAGTTAAAACCGTCGATCAGAACGGAAACGAAATCGTTAAGTATGAAAAGAAGTTCTTTAAGGCGAATATCAGCATCGTTCCGATGTACGAAGCGGAATGTTTGCGCGGGTCGGATACGAAAAAAATCGTTATCATCGCGGTTGTTTTAGGCATCGTAGCGGCGTTTTTATATGCGCTTTTTATGTACATGGTCGCCGATAAGGTAAATTCCGAGGAAAGGCTCGAAACGATAACGGGCAGGAAGAACCTTATTTCCATAAACAAAAAGAAAGCGGAAGATCAGACCTCTGCGGAAGTTGATGCGGTTTCGCTCGACTTAAGAAAACTGTCGGATACGCTTATTTATATAGGCGACGAAAAGTACAGAGTTTATCAGATTCAGTCCACGATGTCCGGCGAAGGTAAAACCTCGCTCACCGTAAACCTTGCAAAGTCTCTCGGCGAAAGCCGCAGAAAAACGCTTATTATCGACTGCGATTTTTATAAGCCGTCCGTTCATAAGGCGTTCAGGCTTCACAGGGAAACGGGTATTACCGATTATTTCAAAGGCGAAAAGAATTTCGCAGAGATAGTTAAACATACGTCTGTAGAAAACGTCGATATCATAACCTGCGGCGGAAGAATTTCCAACCATACGATTTTCTTCACTTCGCCCAAGTTCAAAGAGATCATAGAAAAGGCTAAAGGGGTTTACGATTTCGTGCTTATCGACAGCGCGCCGATTAAGGTTTCGTCCGATTACATAAATATAACTCCGCTTACCGACGCTACGATACTCGTCGTAAAAGCCGACGCCGTTTCCGCAAGAGACGTAAGCGCGACTGTCACCGAGCTTGGAAACTGCGGCGCGGAGATTGTCGGAACTGTATTCAACTTCTCGGAGCGCGAAGCCAAAAAGTATTACTATCATAAATACAGCTACGGAAGAGAAAACGAAAACAAATAAATAGAAATAAGGGGCGTTTTTAGAATCGATAACAGCTTATCGGGAAACGCCTCTTTATATTTAACCGATTACGGAGAGAATACTTATGGAAAGAGAAAAAATATCGGCAAAAAGATTAACGCTTATCGCGCTTTTCGTCGCGTTGCTAACGGTTAGCGCGAAAATAACAATTCCCATGGTACCCGTCCCCATGACTTTGCAGACGGCGGTCGTATTGTTTTTTGCGTGCTATCTCGGCATGGTTGATTCGATCGCGGGCGTTGCGATATACATAGTTATGGGGCTTATCGGCATACCCGTTTTTGCAAGCGGCGGCGGATTTGCTTATGCCGTAAAACCGTCGTTCGGCTTTACTTTGGGTTTTTTGGTTTCGTGCGTGGTTTGCGGGCTTATTTATAAGAAAAGCGGAAATCTTTTAAGGACGATTACGGCTGTCCTTGCGGGAACTATTTCCGTATATATAATAGGTATAGTGTATTTCCTTCTTCTGAAAGCGTTTTATCTCGGCGGGGCGATTGATTTCTGGAACGTTCTTCTGAAGTTCTGGATAGTGTTCATTCCGTCGGACGTCTTAAAGGGCGCGCTCTGCGTTATCGCTCTTCAACGGATAGCAAAGCTGCACACCCCGTCCGTTTCATAAATTACAACCGAAAATTTAATTTTTCAAAAATTCTCTCTGCCGTGAACGGACGCAGAGAGAAATTTTTTTATTTTTTTATTTTTTGCAACAAAAACGGAAATAAAAATGTATAATATATGTAATCACAGTTTATATGCCGTACAAGCGGACAAAAAAGAGTTGTCTTGCGGCATAATTTCAGGAGAAAATGAAGCGCGCGGAGATAAATTCCGTTCTGACGAAAATCGCCGAGGGTGACGAAAGGGCTTTCGAAAGGCTTTTCGAAGAAACCAAAGGCGGTGTGTATTCCTTTGTCTATTCGTATATGAAAAACAGAGAGGACTCGGAAGACGTCGTTCAGACGGTATACTTAAAGATAAAACAGAATATAGATAAATTCGAATCGTCCGGGAGCGGGCTTGCCTGGATATTGCAGATAGCAAAAAACGCTGCGATAACGGAGCTGAGGAGAAGGAAAATCTACGATAATTACGTAGAATTATCCAACGTAGCCGACAAGGTGACAACCGAACCCGAAGACGAGGGCGAGGTCACCGCAGTAATGCGCAAGTGCCTTACCGACGAGGAGCAGAGAATAATTCTTCTGCACGTTATATGGGGCTATAAGCACCGCGAGATAGCGGAGCTTTTAGATATGCCTACGGGGAGCGTTACTTCGAAATACAAGCGAGCCGTAGACAAAATAAAAACAAATTTAAAGAAGGAGGCGTAAAAAAATGAATTCGTGGAAAAAATTATTAAAGAGCGAAACGGAAAATTCGGTTAAAAACTTAACGATGTCGGAAGAAGTTAAAAACGCTTCCTTAAAGACGCGCGAAAAAACGGAATTTGCCGAAAAGCCGAAAAGGGGATTTTTATCGGGCTTTACGTTCACGCGCAGAATGGCGGCGTTTTTAACGATAATCGTCGCTTTGTGCGTTGCCGTAATTCCTAGCGCGATTGCGATAAGCAATTACGCGAGCGTAAACGCGCAGAGCGAAGTCCTTCTCGAAGTCAACCCGAGCGTGCTTTTCATAACCGATAAAAAGGGTAAAATAACGGACGTTAAATCGATGAATTCGGATGCCGACGTCATTCTTTGCGACGACGAAGCGGTTAATTCCATTCGCGGCTCGTCTTTAAGCGAGGGAACGCGGATTTTTATAGACCGCGCGGCTCGGCTCGGATATATCGACTTCGATAACGGCAAAAACACCGTTAAGCTCATCTCGGATAAACCGCAGAGTTTTATAGAGGAAAGCGTTGAAACGTTAAGAAATTATTTTTGCGAAAAGGGCATTTACTCGGTGGTTTTAAGCAAAAATGCGACCGTGAGCGAGCTTGCGGATAAACTCGGCGTTTCCGCTTCTTCGAAAGGCGCACTTCATAAAAAAGCGGGCAATCTCGAAACCTTATACGGCGAGAGGACGAACGACATAGAAAAAGCGCACAAAGAAAACGTTCTGACGGCTCTTTACGAAATAGTTAAGGAGCGGGTAGCGGACATTTTAAACGGCGCGGAGCTTATTATAAGAATGAAACTCGTCAATCTCGAAATAAAAACGCATATTTTAAATCTCGGGAAAGATTATTGGGATATAAAAGACGAAGACGTAAGCGATTTTGCAATTCTCTCTTCTTATAAAGAACGAATGGAAGAGCTTATCGACGAGTATGCCGCGCTCACCGGCGGAAAGTGTCTTATGAAAACCCGAAGAGAACTCGAAACCGCCGAGAAAGACTATCTCGCGCTTATCGGATTCGATATGGAAGGCGACGAAGAACTTATCAGAACGGGACTTAAAGAATATTTCGACAGCCTGACTTTCGAAAAATTTTATTCGGACGACGATAAGCTCGTATCCGTTCTCAAAAACACCGATCTCGATACGTTCGGTTACGATAATCTGACGAAAACTCCCAAAACGGTCAAAGAGTATGTAAGAGAACTTAAAAAAGTGCTTGGCGGGCAAGCCGAATCCCGCGAAAAGGACAACAAAGCTTTATATGAAGCGGAAAGAAAACCGATTACGTCCGAAGAATATCGTTCGTATATCGAAAGCTTGCAGAAGATATCTTAAAGCCCGTTTGCAAATAAAGTTCAAAAAAAATAAAAAAATTTTTAAAACTTGCAACAAAACGCCTGTCGCTTGCGTTTAATAAGCGAAAGAACCGAAAGCGAAAGGCTTTCGAAAGGAGACAAAAAATCATGAAAAAGAAAATCTTATCTGCAATTATCGCCGGCGTGCTTACGCTCGGTTGTGTGGCTCCTCTTGCCGCATGCGGCAAAAACGACGATAAAAGCGCATATATAAGCGTGGATATCAACCCCTCCGTAGAACTTATCGTCGGAAGCGACGGAAAAGTTACGGGCGTTCGCGGAACCAACGAAGACGGACTCGTTCTTTTGTATAACGAGAGCGGCATCGAGGGCGAAACGGTTAAAAACGCTGTTGCAAAGATTGTAAATCTCGCGGTGGAGCAGGGATATCTCAACGAGGACAACAAAGTGGTCAACACCACGGTTGCCGCGACTACCGATAAAAAGACCGAAAAACTCGAAAAGGAAGTAGATAAGGTTATAACCGCAACCGCGGACAAGAGCGGACTTAAGGTTAAAATAGATACGGACGGAGCATATTCCGTTCAGAGAAGATTCGAAGAGTTCAAAAAGGCTCATCCCAGCAAAGTCGTTCAGGCTCTCACTCTTCCGAGATTCAGACTCGCGCTCAGCGTAAGCGAAACGGGCGCCGTATCTTTGGAAACGGCGGTGGAAATGGATAACGAAGAACTTATCGCCGTTCTGAAAGAATACGACGAGAAGATAGAGCAGTTTGCAACCGACGCTTACATTTTGGCGAAAAGACAGGCGGAAGCCGCATACGACAAAGCGGTTACTTTGTATACTTACAGCGAATATTCGCAGTTTTACGCAAAAAATCTTACCGCTCATCATAAAACGGCATACCTTGGCGGCATGTATCAGACTTACGCTTCCGCAGCCCTTATGATGGATTCGGTCAAGAAGGTTGCGGAGTATGCCAACCGCGCCGCAAATTATCCGCTCACCGAAGAACAGATCGCGGCGGTAGTCAAAGCTTTACAGCTTGAAAACGCAGATCCTATCAAAGACAAAGACGGTAACGTTACGATAAAGAGCATCGAAGCTTATGCCGATAAGGAATTCAAAAATTCCGAAGTCAATGCGGAATTGCAGGCTAAAAAGCAGGCTCTCACCGAAGCTTTGAATAAAACCGAAGCCGAAATCAAAGAGAAGATAAACGCTTTCTGCGTCGAATATAAAGAGCAGATCGAAGCTATAGCAGACCTTGCGCAAAGTTCTTATAACGCGTTCGTCGCAATCCTTCCCGCAGACGTCAAGGCGTCGATAAAGGAAACGCTCGACGAAACGAAAGAAACCATCGAAGAAATCAAGAAATGGGCGGAAGACGAAAAAGCGTACTTCACCGATCTCGACACGTTCACCGCTCGCCTCGAATCTCAGGCGGATAAATACCTCGGTAAGATAAAGGAAGACCTTTCCGAAGAAGAATGGAACGCCGTTCAGAAGAGTATCGAAGCGGATATCGCAAACGCGAAGGTAGCAAAGGATAATTACAACGACGCGCTTGCAAAAGCCGAAGCCGAAGCCAAAAAGTATCTCGACTTCTTAAAGGGTAAAAGAAAACAGGAACAAGCGGCTTAATCGTATACAAAAGTTATGTCATCGGTCGGGCTTAATCGCAAGCTTCAGGAAAAACCGCATAAGCTTGCGTCATACCGCCGGTTTCATATATAAAATCACTTATTCTCTCTCCTAAATTGTGTGATTATTAAACGATTGCACCCGCCGTGATTTTATGCGGCGGGTGCAATCGTTTATTATTAAACCAAATTGCACGCCCGCGTCGGCGGGTGCAATTGTTTTTAGTATTCTATACTTTTTTCATCGAGAAGAAAATCGTAGATGCTCATGGTTACTATGCCGTTTTCGTCTCTTTTGCGCTTGATGTCGTCTTTTACGACAATTATTTTTTTGAAAAAATCTTTGATATTCAGTAATGAATTTTTTTCTTGCGCTTGCTTTTCTTCTGTATCCATTGCAAAAGCCGATTGAATATAGAATTTATTGTTTCCGCGATTGGCAATAAAGTCAACTTCGGCATAATTGCGAATGTTTTTTCCTTCTGCATTACGCTTTACGGTTTCAACGATTCCCACGTCAACGGCGAAACCGCGTTTTAAAAGCTCAAGATAAATTATGTTTTCCATAATATGATTTTCTTCTTGCTGGCGGAAATTGAGGGCGGCATTTCTGAGTCCTAAATCGGTAAAGTAATACTTTGACGGAGTGGAAAGATATTTTTTACCTTTAACATCATATCGTTTTGCCTTATCGACTAAAAACGCGTCTTCCAGACATGCAAGATAGTTCGAAACGGTTTTATCTGCAATCGGCAAATTAGCAACGCTTCGGAACGTGTTTGATAGTTTCAAAGGGTTGGTAAGAGAACCGATGCTCGATGCCAGAATTTCCAATACGGCGTTTATTTGCTCTTCGCTTTGAATACGGTTGCGGTCGATAATATCGTTTAAGTATACGTTTTTAAGTTGCCCCTTTAAATAATTCATTTTTGCTTCTTCGCTTTTTTGCGCAAGAACAAGGGGAAGACCGCCGTAAGTGTAATATTCTTTCCATCCCTGCATAGGGGACCCGTCGTAAACGGACATAAACTCAGAGAAAGAGAGAGGTAAAATGCGCACTTCGTCGCCGCGCCCGCGAAATTCGGTAACGATATCGGAGGATAAAAACTTCGAATTGCTGCCCGTAACATAAATATCTACGTTCGGTAGTTTCAAAAGTCCGTTCAAAACCCCGACAAAATTATCGGCAAGCTGTATTTCATCGAGCAAAATATAATATAGTTCGTCGTCGATTATCAATTTTTTAATATATCGGCTCAGAGCTTTAGGTAAAAGTAAGTCGCTGTTTTCATCGTCATCGAGAGATATTCTTATAATATGATTGTCTGTTACCCCTTTTTCTTTTAGATATCCGTAAAAAAGAGTGTTGAGAAGGTATGATTTACCGCAGCGGCGAATTCCGGTAACGATTTTAACCAAACCGTTTTGCTCCCTGTCCTGCAGTCTTTGTAGGTAAACGTCCCTTTTAATGCTTTGCATATTACCTCCGTTACGAAAAAGTGTAAAATGTTACAAAAATTTTCCCTGATATCTATTATAACCGCTATAATCATAAAAGTCAACAGGTCACTACGAAAAAGTGTAACATTTTACAAAAATTTTTCCTCGGATTATCCTTTGCCGGCACGAGAACGGGGTTTTACCTTCGACGAACAAAAATAAATTTTAAAAATAATTTATATATGACAAGCATATGTCATGTTTACATTGTTACAATCGTGTCGTAAAAAACGTTCGGGGAACCGGACAGGGAGGCATGTATGCAAATCGGGAAAAACATTTTAAAAGGAGCGATAGACGGTATGACGGAAAATCAGTTTTTGCTCGGAGAAAAATATTTCTTCGGATGCGAAGAAACCAAAAACGTTCCGCTTGCCGCAAACTGGTATGCGGAAGCCGCAAAGCGCGGACACGTTTCCGCAACCTTTATGCTCGGGTTTATCCTTTTAAGCGGCGAAGCGGGAAGAGTAGATCTGAAAAAGGGTTTCGGGCTTGTCAAAAAAGCCGCTAAATTCAACCATCCCAAAGCGGTTATGCTGCTTGCCCGCAGTTATTACTATGGTTACGGCGTTCGGCGCAGCGAAAAAAAAGCGTTCAGAACGTGGCAGAAAGGCGCGAAACTCGGCATAACGGAAGCGGAGTATTATTTAGGGCTTTGTTACGACAAAGGCATATACGTTAAGCGCGACGTCATCGAAGCGAAAAAACATCTCTACGCCGCGTTGGAAAACGGATTCGATATCGCAAAAACGGCGATAGACGATCTGTCGTTAACGTAAATCGATAATACCGCATATTATGTAATAGCGGTTGCCACGCAGAGTCGGAGAACGATTATCGACGGCGGGCGGGAAATCCGCAAAACCGAAACGGGCGACCGCAAGGTTGAACATATGAAGAATTTTGAACTTTTGATCGGTATAGGGCTTGGCGCGGCGATTGCGGGAGCGGCTTTATCCTGCGGTGGAAAATCGGATCGTCATTGCAAAAAGGACGATTGCTGCCGCTGTTTCGCGGACGATTATCCGAAGGAATATCCGATACCCCCGTGCCGCCCCGACGGGTGCGCGTGCCTTTGCGGAGCGTGTTTGTCGGAAGCCTTTTGTTTCCCTCCGAAAAGAGAACCGCCAAGGAAGAAAGACCCCTGCAAAGGGTGTTATTACGAGAAGTACGAAAGAAAGTCGTGCAGATAAGTTTCGGGCGGAGCCGACTCCCGGCTCCGCCTCTTCATGCGTTTATTTTTATCGGAAATTTTTATTTATAAAATCGGAAAATCGATCGTCGGTTATTTTTCGGGCGGAACACGGTCTTAAAATCGGATAAACAACTTCGGGTTTTTGCCGAAAAAAAACTTTTTTTCTGCACATTTTCATAAGAAAGGTTTTATCAGAAAAAAACATGTTACGTACAAGCTTTTTCCATGCGGTTCGCAGTGTGTTTTTACTAATTGTATAAAACTATATTTAGTGAATAAAATATGTATAAATACAATATCTTGTGGTTATTTTTCTCAAAAAAGCAAAATTGTTGCATGTGCAACATATAAAGAGGCGCGTAATATGATATACTCTGTAGGCTTAGATTAGGGCGCGTCGTTTTGTATTGTTTTCGTCGGAGAACGGAAACGGGCGCGGTTTTTGCGGGGGATTCCAATCAAAAGTTAAGAGGTGAAAAAATGAAGATTATCAAAAGAAGCGGAATAGAAGAAGCGTTTGATCGCAGTAAAATCACTGCCGCGGTGACTAAGGCAAACGAGTCCGTGCCTATGGGGAAGAGGCTCGGCAAAAAGCAGATCGAAACGATAGGCGACAACGTAACGGCAATCGCGATGAAGAGAAAGCGCGCGCTTTCCGTAGAAGAGATTCAGGATATCGTCGAAAACGAGATAATGGATCTCAAAGCATTCGAGGTCGCAAGAAAATATATCACGTATCGTTATTCGCGTCAGCTCGTCAGAAAAGCCAACACGACGGACGAGCAGATTTTAAGCCTTATCGAATGCAACAACGAAGAGGTCAAGCAGGAAAATTCCAACAAAAACCCGACCGTTAACAGCGTTCAGAGAGACTATATGGCGGGCGAAGTCAGCAAAGACATCACGAAGAGAATTCTTTTGCCTAAGGAAATAGTAGACGCGCACGAAGCGGGCATAATCCATTTTCACGACGCCGATTATTTCGCTCAGCATATGCATAATTGCGACCTTGTCAACCTCGAAGACATGCTTCAGAACGGCACGGTTATAAGCGGAACGCTCATCGAAAAGCCGCACAGCTTTTCCACGGCTTGCAACATCGCGACGCAGATTATCGCGCAGGTTGCTTCCAATCAGTACGGCGGGCAGTCTATCTCGCTTACGCACCTGGCTCCGTTTGTGGATATAAGCAGACAGAAGATAAGAAAACAGGTGACGGAAGAACTTAAAGAACTCGGCATAGACGACGAGAGCAAAATAACCGAATTCACCGAAAAAAGGCTTCGCGACGAGGTGTCGAGAGGCATTCAGACCATACAGTATCAGGTCGTAACCCTTCTGACGACTAACGGACAGGCTCCTTTCATCACCGTTTTCATGTACCTTAACGAGGCGAGAAACGAACGCGAAAAAGCCGATCTCGCGATGATAATCGAGGAGACCCTTTTGCAGAGAATGAAGGGCGTAAAGAACGAGTCGGGTGTGTACATTACCCCCGCTTTCCCCAAACTTATTTACGTTCTCGAACCCGATAACATCGAAGAAGGCACGAAGTATTGGCACCTTACCGTTTTAGCCGCAAAATGCACGGCAAAACGTATGGTTCCCGATTATATTTCCGAAAAGAAAATGCTCGAATACAAGGTCGATAAAAACGGCGAAGGGCATTGCTACACGTGCATGGGTTGCAGAAGTTTCTTAACGCCTTACGTCGACGAAAACGGCAAGCCCAAGTATTACGGCAGATTCAATCAAGGGGTAGTAACGATAAACCTTGTGGACGTAGCTCTTTCTTCGGGCGGCGACGAGCAGAAGTTCTGGGAAATATTCGATAATCGTCTGGAATTGTGCTATCGCGCGCTTATGTGCCGTCATAATCGTCTTAAAGGCACTCTGTCGGACGCCGCGCCCATTTTGTGGCAGTACGGCGCGCTTGCAAGGCTTAAAAAAGGCGAGAAGATAGATAAGCTCCTATACGGCGGCTATTCCACCATTTCGCTCGGCTATGCGGGGCTTTACGAATGCGTAAGATATATGACGGGCAAATCTCATACCGACGAGGAAGCAAAACCGTTCGCCCTTCACGTAATGCAGTATATGAACGACAAGTGCAAGGAGTGGAAAGCAAAGGAAAATATCGATTTTTCGCTTTACGGCACGCCGCTTGAAAGCACCACGTATAAATTTGCGAAGTGCTTGCAGAAGAGATTCGGAATCATCCCCGGCGTTACCGATAAGAGTTATATAACCAACAGTTATCACGTTCACGTTTCCGAAAAGATAGACGCGTTCACGAAGCTTAAATTCGAAAGCGAGTTCCAGCAGCTTTCTCCCGGCGGCGCGATAAGCTACGTCGAAGTTCCCAACATGCAGAACAATATCGAAGCCGTTCTCGCGCTCATGAAGTATATTTACGAAAACATCATGTATGCCGAGCTTAACACCAAGA
>ENA-ORRN01000814-ORRN01000814.1-human-gut-metagenome-genome-assembly--contig:-NODE-814-length-23593-cov-3.456581_pt1 | contig 23593 bp, 20 predicted proteins | sample MGYA00242174_ERZ509132 | MGnify/ENA primary metagenome ERZ509132 (study PRJEB26280, sample SAMEA2338671) | human gut metagenome | biome: human gut; feature: human-associated habitat; material: faeces... | reverse complement strand
TGCGCGCCGCTGGGCGTCGGTGCATGCGCCGCAGCGGGCGCATTTGCGGCGCAGCTGCTGCCGGAGTTAGAAAGCATTCCAGCACTGCTGCTCCGCACGGCGGTCTTTTTCAGTGTATTTGTGCTGTCCGCGTGTCTCAGCGGAACAGCGGAACACTGTCTGCCGCCGAGCCTGCGCAGTCTGCTGCACCTGCCGGAGCGCAGCAAAAAAATGCAGGCAGTTCGTTGACTTTTCTGTCCAAAGGCCCTACAATCAGAATAGAATCTGAAATAAGGACGGGCTTTTCGATGATTTCTTTCCGCAACGATTATTCCGAGGGCGCGCACCCGCAGGTGCTCGCCGCACTTGAAAAAAATAACCTCATCACGACCTGCGGCTACAGCATGGACTGCTTCTGTGACGGGGCAAAAGACATTGTCCGCGCACGCTTTTCCTGCCCGCAGGCGGACGTGCACTTTATGGTCGGCGGCACAATCGCCAACACGACGGTCATTGCCGCTGCGCTGCGCCCGTGGGAGGGCGTGATCGCTGCCGATACCGGCCACATCAACGTCCATGAGACGGGTGCGATCGAAGCCTCCGGCCACAAGGTCTGCGCCATTGAGGCGCCCGACGGTAAGCTGACGCCGGCGCTTGTGCGCGAGGTCATGCGCCGCCACTGCGACGGACAGGACGAGCATATGGTTCTGCCGCGCATGGTCTATATCTCCGACGCGACAGAACTTGGCACGATCTATACAAAATCGGAACTTTCCGCGCTGCATGACGTTTGCCGGGAGTATGGGCTGTATCTGTTTTTAGACGGTGCACGCCTGCCCGCCGCGCTGGTTGCGGCGGGAAACGATCTGGCCCCGGCGGATTTTGCGAACTACTGCGATGTCTTCTACATCGGCGGCACGAAAAACGGCCTGCTGTTCGGCGAGGCCCTTGTCATCACAAACGACAGTCTCAAACCGCACTTCCGCAACATGATCAAGCAGCGCGGCGGCATGTTCGCCAAGGGCTTTTTGTTCGGGACGCAGTTTAAGGCGTATTTTAAAGACGATCTCTGGCTGTCCATGGCGCGCCACGCCGTCTCGCAGGCACAGCGAATTCAGGCAGCAGCCATCGAAAAGGGATATTCCCTCTATGCCGTCTCACCCACGAATCAGGTCTTCCTTGTCCTTTCCCATGCACAGATCGAGCGGCTGAAGCAGGACTTCGCATTTGAACTGAACGGATATGTGGATAAAGACCACGAGGCTGCGCGCTTCGTCTGCTCGTGGGCGACGCGCCCCGAGGCGGTCGATGCGCTGATCGCGGCTCTGTGATGGACAGGCTTTCTCATCCGTTTCCGCCGCTCTATGACGCGGATTCCCGGATTCTGATTTTGGGTTCGTTCCCCTCGGTCAAATCGCGCGAAGCCATGTTTTTCTACGGCCATCCGCAAAACCGCTTCTGGCGCGTCGTCTCAACCGTGCTGGGCTGCAAATGCCCGCGCACGGTCGAAGAGAAGCAGCAGATGCTGCATACGCACCACATTGCGCTCTGGGACACCATCGCCAGCTGTGAAATATCGGGTTCAAGCGACAGTTCCATCCGCGAGGCTGTCCCGACTGATCTCACGCCGATTTTACAGAACGCACCCATCCGGCAGATCTTCTGCAACGGCACGGCGTCTTATCAGCTTTACTGCCGCCACCAGCAAATGCGAACCGGCCGGACCGCCGTCAAACTCCCCTCTACCAGCCCTGCCAATGCCGCATGGAGTGTTGAGCGGCTTACGCAGGCATGGATGGTGATTCTAGATGCGCTTAAATGAGCGCATCCATACACTAAAAGCGCCCCTCTCCGAATCAGAGAAGGGTGCTTTCTGCTGTTTTATACGCTCTGTACGAACCGGAGGAAGGCCTGCCGGCCCTCCGGGGTGCACTTATAGACGCCTGCGTCCTCCAGCACCTGCATGAAGACCGCGCCGACCTCCTGCTTCAGAATTTCCTCCGCGTTTTCCGGTTTGAACGTGTACCGGGTTTTCAATTCCTCCGCCCAGTCTGCATGCTTCTGCAGCGTCTCATCGGCACGCAGATCCCTGTCCTGCAGGATTGCGTCTTTTAAAAGCGCAAGTTCTCTGTCCAGCCGTGACGGCAGAACGGCAAGTCCCATGACTTCAATCAGGCCGATGTTTTCCTTTTTGATGTGGTGCAGCGCCTCATGCGGATGGTACAGGCCCAGCGGATGCTCCGCCGTCGTCAGATTGTTGCGCAGGACGAGATCAAGTTCAAAATCGTCTCCCCTACGGCGGGCGATGGGCGTGACGGTGTTGTGCGGAACACCGTCTGTTTCAGCAAGAATCATAGCGGATTCATCCGTATAATCGCGCCACGACGTCAGAATTTTGTCTGCCAGCTGGCACAGACGTGCAGAGTCCGGGCCGTTCAGACGCAGCACGGACATGGGCCATTTCACAATCCCGGCGCGAATATCGTCAAAGCCCGTAAACGCGACCGGCTGTTCGACCGGCGCTTTTTCCATGGCGAAGGTATAACATCCGCCCTGAAAATGGTCGTGGCTCAGAATCGAGCCGCCGACAATGGGCAGATCTGCGTTGGAGCCGAGGAAGTAGTGCGGAAACTGCTTCGTGAAATCCAGCAGGCGCCGAAACGTCGCGTCCGAGATGCGCATGGGCGTATGCGCTGCATTCAGGACAATGCAGTGCTCGTTATAATAGACATACGGGGAGTATTGCAGATACCAGTCGCCGCCATCCAGCTGCAGCGGAATGATGCGGTGGTTCTGCCGGGCCGGGTGGTTCATGCGGCCCGCATAGCCCTCGTTTTCCGCGCACAGAGCGCATTTAGGGTAGCCGGACTGCGGCGCGTTTTTGGCAGCGGCGATGGCGCGCGGGTCCTTTTCGGGCTTGGACAGGTTGATCGTGATGTCGAGCGTTCCGTATTCGCAATCATACGTCCACTTCTTGTCCTTCGCAATACGGTCACGCCGGATATAGTTAGTATCCTGACTGAAGCGGTAGAACCAGTCAGTTGCTTCGCGCGGAGAGACTTCATAGAGTGTGCGGAAGCGGGTGCGCACCTCATGCGGGCGAGGCGTAAGGGTGCCCATGAGTTTCGTGTCGAACAGATCGCGTGCAACCTGATTGTCCTGACACACACCGCACAAAACGGCATCGTCCGTCAGAGCCTGCAAAATGTCCGCAAGCGGCACCTCTGCGGGCGCTGCAGTTTCGTCAAAGGAATCCAATCCGAGCGCGTCAAGCAGCGCGTTGCGGCAACAGACCACATCGTCCGGCTGAATCAGCCCCGTGCGCACAGCATATTGGCAGAGCGCAGAAAGATAGGAATCAAGCATAACAGTACCTCTTTTCTGGTTTGCTTTATTATACATAGGAGTCTGCGTGAAAGCAACGTTTTTGCGAAAATCCAGGTGCACCGGCGCATTCTATTGTAATAGACTGTAACAGCCAAAACTTCACGCTATCGGCATGGGTGCAGACAAATTTACAGCTTTCTCGGGGCGGACAGAGTCCGCCTCTACCGAAACCGTGCGTACTTCGTTCACGACATTTCCCGCAGGCGGCTCTTGATCAGGCGGATGGCATAGTACATCGTCTCATAGCGCAGATACTGATCCGCATTCGCGTCCCACAGAACGCGCAGGCGGGGCACAAATTCGTCGTCGCCGTGCCAGAATTGAACAGCGATGCAAAGATCCTCGAAAAACGGCAGGGAAAAGCCCAGATCTGCTCCCGCTATCGGCGTACCGTCGAGGCGCAGGCAGACGCGGCGCAGCCGGCTGCCGGTCGTACAGCAGTTCCAGTTCATCCGCGCGGTTCGGCTCCATCAGGCCCCGGTGGACCTGTCCGCCAAAGTCCAGTGTTGTTTTCCAGTCCCCGGCCGCTCTGCGGCCCGGCTTCGCGTCGCAGAGCAGGTCGAAGATCGTAAGCGTTTCGTCAAAGCCGTCCGCCGGAAGCCACGCTTCTCCCTCCCGGCGCGCAATATGCCCGCTCGAACGGCTGACGCGATAATCCTCGCTGAGCAGATGCAGATATAAAAAGTCCGCATCTGTCCGCAGTCCATGCGCTCGCGCGACCGCATCCAGATCGTGTGCGCAGAACAGCTTCCGCGCCTGTTCGGCCTGAATCGCATAGTTGTTTCTCCGCTCCATACGCGTTTCAGCCCTCCCGCAGCGCGCGGTACAGCGCATCCATATCGTCGCAGATAGTTTCAGCCCCCGCACTGACAAGCACATTGCGGTCGCGGAAGCCCCAGCTGACTGAGATGCAGGGCAGGCCAGCGTTTCGGGCTGTCTCAATATCAACCTCAGAATCGCCGATGTAGACGGCGCGCAGCGCCTCAGCCCCCAGCTGCTGAACAACCGCAAAGACGGAATCCGGGCAGGGCTTTTTGCGTACGCCGTCCTTCGCGCCTGCACTCGTGGCCAGAAGTCCCGGGAAATATTGCTCGGAGAGCGTTTTTACGGCATAATCCGGCTTGTTGGAGACGACGGCAGAGACGACGCCGTCCGCCTGAAGTTTCCGCAGCAGGTCCAAAATGCCGGGATACGGCTTTGTAAAATCCACACAATGGACGGCGTAATAGGGATGGAATGCTTCAAAGACTGCGTCGATCTGTGCCTCGCCCGTCCCCGCGGGGACAGCGCGCTCGATCAGCTTCCGAATGCCATTGCCGACGAATGCACGCACCTCCGGAAGCGTTCGGGGCGCAAAGCCCTGTGTGGCGAGTGCATAGTTGAGTCCCTGCCGCAGGTCGGCCAGCGTATCGAGCAGTGTCCCGTCCAAATCAAAAATTGCAAGCTGATACATGATCTGATCCTCGCTTTTGTCTGTATTCGATGCGATTATAAAAGTTGCGGCCCGCGATTGTCAATGCTATAATACAGCTATTCTGACAAAGAAGGATGAAACGCCATGGAAATTCATCAGATCACCGATTTTAACGCGCCGGAATTGGATATTTATGCCCGGCTGACGGAAAATCAGCTTGTAAACCGCGCCGACCCGGAAAACGCGCTGTTCGTAGCAGAAAGCCCGCTGGTCATTGGACGGGCGCTGGATGCAGGCTGCGAGCCGGTGTCGTTTCTGATGGAACAGAAGCATATTGAGGGCAAGGGCGCGGCGCTGCTTGCGCGTTGCCCGGACGTACCGGTCTATGCGGCAGAACTGGATGTTCTGACGCAGCTGACGGGATTTCATCTCACGCGCGGGATGCTTTGCGCGATGCGAAGACCAAAGCCGCGCGATCCGGCAGTTCTACTGCAAGGCGCATCGCGCGTGGCCGTACTGGAAAACGTGATGAACCCCACAAACCTCGGCGCGATCTTCCGTTCAGCGGCGGCGCTTGGCATGGATGCAGTACTGCTGACAAACGCGGGCAGTGACCCGTTATACCGGCGTGCCGTGCGCGTGAGTATGGGCACGGTCTTTCAGATTCCATGGGCCTATCTTCCGGAGGACTGGCCAACGCTTCTGCATGCACTCGGCTTCTGCACGGCAGCTATGGCCCTGCGGGATGATTCCGTCCGTCTGGACGACGCGCGCCTCGCGGCAGAACAGAGGCTTGCCATTGTGATGGGCACGGAGGGGGACGGGCTTGCAGATGCAACGATCGCCTCCTGCGACTATACTGTCCGCATCCCTATGCACCACGGCGTCGATTCTCTGAACGTCGCCGCTGCCAGTGCCGTGGCCTTTTATCAGCTTGGCCGGGCATGAGAAAAAATGAAAGCCGGAAGTGCATACACGCGCTTCCGGCTATTGATTATGTAAAAACAGGAATTAGTCCTTGATCTCGCGGATAGAGAGGAAGCGAAGCTGGTTGAGGGGCTTTCCAGTCTTGTCTGCGACAATCGCCATGAGCATGGCAGCTGTCTTGTCGGGGACGTCGTGCAGCGCGATCTTACCGGCGGAGCCGGGTGCAGGCGCGTTCTTCGCGGCGGGTGCAACAGGTGTAGCAGTGGGCGCAGCAGCAGGCTCTGCGGCCTTTTTGCGGCTGATGATGGCACCGGCAATCTTTGTGACGCACATCAGAAGAATGAGGCCAAAAAAGACGACAGCCATGCCGAGCACAACGATCAGAGCAGCAGTACCAATGGAGATTTTCTCCATGGCGGCGTTAATCAGAAACATGTTTCTTCCTCCTCACAGGGCGCCGAAGCACCTTGATTTTTCAGAGACAATTATACAGCAGGAACATGTTAATTTGGTGTTAAGGAACAAAAGTAGAAAGGGGCTTGCAAAGCAGAAAAAACATGCTATAATACAGGTAGGAAAGTAAACAAGGCGGGTCGGTTCGCCCGGCATGGAACGGATGCCGGAAGCGGAATGGGGTGCAATTCCCCGCGAGTGGGTCACTGTGATGCGCGCATGCCGCGCTCAGTCAGATACGTCAGAACCAGACCTGTGCTCCTGCCGTCACCGGGAGTCTATGGACGATTGAGTTTGTCCGCACGGCTGGTGGCTGTGCGGACTTTTTTGTCCGGCGCTTTTCCTCCCCCGGAAAGCGCCGTCCGGAAAGCTGCACAACCCATGTGCTTTCCGGGCAGTCTGCGCAGATCCCCCTCTGCGGTGTGCTGTCAACAAAAAGAGCCCCCTTCGGCGTTGGGAACCGCCGAAGGGGGATTTTTTCTATGCAAAAACATGGCAAAATAAGAAATGTGCCCTTTCCTTGCCCCTGCGGGGCAACCGGAAATGATGCACAAAACTTCATGCACCGCATTTTTGCATTCCGTGGTACAATGCCCATGCTGAAGTTTTATGTCCAGCAGCGGGAACTGGCCGTCTCCCGCAGGATTTGCTGCATTTGCGGCCACTGCGCTTCCATGTTCGCCGCAAGCCGCAGCTGTGCGCGGCAGCGGTCGAGATTCTGCGTCGGCCGGTCGATCTTGAAATAGACATCACCGTCCAGATAGTCCTTCAAAAAGCGCATGCCAAGTTCAATGGTAATGATCTTCGCGCCGAGCGGCAGGACGTTGATCTCGTTTTCCGTCAGCGCATGCCCGCAGGCATCGAGATATCCTTCCAGATAAGCCCGGTACATGTCAAGCCGCAGGAAGACCTTTGACAGATCTGTCTCATCCTCCGCTGCCGAGGACGCGCCGAAGCGCACTGCGTCGCCGAAATCGTAGGCCGACAATCCCGGCATGACAGTATCAAGATCAAGGACGCTTCTGGCGCGGCCCGTTTGTTCGTCAAGCAGGACGTTATTCAGCTTCGTATCATTGTGCGTCACCCGCAGCGGCAGCGCACCGCTGCGCAGCATCCGGCAGAGCGTGCCGAGTTCCTGTTCGCGGGAGAAAATAAATGTAAGCTCCGGCCCGACCGCTCGGACGCGCCCGCAAGCGTCGGCCTCCACCGACGCGCGCAGCTGGTTGAGCCGGTCTTCGGTGTCGTGGAAGTGCGGAATCGTTTCATGGAGCGTTGCAGCGGGGAAGTCGGCCAGCGCCTGCTGGAACTTGCCGAAGGCGACCGCCGCCTGATAAAAATCGTTGCAGTCGCGCGGCGCTTCAAGACTGAGGCCGCCGGAGATAAAATCATAGGCTCTCCAGAACTCCCCCTGCGCATCGACGGCGTATTTTCTGCCGTCTTTCGCCGGGCAGAGGCAGATCATCTCCAGTCCAATGTCCTTGCGCGCAATAAAGCGCGAAACAGCATCAATGTTCTCGATCAACTCTTCTGGATGCCGAAATGCAACGCGGTTGATGCGCTGGAGCGTATAAACTCTCCCGCTGCTGCAGGTAACACGGAAGGTGCGGTTAATATGACCATTTCCAAACGGTTCGCAGGAGACGGGCGTTCCGTCCAGACAAAACTGCTGTAAGACCTGTTCCATACCTGATCTGACCTTTTCTCTTTGCTGCGTCCCACATGCGGAACGTTCTTTCTATTCTATCCGCTTTGCCCTTGAATTGCAACCTCCAAGACAAAAAACAATAGAAATCCAACCGCAGGCTCCCCAAAAAAGCTCCCCCTTTGGCACAAGGGGCCGATTCCCCCTATCAGGGGGAAATGGCCCGAAGGGCCAATAGGGGTAGGGACGCCGTCAGCGAAGCTGACTGAGGTGGATGCGAACGTTACAAATTTCAGAGCACTTTGAACCTTGCAACCAATCCCCTCCGTCATTTTCTCCGAAAATGCTACCTCCCCTTGTCGTGCGACGCACGACAAGGGGAGGCTTGAGGGCTTAGATCTTCTTTTTATCCGGCAAGAGATTTGTCATGCTCTTTAAGCTGATGGCGAGCGTGGATGCGTTGTGCAGAAGGGCTGAGGTCGTCGGCGGCAGGAGTCCGGCCACGCCGAAGACGATCAGGCCGAGATTGAAGCCGACAATGAAGCGGTAATTGCGGTGGATGCGGCCCATGAGGGCTTCGCTGATTTTGCGCAACGTGACAAGTTCAAACAAATCCTCCGACGCGATGGTAATGTCGGCGATCTCCCGCGCAATGGCTGCGCCGGTCGAAATGGCGACACCTGCGTCGGCCTCAGACAGGGCCGGCGAATCGTTTACGCCGTCGCCAATCATGATAACCGTGCGGCCCGCGGCCTTTTCCCGGCGGATGAACGCCGCCTTGTCCTCGGGCAAAACCTCGGCGTAGAATTCGTCAACGCCGACCTCTTCCGCGACGGACGCGGCGGTCCGGCGATTATCGCCGGTCATCATGACGACCTTGCTGATGCCGCAGGCGTGCAGCGCACGGATGGCATCCTTTGCCTCGGCGCGCAGCGGGTCGTAAATACAGATGACGGCTGCAAGTTCACCCGCAATGCACAGATACAGGTGCGAATACTGTGCGGGCAAGGAATCGAATTTCTCCTGTTCGCCCTCCGGGATGGTGCAGCCCTCGTCCTCAAAGACGAAGTGTGCGCTGCCGATGAGCACCTTTTTGCCCTCGACCATGCTGGAAATGCCGTGCGCGACGACGTATTGCACCTGCGAATGATATTCCTCATGCTTGAGGCCCTGCTTTTTGGCCTCCTCCACAACGGCGTTGGCCATCGAATGCGGGTAATGCTCCTCAAGGCAGGCAGCCAGACGCAGCATTTCCGTCTCCTCATGACCGCCGAAGGGCACAATCTGTGCAACCTTCGGCTCGGCGTAGGTCAGTGTCCCGGTCTTGTCGAACACGACCGTATCCGCCTTCGCCACAGCCTCCAGAAACCGTCCGCCCTTGACAGAAATGTGATAGCTGCTGCTCTCGCGCATGGCCGAGAGCACCGCGATGGGCATGGCCAGCTTCAGCGCGCATGAGAAATCAACCATCAGAACGGCCAGCATCTTCGTCACGTTGCGTGTGACGAGGTACGTCAGCACCGTACCGCCCAGCGTATACGGGACCAGCCGGTCGGCAAGGCGCGAGGCCTTGTCTTCAGCGGTGGATTTGAGTTTTTCTGATTCCTCGATCATGTGCACGATGCGGTCGTACCGGCCTCCGCCGAGTGCCTTTTCCACACACACGACGCATTCGCCCTCTTCTACGACCGTCCCGGCGTAGACATAGCTGCCCTCGCGCTTCGGGGCCGGCATGGACTCGCCGGTGATGGATGCCTGATTGACCGTTGCCTCACCGGAGACGACCTTGCCGTCGAGTGGAATAAGATTGCCTGTACGCACGATCATCCGGTCGCCGGGCTTTACGTCGCCGATGGGCACGAGCAGTTCGGTTTCGCCGGACTGGAGCCACACCTTGTCAACGTTCAGCGCCATCGCACCCGCAAGATCCGCGACAGATTTCTTGTGCGTCCACTCCTCCAGAATTTCACCCAGCCGCAGCATGAACATGACGGAGCCTGCGGTGTCGAAATCGCCGCGCACCATCGAGACAGTCACAGCTGTCGCATCAAGCACGGCGACGGAAAGTTTGCCGTGCAGTAGGGCGCTCAGTCCTGCGCGGATATATTTAACCGAGCGGAACAGTGCGATCGCTGTCCGCACCGGAATCGGCAGAAACAGCCTCGAGAATGCGCGGCGGCAGACGGTAAAGACGAGCTTGTCCTCATACTCGCGGTTGAGCGCGCGGGACGTATGCTCCGGCAGGCGGGAAAGCGCCTGTTCCGACGTGAACGAGAACGACGCGAGCGCCCGCACGATATCCATGCGCGGGCAGGTATAGGTGATGACCGCGTCCTGTGTCCGATCGAAGACCTTGACAGACACGACGCCGGCAACGCCCTTCAAATCATATTCCAAAAGATCCGCTTCGCGCAGCGACATGCGGCGAAGCGCGAGATGCACGCGCATGCGCCCGGGCGTCTCATGCAAAATGCTACACTTCATATGCTGATTTGTACCTCCGAAAAACAGAAGAGCCGCAAAAACGGCTCTTCCTTTGCATGCTTACGGGTTTACTCCGCGTCCGAAGCGGTATCCTCAATCACCTCGGGCTCAGCCTCAGCTGCGCGGCGGTCGTTGATGGCCTTTGCGTCGGCGTAGACATCATCCGCACCCTCGCGGACGGCCGTCACGGCCTGCATGACGCAGTCCTTGGCGCGCAGGACGGCTGCAGTGGTGTGCGCATAAACGCTTTTTGCTTCCTTGCTGCTGAGGATCTTCAGACCGGCGGTGCCAAACAGAACGCCTGCCGCGAACAAACCAAGATGTTTCATAAAATGTACCTCCTGTTCTGGATTGCTGCCGCACTCAATGTTAGATACGGCTAACAAAAATTAGACACATTTATTTTCAGCGAGATAATACCACACATCCCCTGAAAATGCAAGCCCATATCCGTAAAAAAACTATGAATTGTGCGAAAAACGCAGCCCTCGAAAGGGCTGCGTTCTGGTCAGTCAGTCCGCGATCAGCGCGGCCATGTCCGCGGCGCTGATCTGATAGACCGCACCGTCGATCCCGTTTTTCTGCAGCGCGTCCAGAACGGCGGCCCGGTCGTACCGGCAGCCAGCCGGTAAGCGCACCCGCAATCGTCTCTGCGGAAAGCGTGGAGAAAAAATCTCCCCAGACGGACGCGCTGCGGATCACGCCGCGCTGCACGTCCAGCCGGAACGTGAGTTTGCCGCCTGGGAAGCGGCCTGTGCGTTCAAGATTGAAGCGCGGGTTCTTGCCGTAGATCGCATCCCACGCGGCAAATTTCTCCTGTGCTAGCTGTCGGATGCGCGCATCGTCCTCCGGGGTAACGGCATAGGTATCCGTACTGCCGCGCATCAGATGTCGCACCATACAAGATTTAAATTCCTCAACCGAAAGCTCCCGAGGCAGGTGTTCGGAGATATTCGTCACGCGGTCACGCACGGATTTGATGCTTTTGGAGAGAATTTTATAGGGGTCAACCGTGGTGGACGCGACCATCTGCTCAATGTTCGTGTCATAGAGCAAAGAGCCATGATGCACAATGCAGTCGCCCAGTCGGTACTGCGCGTTGCCGGAAAACTTCTTACCGTCGATCAGAAGATCATTGCGGCCGTTGAAACTGGCATCCGCACCAAGTTCACGCACGGCATCCACGACAGGTCCAATGTACTGGGCAAATTCGATCTGCTGGTCGGGCGAATGCTCGATAAATGTGAATTGCCAGCCGCCGAGATCGGTGTAGATCGTCCCTCCGCCGGACATGCGGCGCACGAGATGGATCCCATGCGCATCGGCATACGGCTTGTTGATCTCCTCGAGAATATTCTGGTACTTGCCGACCATCAGTGTCGGCGTCGTGCGCCAGAAGAGAAAAACCGTGTCGGGCAAGCGCTTTTCGGTGGCAAAATAGTGTTCCAGTCCAAAATTATAGTAAACGTCGGTCGAGCCGGTCTCAATATAAATCATGCACGTCCTCCAGTGCCTCCCACGCGCGGTAGGAACTGCGGGCCAGCGGCGCAGAAGCCACATGCCGGAAACCCTTGCGCAGCGCCAGCTGCTTGTATCGTGCAAAGTCCTCTGGTGTCGCGTAGCGGTCAAGCTTCCAGTGCTTTTCCGACGGCTGGAGATACTGTCCAATGGTCAGAATGTCGCAGCCCGTGGCAAGAATATCGTCCATGAGGACAGAGATCTGCTCGTCCGTCTCGCCAAGGCCGACCATGAAGCCGGTCTTGGTTAAAATCGTCGGGTCTTTTTCTTTTACATAGCGCAGAACGCCCAGCGTCCGGTCATAGCCTGCCTGCGGGCGGACGGCCTTCTGAAGTTCCTTGACCGTCTCAATATTCACATTGAACACATCCGGATGCGCGGCAATGACGATATCGGCAGCCTCATGGCTGCCTTCCATGTCACTCGTCAGCGTCTCGACCGTTGTACCGGGGCACAGCGCGCGGATGGCGCGGACGGTCTTCGCAAAATGCTCCGCGCCGCCGTCCGGCAGATCGTCGCGCGTCGAGCAGGTCAGAACAACATGGCGCAGCCCCAGCTTTTTTGCCGCCTGCGCAACATTTTCCGGCTCGTCCGGGTCAGGGGGCAGCGGCTTGCCGCAGGTGACGTTGCAGAAACGGCAATTTCTAGTGCAAATATCACCCAGAATCATAAACGTGGCGGTGTGCTTCTGGTAGCATTCACCGAGATTCGGACAGTTTGCCGCTTTGCAGACCGTGTTCAGCTTCAGATCGCGCATCAGTTCCGCGACCTCGTTCACAGCCTGTTGGTTGTAGCGGACGCGCAGCCATTCGGGTTTCCGTTCCATTATGCTCTCCCGCCTTTACTTTGTTTCGAGAATTGCGACCGGAGCCAGCGCGTCAACGGTGTCGCCTTCCTCGCACAGCTGCCGGCGCAGGATACCGTCCTCCGTGGCTTCGATCTGATTGACAACCTTATCCGTCTCGATCTCATACAGGGCGTCGCCCTTGTGGATCTCATCGCCCTCATCCTTGAGCCATGCGCACAGGACGCCGCTCTTCATCTCGGGCTGCAATTTCGGCATAACAAGCTGCTTTTCCATATTTTCAAACGCTCCTTTTCGTTACATCAGACAATCCAATAGTTCTTCCGCCTGTTCGCCCGCAAGCGTCCGGCAGAGGTCCAGAAACAGCGCTGGGTCAAGCCGCGCGCCGTTCAGCATAGCGCTCGCCGCCTGTGCATCGAGCACGTCAGAGCGCACCTCCGCACTGCGCAGCAGACCGTGCTTGGCCTCATAGCGTACAAAAATCGGCTTTCCCGCAAATTCGGCAGTCTTCTCATAGGTAAAAGCCGGAGTCTTCCCCCATGTCCAGTCCCATGAATGATAGGTTCCATCCGCCAGCTGCCGCACCTCAGCCAGCTGCTGCTCCGTCAGCCGGATACACGCCGAGCCGGGCGTCAGCAGCTGCTCGGCCAGCCGTCTTGCAAACGTGACGATCTCACAGTCGTCTTTCAGATAGGGCCGCAGATTTGTGACTGTGCAGATGGCCGATTCCGTGCCCTTCGAGCAGAACGCATCGTTTTTCCTGCCGGTCGTGATCTCGTCGAGCAGCGACAGATCAGAATCAAACAGCAATGTCCCGTGGTGCAGGACGCGGCCGCCCGCGATCTTCTGCGCACTGCCGGAGATCTTTTTTCCGTCCACAGCGATATCGCAGGTGCGGTTTTTCTGCGCCGGGATACCAAGGGCATTCAGTGCCCGGATGACCGGCTCCAGGCAGCGGTCGTAGTCAAACGGCCCCGTCTGGTCGGATATGAGCGTATAGTTGAGGTTTCCAAGGTCATGGTAGACTGTCCCGCCGCCGGACATGCGGCGCACGACGGGAATCCCCCTGTCCAAAAGCGCGCGCACATGCACCTCGCGGCAGATATTCTGATAGCACCCGACAACGACCGCAGGCCGGTTACGCCACAGCAACAGCACGTCCCCCTCGCGGTAAGTGCGGAACACATAGTCCTCAAACGCCTGATTAAAAAACGGGTCATGTGATGTTGTTTCAATTTGAATCATGCGGAAATCCTTCCGTTTCTGATTTCTTTTCTTATCTTATCACAGCTATCCACAAAAAACAACAAAAAAGCTGAAACTGCCTCTGCCGGCTTTCCTTGGAAGCGTGACGCCTTGGGTACAGGATAATCAGTCAGATCACATACTCATCCGCCGCATCGGCGGTGGTCAGGCTGGAGAGAGGGACGGCATCAAGGCAGGCGGCAATTCTCTCGTCGAGTTGGTTCCAGACAGCGGACAGGCCGGAGGACACTTCGCAGCGCGTAAGCTGCGCGTTCGCGCCGAGGCAGGACAAAGAACCGTCCGCCGCGCGGATGATCTCGCCGACAGAATAATCGGACGGCTCGCGCGTCAGGCGGTAGCCGCCGCCTTTGCCGTGCGTTCCTTCGACCAGTCCCTGCTCCGTCAGCGTGCGCAGGATGCGCTCAAGATATTTCTGCGACAGTTCCTGCCGCTCGGCAATCTGCCGCACAGGGACGAAGCCGCCGCGATGCTCCGCCAGATCCAGCAGAATCAGAACGGCATAGCGGCCCATGGATGAAATCAGCATGCGGCATCCTCCCTTGCAATGATGCCGCCGCCAAGAACCGTATCGCCGTCATAGAGCACGGCGGACTGGCCCGGCGTGATGGCGCGCAGCGGCTCGTCGAAGACGAGGCGCACACCGTGTGCCCCTGCCGGATAGACCGTGCAGGGCTGCTCCGGCTGACGGTAGCGCGTTTTCGCACTGCACCGGAACGGAAGCGCGGGCGCTTCACCGGAGATCCAGTGCATGCCGGGAACGAAGCACGCTCTTGTAAACAGCGCCTCGTTCGGGCCGACGACGACGGCGTTCCGCTCCGGCAAATCGCCGACCGCATCGAGGAGCTCTACGGCGTAAAACTGCGTCTGATCGACGACGATGCACCCGATGCCAACTACAATTTCAGTTTTCAGAAAGACACCCCGATCGAAGACGTGATCGAATTGTTACAATTCATCTCAGGCACACGTTTCGAAATCCTGCGGTATCCCGATTCCGACTGAATCCGCGCGCCGGAATCGGTTGCGATCCCTGTCGGCTACCGCTCCCGCAAGGGAACAGGAACAGACGATTGCCCAAACTCATACAAACTTTCATACTAACAACCTAATCACTACTCATCCATGAAAAAAATCGGTTTATTCCTGACGGGATGGTGTCGGATGCTTCTGTGCGTCGGGTTGGCTGCATTGCCGTCGGCCTCGCTCGGTGCAAGGGGCGAGTTACTCGCCGACCAGCGTCTCAACCTGAACTTGTCGTTCAGCAGCGCATCGCTGCGCGAAGTGGTCTCGGCATTCACCGAGCAGACAGGAGTGGTCTTCTCCTACGAAACCTCGCTCGGCAAACGGACGCTCTCCGACGTGCATGTCGTCATCCAAGACGCTCCACTCGAAGAGATGCTCAATACGCTGTTCTACGACACGGGCATCTCTTGGAAGATCAAGGATCACGTGGTGGCTCTCACCGCCATACCCTCGTCGAAAAAAAACGCGTCGACAGGCTCCGCCCCCTCTCCCTCCGCCAACCGTAAGCCGGTCGTGACAGGGCGCGTGGTCAATGAAGAAGGCGAACCCCTCGTCGGCGTGAACGTATTGGTGAAAGGCACTACGCAAGGGACGTCGACCGATATCGACGGAAGCTATTCGATCGCCGTTGCGGACGACGACGTGCTCCAATTCACCTATTTGGGTTACGGTTCAGCCGAATGGCGCGTAGGCACGCAGACCCGCATCGACGTCGTTCTGAAAGAGGACAAACAGATGCTCGACGAAGTAGTAGTAGTCGGCTACGGTACAGTGAAGCGTCGCGATCTGGTCGGCGCCGTCGATCAAGTCGACAGCAAGGTTTTCTCCGAACGTTCGAATCCGAGCATCTCGCGGTCGCTGCAAGGCGCCATTCCCAACCTCAACATCTCGATGCGCGACGGCAAACCCTCGCGTGCAGCGACGATCAACATCCGCGGTACCGGTTCGATCGGTTCGGGTGGCGGGGCATTGGTGCTCATCGACGGCGTGGAAGGCGACCTGGAAACGGTCAACCCTCAGGACATCGCCAGCGTCTCGGTGCTCAAAGATGCCTCGTCGGCTGCGATCTACGGAGCACGCGGCGCATTCGGAGTGATTCTGGTAACGACCAAATCGGCCGAAGAGGGCGAAACGAAAGTCACTTACAACGGCAGTTTTTCGCTTCACGCGCGCACGGTCAAGCCACAGCTGGTAACCGACGGCTACGAATGGACGACCGGCTATATAAACGCGTGGAACGGCTATTACAACGGACAGAATCCGCTGCCATCCTACATCAACAACATCGCCCCCTATTCCGATAGCTGGTACAAGGAACTGGCACGCCGCAGCACCGATCCGTCGCTCGAACGCGTGCGCATCAACGACAAGAATCAGTACGAATACTTCGCCAACACCGACTGGATGGACGCTTTCTACAAGGATTTCAACTACTCGCACGAGCACAATATCAGCGTATCGGGCGGCAATCAGAATGCGGACTATTATGTATCGGGCCGTTTCTACGATCAGGACGGCATTTACCGCGTGGGCGACGAACGTTACAAACAGTACAACGTCCGCGCCAAAGGCAACATCCGCATCCGTCCCTGGCTGCGGTTGAATAACAACATGGATTTCACGGTGGTGGACTACCACCAACCGATGCTCTATTACAGTCTCCAACTTCCGCAGCGCATGATCGAACACGGAGGACAGCCGATCAACCCCATCACCAACCCCGACGGGACGTGGACTTATGCCGCCGTACTGAACGGTTACGCAGGCTTCGCCGAAGGATCGAGCTACCAGCAGGACGACAAATTCACCATGAAAGACAAACTGGGCATCGAGATCGACGTGGTGAAGGACGTACTGAAAATATCGGGCGATCTCTCCTACCTTTTCGCCCGCAACAAACGCGAGCGTGTGACCAACATGTATACCGGTTACCGAGGCCCCGACACTCCGATCACGGTTAACGAAAGTCAAGGCAGTACGCTGGAAAATCTGCGTCAGGACACGAACTACCTGTCGAGCAACATTTACGGAGAATACACGCCGAAACTCGGCGACGACCATACACTCAAGCTGCTCGCCGGCTGGAACCTCGAAACGAAGAAATACCGCGGAACGACCATCAAGCGCGAAGGGCTGACTGTACCCTCGAAACCGAGTTTCGGTCTGATGGACGGTCTTACCAGCGATCCCGTCGTTTCGGGATACGACTGGAGTTACGTGGGCGCCTTCTTCCGTGCCAACTACGGCTATCAAGGCAAATATCTGGCTGAATTCAGTTGCCGCTACGACGGCTCTTCGAAATTCCCCGAAAACTCGAAATGGGGCTTCTTCCCCTCGGCTTCGATCGGCTGGCGCCTGTCGGAAGAGAAATTCATGGAGTGGTCGCGCAACTGGCTCGACAATTTCAAGATACGTCTCTCGGCCGGTTCGATGGGCAATGGCAACATCGACCCCTACAAATACATCGACTACATGACCATCAAAACCTCGACGGTCGTCATCGGCGACGCACTGGGCTCCTATACGACGGCTCCCGGAGCCATTCCGCTCTCGCTGACGTGGGAGACGGCGACCACCTACGACGTAGGCTTCGACATGGATCTGTTCCGCAACCGGTTGTCGATCGGATTCGACTGGTACCGTCGCTATACCACCGACATGTACACCGTCGGCGTGAGCCTGCCCTCCGTTTACGGCACCGATGCACCCAAAGGCAACAACGCTTCGCTCAAAACCAACGGCTGGGAACTCTCGGTCGGTTGGCGCGACAGTTTCGAATTGGGCGGCAAGGCTTTCAGCTACAACGTCAAAGCGATGGTATGGGATGCCCGCACATGGGTGACCGAATACATCAACCCGACGGGCGCACTGGGCGATTACTACGAAGGCAAGGAGCTGGGCGAAATCTGGGGCTACCGCGTAGAAGGTCTTTTCCGCGATCAGGAAGACATCGACTCGCACGCCGAGCAGTCGTTCTTGCAAACGCTCGACAAGGTGACCCGACCGGGACAAGTCAAATTCGCCGACCTGAATCAGGACGGTAAAATCGATCGGGGCGCCTACACGACCGCTGATCCGGGCGATCTTACCGTCATCGGCAACGAAACACCCCGTTACTGCTATGGCATCAATCTGGGATTCAACTGGAACGGTATCGGCATCTCGACCTTCTGGCAAGGCGTCGGCAAAAAGGATTGGTATCCGCGTTACGACTCGGGATTCTTCTGGGGCCAGTACAACCGTCCGTTCGGCTACATGCTCAAACAGCACACGGGCGATAAGGTCTATCGCGAAGAGCTCGACAACTGGGACACGGCCTATTGGCCCCGCTACACGACCTACCAGACCCACCAGTCATCGGTCAACCGTCCGCTGACGATCAACAACGACCGCTATATGCAGGATGTGTCGTATATCCGGCTGAAAAACATCACGGTCGACTATACCTTCCCCGATCGCATCTGCAAGAAACTACACATCAAAGGGTTAAAAGTATGGGTGTCGGGCGAGAACCTATGGACCTATTCGCCCATGTTCGAACACTGCGACAACTACGATCCCGAAGTGATCAACGCCGGTGACTCGGATTTCCGCACCTCCGAAGGCGACGGTTACAGTTATCCGATGCTGCGTACCGTGACACTGGGAGTCAACCTTTCCTTCTAACCTGCAAAAAATACGAACGATGAAAAAGATATTCATGCTCTTGGCGAGCGTCGCGCTCTTCGGTTCCTGCGAGGATTTTCTCTCGAAGGAGGATCCCAACAAAATCGACGCTCCGAGCTATTTCCGCAACGAAACCGATCTGCAAACCTACGTCAACGGCTTTCTGCAAACGATGAGTCCTACCGCCGCCTCCGTGGCCACGGGCGACGCCCGTACCGACTGCCTGGCATGGCGCGGCGAATACCAGTTCCTCACGGACAACTTTGATGCCGACGACCAGTCGGGCTGGGGAACGAGCGATTGGGAGGATCTGCGCAACATCAACTATTTTCTCGACAACTTCCGACAGGCGGCCGTCAGCGAGACAACGCTCGCTCACTACGAGGGCGTCGCCCGTTTCTGGCGTGCCTATTTCTATTGGAACAAGGTCAAGACTTTCGGGGCAGTGCCCTGGTACGATTCGACGATCGATTCCAACGATCACGAGGCGCTTTACAAGCCTCGCGACAGTCGCGAATACGTGATGCGCAAGGTACTCGAAGACATCGAATTCGCCAGCACGTACTGCACATCGAGTTCGGCTCTGGAAGTCAACTCCGTGCAAATCACCCGATACATCGCATTGGCACTCAAAGCCCGTATCTGCCTCTATGAAGGCACCTTCCGAAAATATCACGCGAACGATCCCTCGACAGGGAAACCATGGACGGCGGACGAAGCGGAGACCTATCTGCGTGCAGCCGTGAGTGCCTGCAACGAACTGATGACCAGCAAAAAGTATTCGCTGGTCTCCGATCCGGCCAACGTTTCGACGCAGTACCGGAAGCTCTTCACGAGCGAATCCGTCTTCACGCAAGAGGTAATCTGGGCCCGCGTCTACAATGCCGAATTGAACGCGACACACAACCTCAACTCCAACTTCATCGTGCAACAGTACGGCAGCTATTCGCTGACCAAACAGTTCATCAATACCTATCTCAACCTCGACGGTTCGCGGTTCACCGACAAACCCGGCTATGAAAAGACCGCATTCATCGACGAGTTCGAGAATCGCGACTACCGTCTGATGCAAACCGTCCGCTACCCAGGCTACACTCGCAAGAACAACGGAACGGATACCCGCTATGCCCCCGATTTCGGCTACTGCGTGACAGGCTACCAGCCGATCAAATGGGTGATCGACGACACGAGTCTCGACAGCAACACCTCGCCCTGCTCCACGTCGATCCCGATTATTCGTTACGCCGAAATCCTGCTGACCTACGCCGAAGCGAAATGCGAGTTGGACGAATTCGACGAAACAGTCTGGAACGAGACGATCAAACCTCTGCGCGAACGCGCCGGTGTCGACGGAACGATGCCTGCTACGGCCGATCCCTACATGATCGAATATTTCCTCGGCACAGTCACCGACAACGCATTGCTCGAAATTCGCCGCGAACGCGGCTGCGAATTGATATTGGAAAACGTCCGCTGGGACGATGATATGCGTTGGGGTATGGGCAAACTGGCCGAACGGCCCTGGTACGGCGTCTATGTAGGCGAGCTGGACAAAGCATACGATATGGACGGCGACGGGAAGGACGACGTCTGCTTCGTGCGCAAGGAGCCCGAACGCCCGCAGGCCGGCATCACCTATCGCGTGCTGGGCGACGATTTCTCGCTGACCGACGGCGACAGTGGTTACCTCGAGTGCTACATCCGCATGACGCGCAAGTGGGACGATAAAAAATATGTGCGCCCCATACCGACGACAGCACTCAACGACAACCCCGCACTGGGACAGAACTACGGATGGGAAAAATAATAACGTACCAAACACCACGAATATCACCATGAAACGAATCAATAAATGGACCTTGCTGCTGACCGCAAGTTATTGCGTACTGGCCGTCGGGTGCAAGGACGACGAAGGGAGTTACCTCGTTCGCGAAACCGATGTCATCCAGTTTTCGAGCAATCTGGCCTCTTCGCAGCGCATCACGCTGCGTTGCAACGGCGCATGGCGCTCGGTCGTACCCGAAGATGCCCAGTGGCTCTCGACGACTCCTTCGGAGGGCGTCGGTACGGGCGAATTCGAATGGATCACCGTTTCGGCCACGCACAACCGCTCGGCCGAACGCACAGCAACGCTCTACTTGGAATGCAACGGCGTACAATATCCGATTACGGTGACACAAGCCAACGGAGCGATCATCTACGGCACACCGACGCTTGACGGAAATCTCATCGAGGGCGAAGCGTCGGAAGCCCGCATCCGGTTCACCTACTCCAACGCCTACGGCGACGAGACGATTGCGGTGAAATGCACGCCCAGCGGCGACTGCGACGGGTTGTCGGTAGCCGGCACCTCGTTCGAACTGACCAACGGCGGCGCAACGCTGGCGCTCGACATCGAGGGTACGCCGACGAAACCCGGATACGCCACCTTCGCCGTGAGCGTCGACGATCAGCCGATCGGCGAGGTGCGCGCCAAGGTCTACTCCGTCAGCGAAATGCCCGTCGAAGGACTGCCCGTACAGTGGCGTTTCAGCGAAATCATGGGCGGCGATCCCGAAAAAACGGATCTGCAAAAGCGTCAACCCGAGTGGACGACCGACAAACATACGCTCAACTCCGATGTCGGTTCGGCCACCATCACGGTCGTCGAAGCCGAAGGCAAAACCGCGGCAGCACTGAACTCATGGGGCTACAACAACGGCCATGCTTACATCAAAGGTCTCTATTACAACGACTATTGGCTGATGACCATTCCGGTCAAATACGTCGCTTCGGGCACCGTCCTCAATGCGAAAGGCTGCTTCGGCGGATCGGGTTCGGCCGCAGCGTTCTTCCTGCTCGAATACTCGGCAGACGGCCTGACATGGCATCAGGCCGACGGCGCGAAGACGGAGACCTTCACCATCAAGGAGAAGCCGGTCGAGGCCATCTATCACGTGCAGGCTTGCGACGTACCGAAATTCCCCGACGACGCGGCATGTTCGTTCGACTGCACGTTCCCCGTCGAAGTGGATATTCCCAACGGCAACCTCTACATCCGCTTGCGGGTCTCGGCCAACATCCGTATCACACAGAACAACACCATCACGACGGGCGGAGGAGGTTCGAACCGTCTGGCAAAGACATGGTCGGTTTCCGTAGTCGAGTAATCGAAAAACAACGAATAGCATGAAAAAACAGATCATTGCGACGCTGCTCCTATTAACGACGACGGCGTCGAACATCGGTTGTACGGACGATAGTCCGGCACAAATTACCTCGCTCAAACTCAATCGCACGGAACTTACACTCCAACCCGGCGAAACCTTTCAACTGGAAGCCACGACCCGACCTGCCGACGCCGGCGTACCAATCAAATGGAGCAGTTCCAACGAGGCGGTGGCGGCGGTCGACGAACGAGGACTCGTCACAGGCACAGGTTACGGCGCCGCCCTCGTCACGGCACGCTACGGCAGTTACTCGGCCAAATGTTCCGTGACGCTGAACGCAGAACAAGTTTGGGATCCTTCGCAGGCTCTCGCGGCTCCGCTCTCATCGGACATCGTTCACAGCAAGAACGTCCTGCTGTATGCACCCCGCCGCATTTTACAGGGTTTCGACATCCTCCCGAACGGCGAGATCTACTACTCACAGGTCGGCAGCAACGCCTACACGCTCAATATCTGTCGGGCAGCAGGCCCCAACCAGAACGCCCAGGACGAAGTGATGATCCTCAAACATTTCGGCCACGGCACGCAGATCGTCGCCGAGAAAGCCTCAGACGGAAAGACTTACATTTGGCTCAACAGCAATGCCTCGGTCGACGACAGCGGCGAATACGGCAACAACTGGTCGTTCTCGCGCGTGGAGTTTGTGCCCGGAACGAACGAAGCAGACGGCTATGCCGGCGATACCTTCTTCCTGAACAAGGAACAGCAGTACGATCAACAGGTGGCCGTCGATTTCGATGCACGCCGATTGCTGGTGGGTTCGCGTAAATCGGGCGTGCGCCATTTCTGGATTTTCGACCTCGACGAAGTGCTGGCCCTTCCACTCAAGGAGATGACCGTATCGGTCACCGTAGGCGGAGGTACGGGCGACGGCGAGAAGCAGACCGTCGAACGCAAGATCATGGGACACGATTTGAACGACTGCCGCGTACTGGGCAATTTCTCGTTCTCCGCAGGTACAGACAAGGAGCACGACGTCTACTCCTATTCGCATCAGGGACACGAAATCAACGGCGACTACATCTATTTCTACGAAGGAAATGCCGTCGAGAATTCGGATGATCCCGGTACCTATCAATCGAAGGCCTATGTCACCGTGTTCAACTACAACGGCCGAATCGTCGTACCACGCACCGAGGTAGCGGCTATAGCCGATGTGAACGGACTGGCCTCCGAAGGCTTCACGCAAACGGGTTACGCCGAAGGCGAATGCATCAAAGTCAAGGAGGGCAAACTCTATCTGGGAATGGCATGCCGTGACGGATCGTCGAGCAACCGGTACGCCAACATTCTGGTATACGACTGCGTGAAAAAGCAGTGATTCCAAACCTGCATGGTGACGTCCGGCTCTGCGTGACGCAAAGCCGGACGTCCACGTTTTTCGACCGGACCGAAGTCCCGAATGTATTCTTCTCCACCGTCGTTTCGCCCGACAGAATCGTCACGGAACCGCGAACACGAAAACTTTTCGGGCCAAACAATCCACCAAAGCATGCGATCACGAACGATGATCCCTCCGATCCCAACCATCCACTCGGCATGAAAAATACGCTTCCCTCTCTCCTCGTGCCTCCCACTCGGCATACACGCCGCACAGCAGGACTGCATCCGCGAATTGCTCCGCCGCGATCCCCGACCCGCGTGTCTTCATGGCCGTCCTCTATTCACTGGCGGCGATCACGCCCGATACCGAATTCGGGCTGTCGTTCTACGACTATTTCACCGAAGAGGAGCGGTTCGCCCTGTGGCGCGTGGCCAGCCTGCGGGAATACCTGCCCAAAATGAACTCGGCGCCCAGCCGCGGGCTGTCGATCGACATG
>ENA-ORRN01000810-ORRN01000810.1-human-gut-metagenome-genome-assembly--contig:-NODE-810-length-23647-cov-4.172643_pt1 | contig 23647 bp, 21 predicted proteins | sample MGYA00242174_ERZ509132 | MGnify/ENA primary metagenome ERZ509132 (study PRJEB26280, sample SAMEA2338671) | human gut metagenome | biome: human gut; feature: human-associated habitat; material: faeces... | reverse complement strand
GCCCCGGAGTCCGGTCACGGTAAATGGAAAGGCTTTCGTCTTTTCGATAAATCCGGCACGTTCCTCTCTGGTGATCTCATGCACTTTCTTTCCCGGTGCGATGCCGCCGAGATCCAGCATAACCGGAAGAAGTTTTGCAGGGAATAAAGAACCTGCCACGTTTTTAAACTGTTTGTTCTTTCCTTCTTCGAATTCCCGCAGCAGTCTTGCGTCAAGCTGCTCTGCGGTCATGCTGTGACACTCATCGGATAACTTATAATAATACTGCGACATGCGCAGCACCGCACGCGCCGTACCTCCGACACCGACAAGCAGAGGAGAAACCTTCGGCACGCCGCAGTCTGCCCCGATAGCATCCGCGATTTCCCGCCGCAGCCGTCTGAGCGAGCCCTCTCCGGGCAGTATCTTTTTGACGCAGCGGCGGTATAGACTCAGCGAACCGACAGGAAAGCTGGTAAAGCTCATCGGCTCCCCCTTATCAAACGTAACTATCTCGGTGCTTGCGCCCCCTATATCAAGAAACACACCGCCGGTCAAATGCAGCTCACGCATAGCGCCGGCATAGCCGAGCAGCGCCTCTTCCTCGCCCGAGACGACCTGAACCGAATAGCCGGTGGCGGCGCGGATGAGAGACAGCGCCTGTTCCGTATTTGAGATATTACGGAGAGATGCCGTGGCAAAAACGCTGACATGCTCGATATCCAGCGTCTGCAAAACTCCGCGAAAGGTCAACAGCCCCGTGCAGGCGCACTCTATCCCCTCCGCGCTGAGCTTACCGTCCTCCACATAGCCGGCAAGCCCCGCCATTATCTTCTCCCGGAATAGAATCTTGAAATCCCGATTCTCCGTTTCATAAAGCGTCAGCCGGATAGAGTTTGAGCCGATGTCGATAACCGCCTGCTTCATTCCGCTTCACCGACGGCATCGGCGGTCCCCTCATGCGAAATGCCGTCCGAGTCTATTTCTGCATCATCGGGAATGTCATGTCGAACATACTCCGGCACGCGGAACAGCATGATAGCCTTTGCAGAGTTAGTCACCGAAAATGTTATCGGCTCCCATCCTTCCTTAGCGCGCTCGTTTGTGATTTTCTCGATAGCCGCAGCCATTTTCTTTGCTTTCGGCGAATAATCAATAACAATTGTTCTGTAAGTCATAATAATTACCTCGTTTCCGTTTGTCTAAATAGGATTCCCCGATTTTCGGGAAAATTTCCCGAGCAATGAGAATTTGCCTATATAAATTACGCGTCCCGGGCAATGCCGCCGTACACCTGCACTGTACCGTACGGTCGCTGTCGGGGACTATACCCGAGCTTCTTTCGCTTTGTTGAATTTCGGATGCTTCATATTATAGATACGCGGTGAAAAATCCGATATCACAATAATGTAAAGGCTGCATCAAATATGCATTCGACATGTAATTATATTAAGTGCTTCAGAGCGAATCACAGCCGCCGCGCTATACCTGATCGCTCAAGCTGCCGCGCATTTCCTACCCATTCAAGCAGCAACGCTGCATCTAATCATTCATGCTGCCCCACACTATACCTTCTTATTCAGCTGTCGTGTTATACCTAATCGCTAAAGCGGTCGCGTTATACTTACTTGCTCAAGTCGGGCTTAGATAAAGCTGCGGCTGCCGAAGCGGAATTTTTTTCGCGAAATAAAAAAACCGCAGCTGCACTGCGGCGAATAATCGTATCCTGATAAGTAAAAAAAATCCCCTGCCATGCCGAAGCACAGCAGGGGGAAGCTATTGTTTCTAAACAAACGATCAATTTCCGATATAGGAGAGATACTGGTTCGTTATAGAAGCGGAGTTAGAGGTATTGAGTGCATCGGAAACACACTTTTCATTCGCAACGGTTTCCGCGATCCAGTCAACATACTCGGAGATAGTCATAGCTGCTCCGGTATCGGGATTAGTACCGGAAAAATTCTCGATCTTGGCATTGTAGTCATCATACAGACGGCACAGTGCGGTTACCATGCTTGCGACATCCATAAACTCGACCTGAGGTTCGGTCGTCTCAGCCGCGGTAGTGGTCTCACCTTCCGTAGTCTCATCATCATCCTCATCGTCCATATTATCCTGAGAAACATATCCGGGAACGAGAGTGGTATTTACTACAAAGTTTGCATAGGGCAGCTCGATGGTCGAGAGATTCTGCGCTTTGCCTGCAGCCCAGTTATCGGCTGCGGTAGCAAGCTCGCTCGCATCGGACTCACTGGAGGGATATCTCTTATACTGGTTACCTGCGTAATCGGGATTCATTCGGTAATAATTTTCGTCGCCGGGCTTAAGATCGGTAAGATTGATGATGCTGTTTGCCTCGTCGAATACATAGTTGACCTCGTCAACGCCGTATGCGAGCAGATTGACAACATCGGTATCGGTAGTGAGAAGATTAACTACCTCCATGCTGCGCTGAACCGATACGGAATACGCACTGACTGCGTACATTGCCTGGCATGCCTCCTCGGCGGTGCCGGTAGGCTCTGCTACCTTGACTACATAATAGTCGTCGGTATACTTAGCTGCATCCGCCTCGGTGCCCTTGACAAATGCGGTGATAACATTCTGACCCGCATAGTCCTTAAGATCGCCGTATTTTATCGAGTTCTTGTAGGTATTCTTCATGCAGAGAACGCTCTTATACTCGGGAATACCGTAAATAATCGCGGGGGGGAATGTCGCATTGGTAGTCGTAGGCATGGGCGTAGGAACAAGGGTTCCGATAACGCTCGCGTCCTCGCCGGTTGCGTAATCAAGAGTACATACGGGGTCGTTGAGCATAAGAATGCCGTTTTCGGAAGCCGCTCTCTCAATAAATCCGGTGTCGTAAAGCGAAGCCGCACTGGTGAAGCTGCGCTGATTAAAGCCGAGACCGGAGGCAACCGCCTTATTTACGAGCATATAGGTATAGTTACCGATAACGTGGTTATTCGGAATGGCATATGTAACACCGCCGACCTTAGCCGCCGAGAGAAGCGACGGATAGATATATCCGCTGAGCTGCTTAGAGGTAGAGGTGAGCTGATCGTCGAGCGCTGCAAGAACGCCCTGACTTACATAATCCTTATAGGTAGCATAGTCGTTGATAAGGAAGATGTCGAGCTGACCGTCCTCCTCGTCGGGATATACAGTATCGGCAATGCCGTACTCGTTGATCTTTGTCTCATCAGCCGCACCTGACTCAGCCGTAGTCTCAGCGGCGGTCTCACCGTTTGCATCGGTCTCGGGTGCAGCCGCCTCGGTAGTGGTGGCGGAAGCAATGGAGAAGCCGGCAGAACGTGCGGCCTTCTTAGCAACATCGGAGGCAGCCTTCAGCTTTGCCTGAAGATCCATATCCGCCTTGATGGTGGCTATCTGCTTTTCAATAACATTGTCATACTCGCTCTCGGTATAGAGCTTAAGAATAACATGCGTATTATACTTATTCTCGGTTATCTCGTTCAGCTTATCCTGAACAGCCTGCTTGGCTTTTTCGGTCGTACCGTCCTCTACGATAGAGTAGAGAGTAATGGTCATCGCGCTCGCTCTGCTCTGCGAAACGTCGATAATATTATCTCCGTCCTCGCCTGAAGAGCAGCCGGTAAGTACGACCGACAGGATCATGAGCATACCGAGAAGCATGCTTATAACTCTTTTTTTCATGGGGAAAGTCCTCCTAATCGGACATGCGGGCAGCAAAAGCGTTCACTCCGCCGACATGCTCCGCTGTGCTAAATAAAAATATCTTTATCTATTTTACACCATGCCGATATTTATGTCAAGATGATTTTTGTTAACTACTCGCCTATTCGGCAAATAGTTTTTCCGCCGAAGCATGATGCGGAGACCTCTCAGACCGCCCGAGAGGTCTCCGCAGTCCGCGGCATATCGGCACCGAATGCCGTCTGCAGCCGCCTTTAATCCAGATAATCCTTGAGGCGCTTGGAACGGCTCGGGTGACGCAGCTTGCGCAATGCCTTAGCCTCTATCTGACGTATACGCTCGCGGGTGATGTTGAAGACCTTTCCGACCTCCTCGAGCGTTCTCGTTCTGCCGTCGTCAAGACCGAAACGGAGCTTGAGCACCTGCTCCTCTCGCGGAGTAAGCGTATGCAGCACCTCGTTGAGCTGCTCGCGCAGCAGCGTATACGATGCAGCCTCTGCGGGTGCGGGTGAATCGACATCCTCGATAAAGTCGCCGAGATGGCTGTCCTCCTCCTCACCGATAGGCGTCTCGAGCGAGACCGGATCGAGCGATATCTTCATTATCTCACGAACCTTGTCGGGATTGATATTCATCATCTCCGCGATCTCCTCGGGAGTTGCCTCTCTGCCGTGATCCTGGAGATACTGGCGGTTGAGACGCGACACCTTGTGTATCGTCTCGACCATGTGGACGGGGATACGGATGGTCCTCGCCTGATCGGCTATCGCACGCGTGATAGCCTGTCTGATCCACCACGTTGCGTATGTGGAGAATTTATAGCCCTTATGATAGTCGAATTTGTCGACCGCCTTCATAAGACCAAGGTTGCCCTCCTGAATAAGGTCGAGGAAAAACATCCCCTTGCCGACATAGCGCTTTGCGATACTTACGACAAGGCGCAGATTAGCTTCAACAAGCTCACTCTTTGCCTTTGTGTCGCCCTGAGCCATACGCTCGGCGAGCTTATGCTCCTTCTCCGCATCGAGCAGCGGCACCTTGCCTATCTCCTTGAGATACATACGTACCGGGTCGTCGATAGCGAGTCCCTCCTGCGCGAGCATCTTTTCCATATCCTCTGCGCTCTCGTATCTCTCGACCTCGTTCTCGATCTCCTCGAGGTCGGGTGAGTTGATGTAGTCGGTAACCTCTATGCCGAGTCCCTCGAGCGTCTCATACAGCTTGTCTATTTGCTCGAGATCGTACTCCTCCTCACCGAGCAAATCCATTATCTCGCCGTGAGTAATAGAGCCCTTTGCCTTGCCGCGCTCGATGATAAGCTGCATAGCATCCTTCTTTTCATCGTCGGCTGTGACGGCAGCTGCGGCACCCGACGCATCGGTCTTTGCGGCATCGGCGGATGCGGAAGCGACGTGTCCCGCCTTACCCGATGTGACATTTCCGACGGCGGCCTCTGCAATATCGCTGTAATTTATGATGCTGTCGAGCGAATTCATATAGTCGCTCTCTTCAAAGGCATCGCCGAGCGCTCTACCCATGTCGGCACCGTAATCGTCGTCATCGGAGTCCCCGTCGCGATAGCCGTAGCTGTCACTTTCATCCTCTTCGAGGTAATCGCCGTCCGTGCCGAGCTCGTCCTGATCCTTTTCGTACTCGTCGTCGCGATCAAACTCGTTTTCTGTCATGTCTCTTTTCATTAATTAAGTCCTCCAATGAAATATCTTTTTTCTTACTTTCTCTCAGCTTGTCGACACAGTCGGTAAGCAGCTTTTCGGGGTCTCCTCCGAGGTTCATCCTCGCAGAACGCAGATTGCTTATGCGGCTCATCTCATCGGTCGAAAAGCTGCCCGCAAGCATTCCCCAGTCGCCCGGCGGGTCTGTCCCGTACAGCTCGAGCAGCGAACCGTACAGCCGCCTGCCGAACTCGGTAACAAAATCGTTCTGCACGAGTCCGAGACAGTTACGTACAAACGGTGTCTGCTCCGGATAGAGCAGAAGCAGACCGAGGATAACATCCTCCGCAGACGAGCCGGCAAGATTCTTTACCCTATCGGGATTTACTCGATCGCCCATACCAGAGGTCTGCCGAACGCGCGCGGTAAACGCCTCGCTGCGCTCCCGTCTGTCACGCCGACGCATGATGCGCCCGACGTCGGTACGCACATTGTCCGCCGACAACCCGAGCCGCTCGGCAGTCCTGCCTATGTACACCTCGCGCTCGACCGCCGAACCGACACCGGCAATAAACTCGGACAGCTCGTCCGCCGCCTTTATACGCTCGGCATCCGAGCCGAGATCGTATTTTTTCAGGACGTTGTCGAGCTCGTAGTCAAACTGCGTCAGACTCTCGCCGCATATTGCCGCAAAGCGCTCCCGACCGAATTTTCTTATATACTCATCCGGATCCTTTGCTCCCTGCATACGGATTATCCGGCAGTCTATGCCCGCCTCTCCGAGCAGCTCAAAGGCACGCTTTGCAGCCTTTTGCCCCGCCGCGTCGCTGTCGTAGGAGATAAAAACGCGGTCGGTATATTTGCGCATCAGCCGCGCCTGCTCGGTTGTAATAGCCGTGCCGAGCGTTGCAATCGCCTGCGAAAAGCCCGACTCATGCAGCGCGATAACATCCATATAGCCCTCGCAGAGGATAAAGCCGCGGTCCGCCGAGTTCTTGGCAAAATTCAGCGCAAACAGACTGCGCCGCTTGGTAAACGCGGGTGTATCCGAGGTATTGAGATATTTCGGCTGTGAGTCGTCCATCACGCGTCCACCGAATGCGATCACCGCGCCTGTTGTATCAATAACAGGAAACATTACACGATTGCGGAAATAATCGTACGGGCGCCCCGTTTTCTTGCTTATCCCGCACAAAAAGCCGGTGACCAGCTCCTCATCGGTATAGCCGAGCGAACGCATATGCGAGTGCAGCGCTCCCGGCGAATTAGGCGAAAAGCCGATACCGAAATGCTTTATCGTCGCACTGCCGAGCCCGCGCCGCGACAGATACGCCTGCGCCTCAGGGCTCTCCTTCAGCTGCTCGAAGAAGAAGCGAGCTGCATCTCGGTTCATATCTCTTATCCGCCCGCGGCTCACGCCGCCCGCAGTGCGTTCCTCCTCCATCGGAATCCCCGCACGCGCCGCAAGAAAACGCACCGCCTCGGGATAGCTGAGATTTTCTATCCTCATTATAAAGGTTATAACGTCTCCGCCCGCACCGCAGCCGAAGCAATGGAAAAAGCCTTTTTCGGGGGCTACATGAAAGGACGGCGTTTTCTCGCTGTGAAACGGGCACAATCCGGTATATCCGCTGCCCGCACGCTTCAGCGATACATACGATGAGATGACATCGACAAGATCGTTTCTGTATTTTATCTCGTCGATTATCGAACTGTCTATCAAGTCTCCGCCCCCTTTCATCAGCTATATGCAGTGCTCTGCCGCACCGTTTTTATCGGTATGATGCCGGTACCGTACCGCCGTCAGTGCTTCCACACCTCGGGGATAAACAGCTCCTTAAAGGTGTTTATGGCAAAGCGGTCGGTCATTCCCGATATATGGTCCGCCACCGCGCGCGAGGTTCCCTCGCTCTCGACGATTCCGCGATACTCTGCCGGAAGCTCGTCGGGATGGTCGATATAGTGCGCGTACAGCATCTCGAGCATATCGCTCGCTCTGCCCTCCTCTCCCTTTGCATCGGGATTTCGGTATACCCGTTCGAAGAGAAAGTCGTGCAGCCGTTCGGTAGCCTCCCATATCTCCGGCTCCATTTTTATGTCACCCGATCCGCCGTTCTGCTCTGCATCCGCAATTATAGGCGCAGAGGCACAGACGACACTGCGTACCATCCGGTCGATACGCTCGCCGTGCGTCTTTCCGAGCAGCTTGCTCAGCTCCTGCGGGATATCCTCGGAGCGGAGTATGCCGGCACGGCACGCGTCGTCTATGTCGTGATTTATGTATGCAATGCGGTCGGCAAGGCGCACAATGCGTCCTTCAAGCGTATACGCCACACCGTTCGTATGACAGAGAATTCCGTCCCGCACCTCCTCCGTCAGGTTAAGCGGCTCGAGCAGATCGACCACGCGCAGGCTCTGACGGTAATGGCGGAAGCTGCGGTCATAGCATTTTTGCAGCACTCGTTCTCCCGCATGACCGAACGGTGTATGACCGAGATCGTGTCCGAGCGCGATAGCCTCGGTAAGATCCTCATTCAGCCGCAGAGCGCGGGTAATGGTACGCGCTATCTGCGTAACCTCCATCGTGTGCGTAAGACGTGTACGGTAATGATCGGGCTCGGGCGCAAGAAAGACCTGAGTCTTGCCCATCAGACGGCGAAACGCCTTAGAATGTATTATTCTGTCGCGGTCGCGCTGAAATTCACCGCGCATATCGCATTCGCTTATAGGCTGCTTTCGGCCGCGAGAATTCTCGGTATGGCAGGCGCATGGCGAAAGCGATCGCCGCTCGTTCTCATATAATTCCGAAAGAAAGCTCAATACCGTACACCTCCTGCTGTCCTCTAATAATTATCAATCTATCACTAATAATATACGCGAATAATCGAAAAAATACTTTTTTATTATGATATTTTTTTGTAAAAAATCTTTTTCACGTTCAAGCACCGTCTGTCGACGGCATTCGCACGACATTCGGCAAAGCGGCAACGCTGTCTCCGAGCACCGTCGAAGCATCATGCATCGTATCGTGTTCCGAGACGCTCGACCCTTGCTCTGCCGGAGCACTGATCCGCTGCGGCACGCAAAAAAAACTCCGTTCTGTCCGCACGAACCGCAAGCGCGAGCACAACATCCGTTCCGAAATCACAGCCGTCGAGCTTTACACCGTCGCTGTGCAGCAGCACCTCGAGCCGCTGACGGTCGGAGTAACTGACGGTAAGTCGCAGCTCGTCATAGGTAACATATGTTACTATCCCCGCATCATGCACCGCCTCGGAGGCAGCCGTTGAATAGGCGCGCAGAAGTCCCGATGCGCCGAGCAGTATCCCGCCGAAATATCGCGTAACGGTAACGACCGCGTCGCTCACGCCGGATGAACGCAGTACCGACAGCAGCGGAATACCCGCAGTACCCTGAGGCTCGCCGTCGTCCGAATAGCGTGTGGCGTTCTCGGAGGCAATAAGATAGGCGTATACATTGTGCCGTGCGTCACTGTGCTCGGATCGCACCGAGCGGATAAATTCGATCGCCTCCGCACTGGTTTTCACCGGTCTTGCTCTGCCGATAAAGACAGACTTTTTTTCACAGTACTCCGCCATGCCCTCTCCGCCGAGAGTCGTATATTCACCGCCTGCGCCCTGCTCTCCCGCCGATATAGGATCGCTCTGCTGCGCACCGCCGTGCGCATTCTTCTTTTTTGCCATCTCTGTTTCCTCTTTATTCTTCCGAATCGGTATCACCGACGCACAAACCGAGCGTACTGTCCGGCGGTCTTTCCGTCGACCACAGCCGTTACTATCGCGCCGTCGTCGACATATTCGACCTCCTCTACAGTCGAGCTGCCGTACAGAGCGGAAAGGCAGCCGAGCTCCGATGCCGGGAAATGAAATTCAAGCCGCTTTTTCCCCATCCGGGCTATCTCACCGAGACGCTCGACAAGCTCGTCAACGCCCTCTCCGGTGCGCGCCGATATAAATACCGCATCCGAGGACGGAATATCGGCTGGCGCAGCAGCAAGCGAGCCGTCCGCACGGTCGCATTTATTAAACACATAGAGCACAGGCTTATCGCCCGCGCCGAGCTCCTCAAGCAATCCCGTCGTCACCTTCAGCTCCGCCTCGCATTCCGGGTCGGAGGCATCGGATAGCGCGATGATTGCGTCTGCCTGTGTTATCTCCTCGAGCGTCGAATGAAATGCCTTAACAAGGTGATGCGGCAGCTTTCGGATGAAGCCGACCGTGTCTGTCAGCAATATCTCTGTTCCGTCCGGCAGCGCATATTTTCGGGTAGTCGGGTCGAGCGTTGCAAACAGCTTATCCTCCGCGAGGATTCCCGCGCCGGTAAGATAGTTGAGCAGCGTTGACTTTCCCGCATTCGTGTAGCCTGCGATAGCGACCGTCATTATGCCGGAGCGTTTTCTCGCATATCTGCGCAGCTCACGCTCACGCGCAATTCGGCCCAGCTCGCGGCGCAGCGCAGCCATGCGCGCACGTACGCGTCTGCGGTCGGTCTCGAGCTTCGTTTCGCCCGGTCCGCGCGACGCTATTCCGCCGCCCTGACGCGACATCTCCGTTCCCCTTCCGACAAGGCGCGGAGAGGAATACTGCAGCTGAGCAAGCTCGACCTGTATCTTTCCCTCGTCTGTCACAGCATGCAGAGCAAAGATATCGAGTATAAGCATACTGCGGTCGATAACCGTTACATCTCCGCCGAGATCATCCTCGATATTCTTTATCTGAGCAGGAGACAGCTCGGTATCAAACACCACCGCCTTGACGCCCCCGCTCTCGCACAGCTCGCGCAGCTCCTCGATCTTTCCGCTGCCGATATACGTCCGCGCATCCGGCTTTTCGCGCGCCTGAATAAGCCGCGCATATGTCTCTCCGCCCGATGTATCGAGCAGCCGCGACAGCTCGTCGAGCATCTGCTCGGTCTCGCCCGAGCCGTCCTCTATTCCGACAAGAATCGCCCTCGGACGCTCGCCGTCCTCGGCTCTGAATACCGCCTCAAGCCCCTCTCTCATAAAAACTCCTTTCCGCTGTTAAAAAACTTTTTCTCCTATATTCAATGCTAAGAGAAAACTATATGCATTTTATCATTCCGTATCTCTGCTGCCGAACGCATGCCTCAAATTATCGAGCCATTCATATATCTATGTAATGTGCATATGCGAAATAACGAAGCTCTCCGCAGCGAACACGATCATATACGCAGAGAAAACAAAGAGCGGAGCCGCACATTAATAGCTGTACAAGCCCCGCTCATCTGTTTGAAATTCTGTCGCAGTACGCGTTTTATCGTCATGGTGCGCAGCACCCGAGAAAACCCGTTCGGTACCGCTTTCGCAGACCCCGATTATTTTCCGGCTGCTTCAAGACGCTTCTTGAACTTGTCAAGACGACCGCCGGCATCGACGAATTTCTGCTTACCCGTAAAAAACGGATGGCACTTGGAGCAGATATCAACGTGCATATCTCCTGCAACACTCTTGGTCTTGACCTCAGCGCCGCATGCGCACTTGATGGTAGCTTCCTTATAATCCGGATGGATACCCTTCTTCACGTCCTTACACCTCACATTCTTGTTTTTTGTGTTGCCCTACGGCAACAATACAAGATATTATAACATACAAATCTGTGCATTGCAATAGTTTTTTTCGCTTTTTCGCAGCTGCGCGAAATTTATCGGACGGTAAGAAATAATATCCGCTTCATTGCGTCGCATAGCAGCCGAAATTTAGACTGAATATCGCAGTAATGCTCCGCACGCAGCCGAATCATGTGCTTCGTTCGGAGCACAAGCCGCCGACAGATATCGGAGACTTAACATGTCAGAAATATAGCTGCGATTACCGCTTCAAATACAGCCTATGCCCATGTTAAAAGCCGTAGCAGTCGTATTCTGCTCAGACGTATATAAAGTAGTTCTCCTCGACTTTACTCTTCAAGCTGCTTTGCAAGAAAGGATGCTGCGGTTTGTATCAGCTTAGCCTCAAGCTCGGAGGTAAGATGCGCTCCTCCGGCGAGCGAGATAACGCTGCCGGTGATATCTCCGCCGGAAATGATCGGCATCAGCGCCGATATATAATGCTCCCCGTCCTCATCCTCGGTAACATAATATTTGTCTCCGCCGCCGAAGCTGTAATAGGTGCGCGCGGATATAAGCTCCTCGACCGCGCCCGAAAGGGAACGGTCGGCATAGCTCTTCTTCGGCGCTCCCGATACCGCAATGACCGCATCGCGGTCGGTAATAACGACACACATATCAGCCGTACGGTGCAGCGCCTCGGCATACTGTGCGGCAAATGAATTCATCTCGCCGATGGGCGAATATTTCTTAAAAATCACCTCGCCCTCGCGGTCGGTATATATCTCCAGCGGGTCGCCCTCGCGAATACGCATCGTACGCCTGATCTCCTTCGGGACAACGACTCTGCCGAGGTCGTCTATCCTCCTGACAATTCCTGTTGCTCTCATATATATTTTATTCTCCTTAGCAATTTTCTTAAACTACTGTCTCTTTTTCTGATAAGATAATAGCTGCAAAGGTAGTCTTTGCGAAAAATGAGCAAAATATACGCGCGTAAAAATGAGCTTTTGCCGCGTTTGTTTTTTACATGCAATATCTAACAAACAAAATTTTCCGACAGACTGCAAAGCAAATCGCCGTTTGCAGCAAAGACACGCGCTTACCTGAATTCAATGCCAATCGGGCATTTTCTTGACAAAAAGTGAAAAGAAAGGTATAATTACGAGGTATATGCACCGCCTGCCGCAACGGCATAGAGGCGTGCTGTACACCTAAAGACAACGAGAAGGGAGATGAGTCTGATGGCAAGCTGTCGCTTCTGCGGTGCAGAAACAGATAACGGTGATATCTGCGAAAAATGCGCCGAAAATGATGCAGGCGGAACAGTCGCGGGGCAGCTGTTCCTCTTCGGCGACGATATTACGCCGGAGCCGGATGCCGATGAACGCGCCGATCATAAAACTGACGGTATCTGCAATGCCGCCGACAACGCGTTGTCAGCCGATGCTCACTCTCCGACATATTCAATAAATAAGACAGACGCTCCACAGCCGACAACGGAATCCGATGAGGCGGAGCTCGTAACCGACACCGATGCACCATCCGATGCTGCCGAGCCCGAGACCGTCTCCATGCACCCGCGTGATCCGAACTATGATGCGGTAATATGCCTCTCCGGCTCACGTCCCGAAGCTCCGAGCTCGATACATGCCGCATCGGTGAGAACACTTCGTGCAGAGCACTTTGATGCCGCAAAGCGAGAGGACATGGAAAACGCCGAAGCGGCAACGGTCTCAGAGGGTGATCACACCGCCGATGCCGGCGAAGCTTTGCGCAGTACAGATAACAAAAAAACACCGGACGGAGAAGGCACGAGCCGCACTCCAACCGACAATAATCTATTTGATCTAAATGCAGAGGAAAGCTCGGCAGGCAGTACAAATCACGAGGATATATCCGACAATAGCAAGGCAGTCGATGCAGACGAGGCGACTGAGGGCAACTCCGCAAGCCGAGAATCAAGCACTCTTGATACAGACCTCTCGACCTTAGAGCGGACAGCCGACAGTGCGGAAATCGCAGCGCCTCAGCCGATGGCTTTTGCATACAAAAAGCATAGAAAGTTACCTGCGGAAGCTCCGGAAAACGAAGCGCCGCAGATACTATGCGGATCCGATGATATGCAGACCGACATTGCATATACCGATGCCGAGCGGGAAGTCGCCGACACAGCTCCGACGATCAACGCATCGGGAAATACCGAGGCGCCAATCGACGATAAGCCTGCCGATCCCGGGCAGAGAAAGACGGCAGACCTAAACACAGAGATCGTGCAGCCGTCGTATATACCTCTGTATGATGATGAGCTCGACGATTCGGAGTTTCTGTATACCGTCCCTGTCGACAGCCCGCGTATAAGCCATCATACCGCGCCCGACAACACATCGGCAGACAGCACATACTCACGCGACATGGAAGCAGACAGCGGCACGGCGAACATCGGCTTGACAGACAGCTGTACCGCAAACACCGACTCGGGCGACGGTGCTCCGATCGACAACAACACAATAGACAGCGGCGCGTCGGACGACACCGCGGAAATTACAGTATCTCCATCAGTTGTGTACACTTCCGGTACAGCTGCACCGGACGCTGCGGACGCAGTGCCGACATTTGAACTGAGCGGAGGCTTCGGCTCGGGCCTGATATCAAGCGAGAGCGAAATATCACTGCTGCTCGAATATTCGCCGAGCGAGAACGCAATAGAGCCGGACATAGCGCCACGGGAATTCAAGGCGAGCTCCGGTGCGGGCAATGAGACGGCAGAAAACAAAAACGGCGGAATAAGCAGGATCGGCTCGGCACTTAAGAGCGCCGTCTGCAAGCTGCACAATGCAGGCACTGCAATAGGACACGCCGCAGTCTTTGCCGCAGCATGGCTGAAGCATAACCCTCTCGCGGCGGTGCGCCGTGGGCTGTTTGCCGTCGGTCGCGGTCTCGGTCATGTCGGAAAAAAGCTGCTCGGAGCCCCGCACCACGAGCTGATGTTCAATCGAGGTGACACCGGGGCATATGCGCCATCCGCCTGCATCGCGCGTATTCCGCTTATGTTCCCGCTGCCGCTGATACTGCATCCGCACTCGCGCTATGCACGCTACTCATCGGCATGCGGCGCCGCCGTAACGCTCGTATCGATGCTCGCTGTGCTTGCGGACCGACTGCTGTGTCTACTGTGGCGAACAATCTTTACTACGACGGTTAACCGCGGCACCTCATTTGAACATGTTGCGCTCACCTCGACCGGAATAGAGGCGATTGCGCTTACCGACACAATCTTTCTCGCAATCTTAATTCTGTTCGTCGCCTATTCGGTATTCGTCGCCGCGCTCGGGAACCGACACCCTCTCGCACCGAGACTGCTCTACCGCATTGCCGCAATAGGCGAGCGGCAGGAGAACGGGCAGAAATAAACATGTCCGCAGGAAGGAACAATACCATGAATATTGCCGTTGACATTGACGACACTCTGACGAATTCATTCGACTATTTTATGCCGTTCATCGCCGAATATCTTGGGGTCGAGCTGAGCGAGCTGAAGCGCAGAAACGTCTCTTACAGCAATCTGCCGGAGGAATGGCGCGGAAACGAGGTCGATTTCTGCCGTAAATATTATGACCGCATCGTAAGCGACACAACCTTTAAGCCCGATGCGGCATTGGGAATGAGGCAGCTGCACGAGCTCGGGCACCGCATAATAATCATAACATGGCGCTCCGAGCCGCTCTACACCGATCCGTATAAAACAACGATCGAGGAGCTTGCGCGCGGTGATATTGAGTATGACGGTCTGATATGTACGATGAAAAAAGCGGAGGCTTGTCTGAGCGAGAATATCTCGGTAATGATAGACGACCTGCCGAAAAACTGCGATGCCGTCAGAGCGTGCGGAATAACTCCGATACTCTTCAACAGTCCGGCAAACCGCGATACGAAAGTCCCATACCGCCGAGTCTCTACATGGGCGGAGGCGGTTGATGCTGTAAAGGAGATATCCGCGCAGCTGCAGTAAGAGCCGCCGTGCTGTCTGATCCTACGGCATGAATGACCGATCTTCTCGCTTCACTGCCGCCGATTTTTCGGTCACAGCTACATCGCATACAGAACAAAAACAAATATCCGCAGTCACGATATATTACCGTCGAAGCGACGGCAGACATGTCGAAGCAGCTGCGGATATTTTTATATTATTTTTTTTAAAGACAGCACTGATAATACAAGTTATCGTACATTACAAACGTAAAAGCGTCAAGCCGGATGCAGAGTATCTCGAGCAAGATAATCGGTCTATTCAACAGGTCTCAGCGAGCAGTAATAATAGCTTGCTGCCGCACCGCCGTTACCGTATGCTGCTGCGTAGTTGATCATACCGCCTGCCGCAGCATAAATTCAAGCCATAGATACCGCCGCAGCCGCAATACGGAATTACCGCGGCAAGACAGACACACGCACTAAGAATAAAACAGAAAAAGAGCATGCGATACCGAGACCGTCATACATGCTCTTCTAACTCTGAAAATGTAATAACACCGAAAACGGTTACAGAGTTTTCATTATCTCTTCTATGGCACCGACATCTACTTTTCTCTTATTTCCCTTTACGGAAACGGTCATATTCTCCGGGCGAAATATATCCCTTGCCGCCGCCACGACCTCATCCTTTGTGACATTATATCTGCCGTAATATTTATCCGAGTGGTCGTACGGAACGGTATCAAGAATATGATTGTAGTACGCCAGACTGAAATTGAGGTTTTCGGGATTATCCCACTCAAGCTCGTCACAATGCAGCTTTGACAGCAGACTTGACTCGTAATCAAACCGCCCGGTCTTTACTGTGCCGAGGAGCTCGACGACAGCCCCGACAGCATCATTCAGCTTGCCGCTGTCGACCTCAAAATTAAAATTCATGTTGCCGACGTTATCGTATTGCTCAAGTGTACTGTCATATGAATAAATAATAGGATTATTCTCCGACAGATACTCATAAACAAGCGACTTTTCGCCGGTAAACAGCACATCGTACAGCAGATCCGGAATGCCGCCGAAGTATTTCTTTCGATCAATATCAAAGCCGACCTTAATATAATGCCAATATCCGTTCTTGACCTTGATATTTCCGTCGCGGTGAAAAAAATCGCGGTTTAACGTGATTGTATTTGCGAATCCCGGAGAGGTCTGAGAAATATCAAGCGCTTCTACCTTTCTGCCGAGCCGCCCGATATCCTCATCGGAAGCATTTCCGGTCACATAGAAAAAGCAATTGTCTCTCGAGAGTATTTTTCTTCCGAATTCATTCAGCTTTCTAAGCGAAATACGATCAATAACACTGCAATATCCGAGTATCGTTTTCTCCGCCTCGGTGTCATGCCAAACGGCTTTATTAAAAAGATAATGCAGAGAATTTCTCTCATCACGCTCACGCATTTCCGCCTTGATACGCTTCTTTTCGCTGGCAAATGCGCAAGGATCAAGCACTATCTCATCAAATATCCCGCAGAGAATATCGCAAGCAAAATCAAACTCGTAAGACGGTCCGGTCACGGTAAACATAATAAATTCCTTGTAGGTACAGCCCTCAAAGTCAATACCGCGTTTAGCCATGACATGATAAAAGTTCTCATATTTATTTTTTAAATTTCTGAACACCATGTGCTCAAACAGATGACTTATGCCGTTCTCGGTTATATCCTCGAAAATGCTGCCCGCTCGGATATAAAGCGAAAGGCAAAAGCTGTGGAGATTATGATTCGTCAACGAATATATCCGAGTGCCGTTAATATAAAGCTCTTGTTCCTGCATAATTCCTCCTTTGTTACGTCAAAACACTTCCGTCAAAATAAATCTGTCAATAGCTTTCACAGAGCAGCTCTGCTATATCATGCGCTTGCAGACATACTCATTTTCGCATCTCCGCAAGCGGAAAATTATCCGAATTTCATTGCAGTAGTCTCACGACTCACCTCACGGTATCCGATCTTACGGTAAATATGCAGGGCATTCTTATTTTCCGATTCGCAATACAAACACGGCACCGAACAGCCCCGCCTTATACATTCATTCGTCAGAAAAGCCGCCAATCGCGTGCCGCAGCCTTGCCCGACATATCTGCCGTCAACAGCCAACGCACCGATTCCGGAATTGTCACCAAAAAGAGAACCGAATCCTATCAAAGCACCGTCTCTCTCAAGTACAAAGCTGTTCCGAATATTATTCAAAAAGTCATTATATTCTTCCCTGCGTTCGGCATCGGATAATTTTCTCTCGGAAACGGACATTCCTATGCGCGCATGCATAGCGGCGTATTCGCGTGTCCATATGTCAAGAGCAGCGGGATAATCATCCGCGCGGCACATTCTGATCCCATCCTCACAACACGGATATATCCTACCGTCATGCTCTAAGTATATATTCGTACTTAACCTACCAAAGCCTAAAGCGCCGACAAAAAGATCGGCAGGATGTGATGCGGGATAGCTCGTCCACCAACCGCATCCGACCGATAGAAATCTTTTTACGGCTCTATGATAAACTAATGCTCCGATACCTTTTCTGCGGTATTCCGGAAAAACAAAGATAAATATCTGCCCGTGATATATTGAATTGTCGGGAGCAAAACAATAAAACCAACCGACGATACGCTCTCCGAGCATAATAATTTGAATATCGGCTTTAGAGAATTCGGAGAACTTGTCATAATACTGTTCCTCAGCTGCCCGCCGAATAGACGGCTCATCGGAATCGGAATATGCACGGATAGATATCTGCCGCTCTGTTATTGCCACCTTTCTCCTACCTCCGTATATTTCGTTTAGTAAATATTGCGTACCCCCGAGGCTCCCCCGACTGCCAATCACATCCGCTGACCCGAAAATTTATATGTCCTCCGATATCTGTCGACAATGCAGAGCGGACGAAATCGAACATCCAAAAAATATCATACTATTATGATTATAGCATATTCCGCAAAATTACAAGTGCAATTTTCCGCCGCCGAATTAAACCGTTGGTTTAATTGATTAGAAATTTATCAAAACATTATTGACATAAAGTGATTAGATGTATATAATATCATTACAGTCAATAAGAGATAGCTATCCTAATAGGACAAGGTAAAACAGTAACCGTGTTCATGCATTGCAAAACGAAACGCATCACGCCCGCCAAGCAAATAAGGAGGAAATAATGAACGAATATTCTATTCACGTAACAGACGGTAAGGTAATAGGCGACTCAGCGCTATACCTGACGGCGAATGATCTTCTCGGCAGAGAAAGCAAGCGCCTCTGCGATCTTACCGATGAGCTTGACAAGTCAACACCCGAGAAGAAAAATAACAAAATCGCAGAGTACAAGTGCGCCAAGTACCGCTATGCAGCCGTATCGCTGATCCACAGCATTGTTTACAACATTAATCATTTCAGAAAGACGAACAACCTCGAATACTTGCATTATCTGCTGCAGCCGTTCGATGATATCTTCAGGGAATACCCCGAGTATCTGACCTTATATGAAGCAGCCGCCGATGATGAAAAGCCGGATCTCAGCTTGTACTATTCGGTCTCGGCGTTCACCGAGCGAGAGATCGCAGAGCTAAAATCAAAGAATACAAACGCGACAGACTGGGAGAAAATCGAGCTCGATGAACGCATCGGCGGACTGGAATTCGCTAAGAGCTGCCTCGACGAAGCGTGGAAAAAGAGAAAGGAAGCGATAAAATGAAAGAGAATCTGAAATTTTTAAAGCTCCTTGCCGATGAAACGCGGCTTGATATACTGAATATTCTTTTGAAAGAGGATTCATACGTAGAGAAGCTCGCGTGTGAGCTCTCGCTCACTCAGGCTACCATCTGCTATCACCTTAAAAAAATGGAGTCGGCAGGTATTGTGAACAGCTCACGCACACAATACTACATCATATATTCGTTAAATCGCGAGATATTTGATAAGCCGCTGTTTGAGCTGATAAAAAACGGTGAAGAAATCGTCAACACCGACGAGAAGTACAAAAAAGAAGTAGTATCAAACTACTTCAAGTACGGCAGATTAACTCAGATACCCACACAAAGAAAAAAGCGTGAAATTGTCCTCGGGGAAATACTAAAGCAGTTTGAGTCGAACCGCGAGTATACGGAAAAAGATGTAAACGAGGTCATTTTACGCTATCATGATGATTTTTGCACTATCAGGCGAGAGCTGATCGCCCTCGGCATGATGACGCGCAGCAACGATATATATAAACGGGTAAAATGAAAAGCAATATTCAAATAGGCGAATATATTCTGAATTATCGCAAGCAGCATAGACTCACACAGGGCGAATTCGGAGAGCTGCTCGGAGTCAGTACGCAAGCCGTCTCGAAATGGGAACGAAAAATCTGCTATCCGGATATCTTTCTGCTCCCGGCCATATCAGAGCTTATAGGTATCTCCATAGATGAAATGATGAAGTAAAGTAGTATGATGCGGATAGGTACTGAAATTAAATATGTGAGCAAATATTATTGATAAATAAAGCCGTAAAGCGAATATCAACCGACGAAGTCGGATATCACTGCACAGCAATACCACCCGCCGCACGGCGAATATAAGAAACAAGCACCTGCGAAAGCAAGTGCTTGTTTCATGTGACTGCGCGACGAAAAGGCACAAAGCATCTTATCCCCCTAAAGTGTGATTTCTTCAAGCAGGATAATCCCCGGCTTTGCTATTTTTTATTTTCAAAAAAGTTGTCGTATCCTCAAAAGATATGCGTAATAGATTAGTAGATATAGGAACAATCTTGACAAACATAATCAGCTATGTTACACTGTGTACACATATATTAACGACTGGTTTATCGCAAGATGCGTTAAGGCATGTGTAATAAACACAAGAAATATTGCTATGGAGGAATTAACATGAAAAAGCAAATATTATCGCGAATCTCTTTTGCGCTTGTTATCTGCGCATTGTTTGGTATGACGGGGTGCGGAAATGTACCGCAAACGATACCGGATACTACGTCAGATAAACCGACGACAACCGAACCAACGACAACTGAACCGACATGGAAAAGTATAGAATATACTCCCGAGAAAGAATTTGTAGATTACGATTACGGAAAGGAATCAAAAGCGACTAAAAAAGTGATCGTGACGGCACTTATACCCGATACGTGGGTATCGGGCAGTGAAATTGAAAATGATAATTCCTATGTTGAGTGGGATTCGGATCTATTGGTTTATAAGAGACGTCTCGAAATCCCCAAACTTTACAGAATAACCGACATTTCATTATTTAATGAGGCGACCTGCGGTGAACATATATCAACGGTAAATCCGTATTCTCCCGAGAATTATGATATTGAAAACGGTGAAACAGATCAGGGTTCATACATAATGTTTACCTCCAAAGTCGGGGAGAGCTTCAGAAGCATTATATTTCTGAAGGTGTCCGACGAATATGTATTGCGCCTTGAGTATTCGGGAGAGACGGCGCAGATGTACGAATATGCGATAAAAAGCTTTAACTCGGTAAAGGTGGATATAACATGAAAAAGACAATTCGGAATCTGTTCTTAAAAGTACCTGCGGTTTGTCTGCTGTCTTTATCAATGCTGCTCACTTCCTGTATCAGTGTGAATAACGAGATGATACCGGAAGAGAGTACCGTCGCAGAGACGACCGAGAATCCCATATTAAATGCAGAATATTCTCCGTCACCCGAACAACCGACTGTCAGCGGTATAGCGACGGTCGAATTCCCGAACATCGAAAACACCTATTATTACGATGATTTGCCTGAAAAAATCAAGACAGCGCTTTCCTATTTTTCGCAGATAATTGCCGAGATTATCAGTACGGATGGGAAAGAACCGGTTGCTGTTGATTTTGAAAGTCCGATATACTCTAAAGATATAGAATACGCTAAATACTTTTTTGCCGACAATTTCGGTGCTTTAAAGAAATTTATTTTGAAATTCATATACCCCGTTGAAAGCGAAAATGAGATTCCGCGCATGGTGTATGGACTCAGGTATACAGCGTCGGCTTATGGAGTAGAGGAATTTGAACACTACATATACTGTATAGACGAGACGCAAAGCATTTTGGCATCTCTTGCTCATGACGGAAGCGACTACGGTAAAGCATTAGCCATTGCAAGGTGGATTACGGATAACGTAGAGTATTCGTATGACTTTGAGGAACGCGAAGCTGCGGGAGACGATGTACGCACTGTTTACGCTGCGCTTAAAAATCGTGAGGTGGTCTGCGAGGGATACGCACGTCTCTTTGACCATATGTGTAAATTATCAGGTTTAGAAACCATTTATGTCACCGGGATGGCGGGCGGAGATAATCACGCATGGAATATGATTCAAATATCAAACAATTGGTATCATGTTGATACTACATGGATGATATCTCCGTAATTGTTTTATAGGAATTTTATGATGCCGGATGCGGTATGTTTTTCGCATGAAATAATAACACATGATAGCGTTAAATTCGGTCTTGTTAATTCGATTGGATACGATTATCGCAAAATTCCGAAAACAACATCGTTTGATATGTATAAGTATTATTTTGAATCAATTGATGAATTTGTGTCGTGTTTTTCGAATGATTCAATCAACGATAAAATGTTTACGATTTTTCTGAGTTCCGATGAACTGTTGGAACAATTCAAGCGTATCAGAGGTCGGGAACTCAAAAACATTGACGGCAACATTTATTACATTGTATTTGCAAAAGGCATTTCGGATAAGTCTTTTATAAATGTTAATTTTACAAAGAAAAAAGGGGGGTGACCCCCCCTTTTTTACTTAACCTGATTCTTTGGTGAAAGACTGTTCTCTGGCTCATCAAGAAGATATAATGCTCCGTCTGTAATTGAATCAACAAAAAAAGATAACGCACTTTCTCCATTAGATCGTTCCTGAAAATTGCGCATAACATTTGCTCGTAAATGCTGCGACAATGTTGTGCTTTTCTTTCTTGCGTTAAAAGCTTTGTGCCAGCGTTCGTAGTCATCAAGTCCTTGAAGTCGATTGGGTTCTGTGCTACTACGATCGTTAATATATTCCGTTATTGCATTAGCCTTTTTGTGATCCACGCCCTCGTTTATGCGACGAATTTCAAGAACCCTCTCAAACACATCATCGCTTGTGATTATTCTGCTCGCGCCTGTAAGAGGTTTTTCAAGATCATAACGGCACAACTCCACATAATCATCAAAATAATCACTTCTGTTATATGGAGTAGAACGATCTAATTTTAGGGCTTCTGCCATAACATTCAGAATTGTGCTTTTCCCGCTTCCGTTATTGCCGTAAAAAATGGTAATATCTTCGAAAACAAAATCTGTAAGATTACGGTCTCGAAACAAGAGGAACGGATACTCTGTTGCATGGTATGTACTGAAACTTTTTCTTTTAAACAACGGGGAACTAGGATTAAAAAAATCCTCGTCCTCTTCTTTAGAAAGCATGTGAAACGAATTTAAAAATATCATTACAAAACTCCTTATCTATACCTCAAAAATTGCTCGACTAAATTGAGCTTCCTCTTCGCAAAATCAATTAAATAATTGTAAAAAAAACAGCACAAAGCTTTCAAAACGAGCCTTGTGCTGCTTTCTTCAAAATCAACATATGACCGATTCATATGACAGAAATCTGTATAGTCTTGCCCAGAATCAGCTAGCTATCGAGAAAGAGTGGCTCCCTTTTCCAATATGTCTGTGGTTTTAGGTAGTCGCTATGCATGTGCTTTATACGGTTGAAAATAGTATATCACAAAAAAATGATTTAGTCAATAATTGTCATTTTCCTTGCACATACTATCTATAAGAATAATGCTTGTTTACCGAATTCTTTTCGCAGAGTTATTTCATCTGTGAAAAAACCGCAGAATTCCTTGATATAGCTTGCTTTCCCGGATTTGTGACGGAGTTTTTGACGGCGAATCATAACCGATTTCCGCATGTTTCATCATATTTGCTCGTTTCAGTTCAAGAGAAGAATGAACGTACCGGTCTAACGTGATCTTAGTGTTAGAATGACTGAGTATTTCACTCAAGGACTTTATATCACAGCCTATCTCCACGAATCTGGTAGCAAACGAATGTCTGAGTGTATGAAAGTGTACGTCATTTAATCCGCACTCTTTACAGTACACACTCATCTGTTACTTCTCGGTCTGATAAAATGTTTTGTTCGAGCAATGAGAACTCATCCTCGGTTAGTGGGGGACATACACTTTCAAAATCCAGATCAATAAGAATGCCTTTCAAGGCACAAATACTTACAGCAGAATCACTCATAAAATATCCCTCCCTTCTTGTTTATTCATAGTTTTTTGAACTATGTAATGAATCGTAATAGAGACTATGTATTTCTGAGCATCAAAAAAACCGACTTTATTGACCACTTAGACGCGGTTTAAAGTCGGCTATGTTTATGATATGTAATTTGATTATGGATGTAAAATACGGAAGGAAGATGTGTTTGAACCCGAATGATGTAAATAAGAAAGATTTTTATCCACATGAAATCTTCGACTGTTTTTTTCTTATTAACAGTGCTTCGGTGGAATCTCATCCACCGTGTGGCTGTAAAAGGTGATTATCACACCCTAAACCTTACTTTTGGACAGAAAAAAGCCCCAAAACTTAATGTTTTAGGGCTTAATTTGGCTCCCCCTGCTGGGCTCGAACCAGCGACATCATGATTAACAGTCATGCGCTC
>ENA-ORRN01000807-ORRN01000807.1-human-gut-metagenome-genome-assembly--contig:-NODE-807-length-23756-cov-3.433104_pt1 | contig 23756 bp, 18 predicted proteins | sample MGYA00242174_ERZ509132 | MGnify/ENA primary metagenome ERZ509132 (study PRJEB26280, sample SAMEA2338671) | human gut metagenome | biome: human gut; feature: human-associated habitat; material: faeces... | reverse complement strand
CTCCCCGCCGTTCCCGAGGAAAAAGGATATATCGGGCATTGGGAAATAGACGGCGTTGCTATCAACGCTGAAACAATCTATAACTATGCTGCCGATAAAAATGCCGTTCCCGTTTATGAAAAAGCGTATACTTTGTCATTTCAAAAAGAAACGAATCTGATGACCACTGAGGGGTGGAGCGGGATAATTTCCCCGACTTTGTCCGACGGGGTATTAGACTTTACGTTTCCTGAGGCAGGGAAGTCGGTCTTTTATTCCTATAACACGGTTCAAGGAAGGACTTATTCTATAAAATTCGAGGCTCAGGCTGTTGGCGAAACAGGCGGAATCGGCGTGCATTTATTTACATCGGATTGGAATGTAATTAAGGAAGGCGAATGGATTGTTGAAAGTTGGAATACATATAGCTACGAATGGGAAGCGACGGCTGATAGTACGTTGTTCGGCGTTCAGTGTGCGTGGAACGATCTGGAAATACAATTCAGGAACTTTACCATCACCGAAATTTTCTGTACCAAAACATTAAAGGCAGGCGAAAAGGTGGGAACGCTTCCCGAAGTAGCTTGCGGAACAAATTATAGCGGTTATTGGAAAATCGGCGAAACGAAGGTTACCGAGTCTATGACCATCACCAAAGATGAGATTGCTTGCCCCGTTGTCGAGTATACCGGTCATATATTTAAGAGCAGCGAATTTGTTTTAGAAGAGGCAAAGAACGGAAGTTCAAGCGATTCTATATTTGCGATAAAATATATCGGAGAAGCCGAAGTCCGGTCGTGGAGCGATAAAGAATGGGGACAATTTGCAGATCAGAAAATCACCTTAAAAGTAAAAAAAGCGGACGGAACGGAAGCTACCGTTACGTCGAGCCAAATGCAATTGGATAAGAGTATTTTGTGGCTTAATTTTGCAACGAGCATTTACGATGATATCGTGGAAATCACGATCCCCGCGGGCGAATATAAACTTTCAGATGGCACAGGATTCAAGTTTGAAGAAATCACGTTTTATATGGTTCACTACAACTGCTGGCTTAATGAGAAAACCGATTACAAGGCAGAACATATTGCCGAAGTGAAGGAAACCTGTACGACGGACGGATGCCTTGATTACTATCATTGCGAAAAGTGCGGCAAATATTTTGAAGATGCTGCTTGTACTGCCGAAATCGAAAACCTTGACGAATGGAAAAACGACGCCGACGGCGGGTTGCTTGAAAAGCTTGGGCATGAAGCCGCATCCAAGTGGAAAAGCGATGAAACAAATCATTGGCATGAATGCAAAATCTGCGGCGAAAAAGTGGACGAGGCGACGCATACCGACGGCGATAACGATAAAAAATGCGACGTTTGCGGAGTTAAACTCGGCGGCGATGAAAACCTCGATAGCGAAGAAAAGAAATCCGGTTGCGGTTCAAGCATTTCATTGGCGCCATTGACGGCTGTAACGCTTTGTGCGCTTGGCGTGATATTCTTCCGCAGAAGAAAAAATCATCAATAAAAATATTTATGAAACATTTATAAATAATAAAAATCAACCGATGCCCGCACTTCTTTTTAAATAACGGAGTGCGGGTGTTAAAGAGGATAAAAAGTTACAATGGAAAACAAAAAGGTAAAAAATCAAGAAGAGCGAAGCCGAAAATTGTTTATGTTTTCGGCACTTATCGTTCCCACTTTGTTTTTTCTCGTATTTTTCGTATACATCAATTTCAATTCGTTGCTGATGGCTTTTCAGCGCCCCGATTATTCTACCGGGAATCTTGTAGAAAAGTTCAGTTTTGAAAATTTTCGATTGATTTTCAGTAAAGATTCCGGGCTTGACGAGATATTGATGGCGGTAAAAAACACGCTTATATTTTTTTTCAGCGATTTGTTGATTGTTTTCCCCGTTTCGATTTTTATGAGTTACTTCTTTTTTAAGAAGATGCCGGGATTCAGATTTTTCAGATTTGTATTCTATTTGCCTGCCGTTATTTCGTCTTCCGTGTTGGTTGTTTTATTCAAGTATGCGATAGGGGACGGCGGCATTGTAGACGCTTATATGACGGGGCATGGAAAAGAATTCGTTTATCTGCTTTCAAAAGCGCCCGACGCTATGATTACGATTGTATTTTACAGTATAGCATTCAGTTTCGGCGGAAACATTATTGTTTTGGGCGGCTCGATGAACGGCATAAACAGTGAAGTGTTAGAGGCCGGTAAGATTGATGGTTGCGGTTGGGTAAAAGAATTATTTTTATTGGTTCTTCCTATGATGTGGCCGACGATTTCCACGATAATTATTTTAAAAATGACCGGTATTTTATCCGCAAGCGGACCGATTCTTGCATTTACCAAAGGCGCTTCGGAAACGATGACTTTATCTTACCTTTTGTATGCGCTTGTCAGCGGCGTCGGAAAATCGCAGGATTTGTATTACGCTTCGGCGGTAGGCGTGGTGATGACGATAATTGTATTCCCGATAACAATGCTTGTGAAACGTCTTGTTTACAGCGACAAGCGAGATGAGGAGGATACATTATGAAAAAAATATTCCATAACTTTACAGATGGGAAAACGAAACCTCAAACGGTTGCGACTATTATATTTTTTATCGTCTTTGTTTTGTATTCCGTTTTTATATTGTTTTTCTTTTTGTTTGCGTTTTTGATAGCAGTAAAAGAAAATCAAAGCGCATTTCTCGATGATCAGATCGCAAAAAGATTATTTTGTTGGCCGAGTACTTTTACGTTCAAAAATTTCGCGGAAGTTTTTCCCGTTTGGGACCGGATTATCGGCGTAAGCTATTTTGAAATGACGTTCAACTCCGTCTGGATTTCGCTTTTAGGTCCGTTTATCAATTCTTTTTGTACGGCGACGGTAACTTACGTTCTTGTGTTTTATAGAACAAAATTTACAAAAAGGCTTTACAAACTCGGGGTGTTGTTAGCGATTTTGCCCATTTACGGGTCTGGCGGCGCGTCTTATAAGCTTTTAACTGACATCGGTATGATTGATACCCCGTTTATGCTTCTTACAAATATAACTTTATTCGGGGCGAATTTCTTCTATTTTTATGCATTTTATAAGTCGATATCTTGGCAATTTGCAGAAGCCGCTTTTATGGATGGCGCAAGTCATTGGCAGGTATATTTAAAAATAATGCTTCCTATGCTTATTCCGAGCGCAACGGCGTTATATGTAATGAATGTAATTGCTACGTGGAATGATTATTCGACTAACTTGTTGTATTTTTCAAGTTTTCCTATTCTTTCCTATGGGGCATACGCTTTTGGGGAAACCGCAAAATATACTTCTAACGAACCTTCGTTCTTTGCGGGCGTGTTAATATCTATCGTACCTGTTCTTGTGCTTTTCGGAAGTTTTCAGAATACTATTATGGAAAAAGTGCATATAGGCGGGCTTAAAGGTTAAAATTTATTTTAAAAGAGGATATATATGAATAAATATGTAAAAAAATTTATTAGTTTGGTTTCAGTCGGTGCAATTGCTGCGAGTGTAGCAGGGCTTTCGGCTTGCGGAAAAAATAAGAATCGTTCCGACACGCTTTATATTGAAGCCGCACAACTTGGGTACGGATTGGATTGGCTTGACGCGATTGCCGGTGCATGGGCAAATGAAACGGGCAATAAATATAAGATAACCAGAAAAGTCGGTAGCGAAGGAACAAGTGCGATTACCACTGAAATAGAATCCCTTGCTTCAAATCACGATATATTTATTTACAGAGGCAGCGATTTAGCGAAGAAAGTTTATCAGGGCGGCGTTACTGTCAAAGGGCAGAAATACGATAATATTTATCTCGATTTAACAGATCTTGTAAATGCCGAACTTGACGGCGAGGGCGGCGCAACCATTGCAAGCAAGCTTAATGTTACTTATAAAAACACATACCAGATAAACGGAAAGTATTATGGGCTTCCTTGGATGGAAGGCATTATGGGCATTGTAAGAAACGTCAGCGTGTGGGATAGTTTGGGACTGACGGACGCAGACATCCCGGTAACGACAGATCAGATGTTTGCGGTTTGCGACAAAATTAAAAAATCGACTGCCAATACAGACGTTGCTCCGTTTATGTATTGTGCGGAAGATGAGTATTATTCGAGCTTTATGTTTGCATGGTTTATGCAATATGAAGGTTCCGAAAATGTTCAGAAATATCTTGCGGGCAAAGATCCGGAAGGGAACATTTCTAAAAACCTTTTTAGTTACGACGGGCAAAGAGAAATGTTTAACGTAGTTGAGCAACTTGTTTCCGCCAATAACGGATACCAGAACAGCAAATCTCAATCTCTTAACTTTACGTCGATGCAAGGACAATTTTTAAAAGGACAGGCGGTTTTTTGCGTAAACGGTGCGTGGATCGAATTAGAGCAAGGAGCCTCTTTCCCGAACGTTAAAATCGACTATATCGCTACGCCGATCATCAGCGCGCTCTCTAAAAAACTTTCTTTTTACAGCGACGGAGCGGACGATGAGGGCGATGACGCAAAGCTTGCCGCAATTGTTAAATATGTAAGAGGGCAAAGCGTTGAAAAGCCGGAATTTGCTACCGATGAGGATATCGAAATAGTAAGAGATGCAAATAAATATCAGTTCGCTTCGCAGGGCGGCGCGCACGTTTTGGCGGCATCGTCTTATTCCCCGAAATCGGAACTTATCAAAAGTTTTATTACCTATATGTATTCCGATAAAGGAATGAAAGAATATTACAAAGCGACGAACGGCGCAACTCTTCCCTTAGAGCTTAGCAAAAATTCGACGTATGACGATATTGCTTTGTCGACGTTCCAGCAGAGCGTACAGACGATTGACAGAGCTTCGGTGTTCGTTTTTCAACCGTCATCCAAAATATTTTCTATCGGCGGCGTTGACAAAGAGGTTTCCTGTATTTTTCCATTCGTCCGGGAAATGGATGCTTTCCAGACGTTCGATGGATAGCGTACCTTTTTTCCGGACCATGCTTTCAACTTGCGGGATCAGACAAATATTATCTTGAGAATAAATACTGTCTGGTAATATGAGAAGAAATAGAAAAAGGTGAAAAATATAGCCAAAATCGGATTAAGCACAGTACTGTCTCTTGCGTTTTTATTACAAGGGATGTCATGTGCAAAAAAAACAGAAGAAAAAGACAAGTATGAAATTTGGAGTACTTATGCAACTGCCAAAGTCGGGCAGTCTTCCGATAATAACGACGATTTTTCTGTTTTTGACGCAAAATTTGACGTTTCGCTTATGAAAAACGAAACGGAAGGAGCGCAACTTCTTATTACCGCAAACAGCGATATTTCCGAATTCTACCTTGAAAAAGCCGAACTTTCAGACGGGGAGAAGAAATTCCCGATAGGAAATATCGATGTTTATCAACAAAAGTATATCAAGGTAACTCAAAAGGGCGATTATAACGATGTTTATAAAGTCGGCGAGTATGTTCCGGATATGTTGCTTCCTATGGATACGGCAAAAGAATATAAGGAAAACAGTATTTCCGCCGGCAACAATCAAGGTTTATATGTGGAATTCGATTCTACGGGCGTAGAGGCCGGAAACTATACCGGTTCGTTTGTGTTGACGATCGACGGTGAAACGAAACAAATTCCAGTGGCTGTAACCGTATGGGATACTCTGTACGAAGGGAGAAGATCGTTTCAATCCGTATTTGTGCTTTATCAGTCGACTCTTCTTCGCAGCGAATACGATAACTCCGATGAAATGGTGCAAAACTATGTCGATTTTTTCCTTGATTATAAGGTAAATATTCTTAAACACAACTTGGAAAGAAACGATTTTGACGCATACGGCAAAGAGTGGCTTAAAGAAGTTGTAAGAAATAAAGATAACTTAAACTACAATTCGATCTATATTCCGTATCAGTATCCGTGGAATTTTACCGCTATGAGCAATAACGAGATATCTGATATGGCAAAAGAATGTGCAAAATATATTCTCGGACTTGCTAAAATTTGCACGCCCGAATATTGCTATATGGATTATGCTTATTTCTATCCGTTTGAACTTGACGAGGCGGACGAGATTGAAGAGAGAGCAGATCGGGCGGAAAAAATGCTTGCCGAGGGCGGAGAAGTCGATCAGATGCTTGAATATGCGGTGCGAGAATTTAAAAAAGACGGTTGCAGCGAAATTGTTGCCTCTTACGGGAAAGATTTTGCCGATCATATTTGCGAATCTATTTTGAATTTGCCGTCTCTGTTCACTAACGTAGGTTTTGTAGATAATTGGGTGGAAAACATGTCGGGTACGTTCTGTCCGTATCTCAGTGTCTTCGGCGACGGTTATGCAACCGACTATTACGCTGCGATGGCAAAGCAGAAGGGCAAGAAGGTTTGGACGTATACTTGCGTAGGACCTACTTACCCTTATCCGACTTTTCACTTGGACGACTATAATTTAGGATCGAGAATTTCCGGTTGGATGGAAAAATATTACGGAATCGACGGATATCTTTATTGGTCGGTGTCGGATGATTTCAATCACTCCGAGTGGTATAAATATGTTGATCCTTATACCGATCCGAACAGATGGTCGGGTGCCGATGGCGACGGCTATCTCGTATACCCCGGTTCGCGTTATGGCAGCGATTCGCCTTTCGCGTCGTTAAGACTTGTCGCTTATCGTGATTCTATGGACGATTACGATATGCTTTGCGTTTATGAGAACTTGCTTACCGAATATTACGAAAAATACAATCTTGGCACGTTGAGTTTCAACGATTATGTAGAAGATCTGTATTTCAGCCTGTTTAATAATGCGATTTATTATACCGACGATTCTCTTTTATATGCCGCAAGAGAAGAACTTGCCCGGCGTATTCTGGCATTGCAAAATGATGACGGGATATTTTTATTCGAAAAATACGAAAACAACGGTATCGAGGCGAGCGTTTATGCGGAGTTGCCTTCTATTACGATAAACGGCACTACGGTCAGAGGTATAAAAGCAGGTGATAAAGCTTACGTTTACAGCGTTAATACAAACGACGTTACAAGTATTGCGGTAAAGGGCGACTCTTCCGAAGTTGTCTTTGCGTTGCAAAAAATTACTGCCGTTCAGCCGGATTCGTCTGTCGTATCGGTAACGGAAGGGAGCGAATATACAATCGACGGGAATAGCGTTAATGCAATATTGAAAGCGAAGGAATTCAACGGAAGCCCCGAGAGTACAAAATCGATGAATTTCACTCCTTCTGTTTCATTTAATATAGGCGGTATGGTCGATGCGAAAAACGTTTGTGCGTCAATCGAGAACACGGCTTCCGGAGGCGTAAACGTTTTTGTAAAACTGGAAGCCGATGGGATGATTTATGAACTTGGCTCTATGTATTTGACCGCCGGTGAAACAAGAACGGCGAGATTTAATCTTACAAACGGCGCATCGCTGACAAACGGCGGGAAATTGCACTTCTATATCAGAAATGTCGTACAGAATGATGATAACGAATATGAATTGAATGCCGACGCCGCATTGGGGATTTCTCAGGTTCGTATCGAATACGCAAGGGGAAAATGATATGAAACGTAAAAAGTTGTTTTTAAATTTGATTCTTGCTGCTTTGGGAACTGTCAGCTTTCTGGGGGCGTGCGAAAAAAAAGGCGATACCTCTGAAAGCATAGTTGAACCTGCTGTTTATGAAGACGGAGAATACACTCTTCTGGACTTTGAAAATCAATCTGATTTGTATAAAACTCGTATTTATACCGAACAGATTCTCGATATATACGGCAAAGTCGAAATATATAGCGATAGTGAAACCGCGGAAGAAAAGCACGTTATAAGCGGAAACAGTAGTTTAAAATATTCCGTTACCGATAAAGTGGCGGAAGAGGCACATTATAAGCCCGGATTATTGTTTTTCTTCGGCGAATCGGCTTATCCCGATCTACCCGTTGAACGATTTGCCTCTACCTCTCTTATGCTTTCAAGTAGCGCAGAAAAGAACATACAGGTTACAATGTCGGTTGTTTCAACCAAAAAATCGTTGTTTTCGGAAGAATTCACTGTCAAAAAAGGCAGGAACAACGAATTAAAATTGGCTATCGATTCTACCATGACAATGTTCAGAGCGGAAGATATATACGCTGTTTGTATAGAATTCCCCGAGTGTACGGGATATGATTTTTATATAGACGATTGGAAGGTTTCGCTGGCAAAAACAGAAGAAACGGAGGAACAGAAAGCGGCAAAAGCCTTTGTGAATAAAGTAAACGAAATTGAAAATTCCGGCGCGCCGACGGCGGAATCGCTTCTCGATGCTTATAACAATTATAACAAATTGGGTACAGCTTGCCGCGCGGCGGTGGAAGCGTATTACAGTAAGTTTACGAGTCAGATTTCTTCATTTATCGAGATAAAAAGTTGGGAGGGTACATCGCAGAAAATCGATATATTGTCGCTTTCGGAAAATTACGGAGTTTTACAATTGGATGAAGTAGGCGGCGTAAAATATGTTTACAATGAAAAAATTTCGGACGATACGAACGGAACAAAATTCATTTTTGAGAAAGGCGGAATTTACAAAATTCCGTTTGAAATTGCAACGATCGTTATCGGCAATTACGATTACATGACGTTCACCATAAAAAATAGCTTTAACGCGCCGATAACGATAGCTTTTAACGATAGCAATAACAAGTTTACCATTGATGCCGATAGCACAAAAACCGCCGAAATGCTTGTAGGCGATTTAAACGAAACGGAAAATTACATAACGATACAAATCGATTCCGCATCGCGTGAAATTTCTTCCGAAAACGCTATTGAAATGGTACTGTCGTCCGTAACCGCAAATGCGTTGCCTAAGAATGATATTAAGTATACGCTCAGCAGAGATTGTTATAATGTTTCGGGCGGGGCGAAGTTGTCGAAAAACGGTGAAAAGTTTTCCGTAGCGGTAACCGATACTTCGGCGCGACTTGCCCCGATGAAAGAAATTGCAACGATAAACGTGGCGCAGAACGTATCGTTTGAAATGTCGGCAAATACTAATGCGGAGGCAACTTTGTATGATGCCGACGGAAATAAAATAACTTCTGCGTTCCTAACCACCGATTTAACTCTTGTAACTTTATCTAAGGAAGAATATGAAGAGTTGGCTTATATTACGTTTAGTGGCAGCGCAAATGTTACAATTTCAAATATGCTTCTTACGAGAGTAGCCGATAAAGATTATGCCGAAACGTTGTTTTATAACGATTATATAGTGAAAGCGGATAAAATCACTTCGGAAAATATAAGAGAAGCATTCTATTATGTTTCCTTGTTCGAGAGCATGTACGGTTATAAACAAAACAAGCTGAAAGAGCAAAGCGAAAGAGTGTATAACGATATCATCGCACGCGCCGGGAAAGTTTCGGAAATATTTATGAATAGCATATCGAAGCTTGAAAAAAATACAGCGACGGAAACGGATTATTTAATTATAGGCGATATGTATGACAGATATTTAAATCTCAAATCCGTAACGCCGCTTTCGGGCGCGCAAAAGAAGTTTGTTAATGCAAATAAAGGGAAGTTTCTGAAATACAAACATACTGTATTCGAGTTTGACGATCTTTCCACCGTTTATAATTTTGGTTTTAACTCTCAATTCTGGGATAATAACGTTAATTTCAGCGTTGAAAATGTTTTTGATTCTAAAAAATTAGTCGCAAATATTACACGCATTGCCACCGATGAATCTATCACGGGAAACACCTATCGCGTATATATTACGTATAGAGGCACGGTGTCTTCGGATTATGATTATATCGTCTGGAATATTTATAATCCTACGGATCACGGTATGAGTATGTATTTTGTCAATTACGGTTGGAATTCGACTGTTTGCGGCCCTTATTCGCTTAGTAGCGGCAAGTGGACGGAGGTAAAAATATCTGCCAGAGATTTTGCCAACGCCGGACAATTTGTTATTCTTGGATGCAATATCGGCGATAAATTATATTTTGACGACGTTTATTGTTATTCTCACGTTATAGCTCAAGAAAAAATCAACGAACTTCCCGATGCCGATCATCTGACGGATGCGGACGTTGCAAAGGTTTTTGAAGCGAGAAAAGAATATGACAAACTCTCGTCTGCCGGCAAGAGAAAGGTGAACGCGACAAAACTTTTTGCATGCGAAGAAAAACTTAATAAACTTTCGGAAAGAACGATAATAAATATGTCCGATAGTAATGTTTTAAACAGATTTTCGGTCGACGACTATTTTTCCGATTATAAGTGGATCGGCAACATTTATCAGACTACGGATAGCGCAAAGGGCGGCATACTTGCGATAAACATAGAAAAGCGCACGGGCAAGCAGAATGTTATCTATGCAAAATATGATATTTCCGGAGTTGAGATAAGTAGTTATAAAACCGTGAAATTCAGTATTTATAATCCTTTATCCGTCGCTGTGTCCTTTGCTTTGATAAGCGACGGTAATTGGACGACGAAAAGCGACCTCGTTACGCTGCAATCGGGAAAGTGGACAGAGGTTGAAATTTCGGTTGAAACATTTTTAAAGTGCGCACATTTTTATTTCGGTAGTGAAGATGCCGATTTTGACGGTCAAACTTTCCTTATAACCGATATAATAGCTTCGAAAGAATAAGATTATTCAAAGGACAAGCGTATGGATGAAGTATCGAAATATATAAAAGAAAATTGGGAAAAAACGTTTCATCCCGCAACAGAACTGATTGGCGATGTAAATATCAAACACGCGTATGTATCGCCGTGTGTAGCAAACGTATATACCGAGATGTATTATTGGGATACATATTTTATCAATCTCGGACTTATGCTCGACGGTTATACGGATCAGGCGAGAAATAATATAGATAACATTTCGCAATTCATAAACGCGTTAGGGTTTATGCCCAACGCCAATACCATAACCGATCGATCTCAACCGCCGTTTTTTACGCGTATGGTTTATGATTATTACAAAACGACGGGCGATAAGTCGATTATTGACGATTATATAGAAACGATACTTAAAGAATACAAATTTTGGGAAGGAAAGCGAAAAAATGCGATCGGTTTGAACTCATACGGCACGCACGGAAGCAAAAAAGAAATATTAAACAATTATATCTGGCATCATAGCAGAGTGTGCGAAGCGGGCGATAGCGAAGAAGAACAGCTTCAAATCGGTAAAGATATTATGGCGATTGCAGAGAGCGGACTCGATTTTAATATGCGTTTCAGAACTAAGGAATGCAAAATCGCTGCGCACAAGTTTTCTCATCTCGACCTTGATTGCCTGTTGTATGATATGGAAATCAAGACTGCCGAATTTCTTAATATATTAAACCGTGAAAATGAGGCGGAAACGTTTGAAAAAAATGCTGCTAAACGAAAAGATTTAATGAACAAATACTATCTGACAGAAGACGGTATTTATTTTGATTACAATATTGAAACGGGTGAACATTCCAAAATTCTGTCGGCGGCATCGTTTTATCCTTATACGTTCGGATTATCGAAAGATCGGACGGGGGCATTGAAAGTTCTGAAACGGCTTGAACTCAAATACGGATTGTCCGTCTGCGAAAAGCGCGATGACGATTTGTTTTATCAATGGGATTATCCTTGTATGTGGCCTGCGGCTACCTGTCTTGTCTATATGGGGTTAAAAAATGTCGGTCTTGATGACGATGCCAAGCGTATAGCAAGCAAATATGTTTCGGTTGTCAAAAAGATATTCGACGAAACGGGCAGACTTTGGGAAAAGTATGATGCCTTAACGGGAAAAATAGCGGTAACAAGCGAATATGCTACGATGCCTATGATAGGGTGGACGGCAGGAGTTTATCGCTACTTCGTAGAAAATGAAAAAATTCAGTAAACTAAAACTGGTAGCGTTGATAAGCCTTGAATTTTCCGACTTTCGGTGAGTCGTACGATCGGTCTGTAACCGAAAGGAATTAAATGGATAGGACTTAAATGAGCAGAATTAATTTTGTAAAAATCATAAAATATAGCCGTGCGATAGACGCGAAAGTGTTGGCAAAAAACGCAATAAACGAAACGCATACGTTTTTGTATTCTCCGTGTAAAATCGAGAAAGGCGGGTATATCATCGTGGATTTCGGTAAAGAACTTTGCGGCAGACTTGATATGGTTTTCGGCTGGCATAATAATGCGGCGTCTGTTCGCGTGAGACTTGGCGAATCTGTCTGTGAAACCTGTGCAGAGATAGGCGAGAACAATGCGGGCAACTATCATTCTTTGAGAGATAACGTTTATTCGGTCGTTTCTTGGGGTACGGTATTCACAAGCGAAAGCGGGTTCAGATTCGCAAGAATAGATAACGCAGGCGATGAAACCGTAAATCTTACGTTGCTTTATGCCGAAACGAGTGAAAACGGATTGACCGTAATCGGCGATTTTACGTGTAGCGACGAGAGAATATGCGAAATATATAGAACGGCTGAACGAACGTTATCTTTATGCGTGCGTAGAGACGATATTTGGGACGGAGTAAAGCGAGACAGAGTGTTTTGGCTGGGGGATTTTTATCCCGAACTTCTCGGCGCTCATCTGCTTTACGGCGATATTCCGCAAATAGAAAAAGTTTTAGGGTACATAAAATACTTTGACGGACATTGGGTGAACAATATTCCGTCTTATTCGGCGTGGTGGATAATTTGCCTTGAAAAATATTTAGAGGTGTCCGACAACAAAGAATATGTAAAAAATCTGATTCCATACGTCGATAAAATCGTGAATGATTTTTCTGTGATTATCGGCGAAACCGGCGAAGTTTCATATAAAAACAGTAAACTTGAATACTTCGGCGACAACGAGTTTTTTATCGATTGGCCCACTAACGGACAACCTGACAGCGAAATCGGTTGGAGATATCTGATATTATATACGATGCAGAAAGCGAAAAAACTGCACGCCGAATTTGGCGGTGAGAATAAGTCGGTCGATGATATTATATCAAAGCTGAACGCATACAATTATAAACCGTCTGATTTTAAACAGGTAACGGCGCTTGGTGTTATAGCGGGCAAAATAAGCGCGGAAGAAGCTAAGCCTTTGCTTAAAAACGGCGGCGCGAAAGGACTTACTACGTTTATGAGCTTTGCCATATTCGAAGCAATGCGAATCATCGGTGAAGGAGAATTTGCGCTCTGCATGATTAAAGAATACTATGGGGCTATGCTCGATTTGGGCGCTACAACGTTTTGGGAAGATTTTAATATCGAATGGCTGCAAGATAATCCGTCGCCGATCGATGCTATGCCGGAATCGGAAAGGAAAAATATTCACGCGGACTACGGTAGGTTTTGTTATTCCGGACTCAGACATAGTCTTTGCCATGGCTGGTCGTGCGGGTTTATCGATTTCTTTTATCGTTATATTTTAGGCGTTATTCCGATAGAAAACGGTTACAAAACAATAAAAATCGAGCCGCATCTTTGCGGGCTTAGTTACATTGAGGGGAAAATACCTACAAGGTATGGAATAATAAAAGTAAGGCACGAAGTAGAAAACGGCGAACTTTTCACATCGATAGAATTACCGGAAAATGTAAAAAGACTATGAAAAAATATATATTCGATACTGATATAGGCGCGGATTGCGACGATGCAGTCGCGCTTTTATATATTCTCGGAAAAATGAAAGACGGCGAATGCGAGGTTAAGGCGATCACCCTTTGCACCGCGCGAAAATGCGCTTCCACCGCAACGCTTGCGCTGATCAGAGATTTCGGTTACGGAGATATTCCGATAGGCGAATATAAAGGCGAACCGCTCGGGTGCGACTCGATAGATAATTATGCCGAAACTATAGCGGGCGGCGATAATTGCGTCGAAGAAGATGCCGTAAAACTTATGAGAAAAACACTTGTCGAAAACGATCGGGTTGACATTATTTGTTTAGGTCCGTCTTGCAATATTGCGAATCTTATTGATAGTCCGGCCGACGAGTATTCGGAGAAAAACGGTGTGGCACTCATCAAAGAAAAAGTCGGAAAACTGTATATAATGGGCGGGGCGTTTGAGTTTAACGAGCAAGAAAATCCGTTCCCCGAATGGAACATTGAGCAGGATATACCGTCGGCAAGGAAAACGTTTGAAAAATTTCCGTGCGAAACAGTAATTATTCCGTCGGAAGTCGGTGCGCGTGTGTCAACGACGGCGAATAGCATCAGGGGGCTTACGAGAAAAGCGATTGAAGTTTTCTTTAGAACCGTGGACGAGCGAAACGGAATAAAATACGAGGAAAATCTCGAAAGAACCCGACCGAGTTGGGATCCGCTGACTTGTATGGCAGCGATAAATGAAGAGAAATATAATTATTCCGAGCGGGGAATAGTTTACATTTCAGAAAACGGAGTTACCAAGTTTAAAAAAGAAAAAACGGGAAAGTGTCGCTATATGACGCTTCATAACGATTTAAAAAAAACGGAAAAGCAACTCAACGAATATTTAAAATCTTTAATGCGGGGCGGCTCGAAAAATGGAGAAGGCGACTAAGCGCACATTTAAATAAGGATGTTGATACCGAAAGAAGGTCGAAATAAGGCGGTGTTACGATGAACGAACAATTAAAGGCCGCGCTTGGCGGAGAATTAAAAAAATACAGAAGCATACCGTTCTGGTCGTGGAACAATTCGCTGGACGAAGCGGAACTTGTGAAACAGATCGACGAAATGAAAAAAGCCGGGATCGGCGGATTTATCATGCACGCGCGAACGGGGTTAAAAGACGAATACCTCGGCGAAAAATGGTTTTCGTGTGTGGCGGCATGCTTGAAAAAAGCGCGCGAAACGGGTATGGACGCGTGGATTTACGATGAGAACGGCTGGCCGAGCGGATTCGTGGGGGGAAAACTGCTCGAAAACGAATCGTTCCGCGCACGGTATCTGGAATATACAGCGGGCGAGTTCGACGAATCGGCATTTGCCGCGTATGTGAAAGACGATAAGCAAGGCTTTGTGCGCGTTACCGAAAAACAGGCGGGAATCAGCGAATATCATAACGTGTATCTTCGCGTAAGCCCCGCGAATACGGATATTTTGAATCCCGACGTAACCGACGCGTTTATCAGAGAAACGCACGAAAAGTATTACGAGCGTTTTAAAGAATATTTCGGTAAAGAACTGGCGGGCTTTTTCACGGACGAGCCGCAATACTATCGTTGGGGAACGCCGTATACGCCCGCTGCGGAAGCGGAATTTGAAAAAGACGGGGAAGATATCCGCGAGGGCCTGATCTGGCTGTTCGTTCACGACGAGCGCGGCTATCGGTTCCGCGAAAAATATTATAAAACGCTGAATAAATTATACGTAGAAAATTTCTATAAAAAGATCTACGATTGGTGCGGCGCGCACAACTGCAAATTAACGGGACATTCCGTGGAGGAAGTGGCGCTGTACACGCAGATGTGGGGCGGAGCGGCGGTGATGCCGAGTTACGAATACGAGGATATTCCGGGGATGGATTGCCTCGGCAGATTCTGCTGTACGGAATTGCCTGTAAAGCAAGTAGCAAACGCGGCGGAACAACTTGGAAAAAAGCGCGTACTGACGGAAACGTTCGGCTGTTCGGGGTACGACGTAACGCCGAAAGAACTGAAAAGCGTGGCGGAAATGCAGTATTTCGGCGGCGTAAACGTGATGTGTCAGCATTTATATCCGTATTCGGTGGCGGGCAGAGGCAGAATCGATCATCCGCCCGTGTTCGGCCCGCACGGCAACTGGAACGAAGGATTCAAAGCGTTCAACGATTATTTCGCGCGGCTTTCGTATATCGTCGCGAATACGGAAGAAAAGGCGAAAATCGGCGTGATACACCCCATGCGCGATATCTGGCTGGATTACGTCCGCAGCGAAGATTACGAAAGCGTGAAACGGACGGAAGAAGATTTCAACGAATTTTTGCGTGTACTGAGAAAAAACGGCGTGGAATATCAGTTGATCGACGAGCGGATTTTAGAGCGGCACGGCAAGGCGGAGGGCAAAAATCTGCGCGTCGGGAACTGCGTTTACGATACGGTGATCGTGCCGAAGATGCGCAATATTTCGGGCGCTACCTATGAGATACTGAAACAATACGGCGGGAAACTGTGCGTATTGCAAACGCCCGTATTTCTCGACGGCGTGAGGGAAAAACTTTCGTTTGAAAGCAATGTAACGCTTGAAGAAATTATCGCGGGCAGAAGAATACGATTCACGTGCGAGGACTGCAACAGCGTGCTTACGGCTCGGAACGGAAGTATCGGCGAATTTATATTTATCAAAAACACGTCGCATACGGAAGAAAGCAAAGTGAAAATCGCGGGCGCGGAAAAAGAATATCGCGCGCTTGATTTAGAAACGTTGGAAGAGAGCGACGTTACCGACGAGATGACGATTCCTGCGAGCGAAAGCGTGATTCTGATAAAAAGCGAAAATGCGAAGCGGACGGAAAAGACGGAAACGGAAACCGACGTTACGAACGCTTTTAAAGTAACGGCAGTCAGCGAAAATTATTTTGTGCTGGATTATGCGGAACTGAGCAAAAACGGCGGCTCTTTCGGTAAAAAACGCGCTATCCACGGCGTCTTTGAAGATTTATTACGAGAAGATTATAAAGGCAAAATTACGATACGGCAGAAATTCGTTCTGCGCGAAAAAATGCCGTTGCGGCTTATTATGGAGCGGGCGGACCTGCTTTCGGCAACGGTGAACGGCAAGCCCGTAACGTTTGCACGGGGCGGATACGACGTGAATTTCGTGGAAAGCGATATTACGGAAGCGGTGCGCGCGGGCGAAAACGAGTTCGAGTATTCGATAGATTTTTATCAGCACGAGGGCGTGCATTTCGCTCTGTTCGATCCGCTCGCTACGGAGAGTCTGAGAAACTGTCTGTATTACGATACTTCGGTTGAAAACACTTATTTGACGGGCGATTTCGTGGTGAACGAAGACTTTTCGCTTTCTCCGCGTACAAAGATGCCGCCCGTAACGGACGAATTGTATAAACACGGCTATCCTTTCTTTAAGGGTGAAATCACGCTGACGGGCAAGGTGAATAAAAACAAAACGGGGCGCACGACACTGAAAATCGGCGGCAGATTTATGACGGCGAAAGTGCGGGCGAACGGCAAAGAAAAACTGTTGACGCTGGATAATAAAGGAGATATAACGGAACTTCTGAAAAACGGCGAGAACGAAATAACGATTACGCTTCGTTCGAGCATGAGAAACATTTTCGGACCGCATCATTACAAGCCGATTCCCGAGCCGATGGGGGTAAGCCCGTATAATTTCGAGTTTCGCGGCGAGTGGGCGGAAGGAAGAATACCCGAAAATTATACGGACGCATACAATTTCGTGCCGTTCGGCGCAAATGAGATTTCTTTGATTACAAATAAAAATTAAGATGAAAATGATGGCGGTATATAATATCGATCTTATATATAAGCCACGGAAATAATTCTGTGTCGATGAAATTCTGTCAGATATAAACGAAAAATTTTCATATCCTACAATTATTACTTATTATAAAGAAATATATTACGGAAGAGAAATGGATTTCGGTTGTGAATGCACATCAGCGCCATGCCAATAGAATCACTTTAAAATATGCAAATGGGAAAGAAGAAAGTTTTTGGTTGGCTGCAGGAGAAATGAAGCTGATAGCTCCGGAAAAAACAAAAACGATAAAAGAAGGACAGAAATAAAATGAAGAAAGGAAGATTTACAATACCGACGGACGAAAGTTTTGTGGAAGGGACGAAAGCGATCGCGGAGAAATGGGGAGCGGACGCGGTGCGTGATTGCGACGGAACGCGTCTGCCGAAGAACGCGGGACAATTCGGGAAGGTGTACAACACGTATTTCGTGGTGCGCGGAGATAACGACTGGGCGCGGAAGCATCCGGAGGAAGCGCAGCGGATATTTCTGCTTTCGGAGCGGAAACTTGCCATAGGCAAGGCAACGGAAATAGAAATCATGAAGGGATTTCTCGCGGACGAATTCGCGCCGGACTATACGTATATCGGATTATGGCAGGTATACGATCGCACCACGGGGGAAGAAGTACCGCGCAGCGACTGGCAGGCAGACGAGAAAAGCGGAGTCGTAACGATAGAAAATTGCAAAGAATTCCACGAATACACGGTAACGTTTCTTGCGCGCGTAACGTGGCATCCGGTGCAGATATACAATTACATAACGAACGAATGGACGTGCGAAAAGCAGCTGACGTACGATCCCGCGTTTCCGGCGACGAAGAAGTATATCGTGGAGCATATGAAGAAGTGGTGCGAAGAGAATCCGGAAACGAACGTGGTGCGATTCACGACGTTTTTGTATCAGTTCACGCTGATTTTCAACGAGTTCGGAAAAGAGAAGCAGGTGGAGTGGTTCGGGTATGCGCAGACGGCGAATCCCGTGCTGATGGCGGGTTTTGAAAAAGAAAGCGGAATAAAACTGGTAGCGGAAGATTTCGTGGACAGCGGGTATTATAACAACTGTTTCAGAACGCCCACGGAAAAGTTCAAAAAGTATATGGACTATGTGGAAAGGTTCGTAAGCAAAACGATTAAAGAGCTTGTGGAAATCTGCCACGGATACGGAAAAGAAGCGATGATGTTCTTGGGAGACGACTGGATAGGCAGCGAGCCGTACGGAGAACATTTCAAAGATATGGGGCTGGACGCCGTGGTGGGCTCGGTAGGCGGCGGAGTAACGGTGAGAATGTTATCGGAAATTCCGCACGTAAAATACCACGAAGGGAGATTTCTGCCGTATTTCTTTCCCGATACGTTTTTTGAGGGGAACGAAAAAAACGCGGTGGAAGAATTGAACCGCAACTGGCGGACGGCAAGGCGTGCAATCATGCGGAAACCGATAGACCGCATGGGATTCGGCGGGTATCTTTCGCTGGCGGCGAAATTTCCGGCGTTTGTAGACCGTGTGGCGGAAGTGGCGGACGAATTCCGGACGATATACGCGGCGGTGGATAACAAAAAACCGTGGTGCAGGCTGAAAGCGGGGCTGCTGAACGCCTGGGGAAAAAAGAGAAGCTGGATGAGCCATATGGTGGCGCACGAACTCTGGTATCAGCAGATATATTCGTATCAGGGGATATTGGAAGCGATAAGCGGATTGCCCGTAGATATCGAATTTTTGTCGTTTGACGAAGTGAAAGACGGAGTGCCGCAGGATATAGACGTCATCATAAACGCGGGAGACGCGTATACGTCGTATTCGGGAGGAAAAGAATGGCTGGACGAAAGATTGCAGGCGTCGATACGCAGATTCGTGTATAACGGAGGCGGATTCATCGGCGTAGGCGAGCCGACGGCGTGCGAGGGGAACGGAAGATACTTCCAACTGGCGGACGTGCTTGGTGTGGACGAAGAAATCGGCTATACGCTTTCTGTGGATAAATATAACATAACAAAGGTGCCGCACGAATTGACAGCGGGGCTTGAAAGTGTGGATTACGGAGAGGACAAGAAGAATATCTACGCGCTGGAAAAGACGAAAGTGCTGGATATTGCGTTCAGCGACAGATTTAAGAGAAACGTGAACGTAGGCGAAGTGAAGATGGCGGTGAACAAGTACGGCAGAGGCAGGAGTTTTTATATCACGGGGCTTCCGTACAGCTTTGAAAATTCGCGTCTGCTGTACAAGGCGATGTGTTACGTGGCGAAGAAAGATTTAAACGTGTGCTATGCGACGAACGCCGCCGCGGAATGCAATTATTATCCCGCGGCGAAGAAGTATGCGGTAGTAAACAATTCTGATCAGCCGCAGACGACAGATTTTTACGATATCAACGGCAAAAAAACGATTCTTTCGCTTGCACCTATGGAAATCAGATGGGTAAAGGAGTGAAAACATGTAAAAAAACGTACCTAAAATCGTATCACTCGAGTTATTGAAAACGCTCTCTGAAATGGGGCACGTAGACGAAAAGGATATTTACCGCCCCGCCGCGTGGAACGCGTTCGGAATGGATAAAGAAGGACAGGACTACCGCACCTGCGCTGCCTACGGACCGTTGTATAAAAACATAAGATAAAAAAGTACAACAAAAGTTAGAGAGTAGTAATGGAAATAGATAACAATCAGATAAAGTTGCTTGTATTATGGGATATATTGTACAATCAAACGGATGAAAATCACGCATTAAATGCCGATGAATTGCAAGAAGAATTGCAAAAACGGGGTATCAGTGTGATACCGCGAGTGATAGCAAGCAATATAAGAACGCTGAATAAAGCAGGGTACGAGGTGGCGCAAGTCCGTAAAAAACATATTTATTATTATGTTGATAATACAATACCGCATAATAACATACGCTTCTCGTGCGATGATATTGTGTGGTATGGTTGTAACTTTTTTGTTTTTGGCGTATCATAACCGACGAATCTGTCCAAACCGCCCACGCATGGCGTACGCGAATGGAAAGATTTTACAGATAAAAACTCAAGAAAAGATATTGACAAGGTTTTTAGAATCCGATAAAATAATCAAACCGAGGGCATTACTAAAATAGGTGTTGCCGCATAGGTACGGGGGTGAACGTTCGTATTCTATTTGAGCTGTGCCAAGGGTTGGGTATAGATATTGTAGAATTTTTTAATAGTCCGATATTTAAAACTGAAAATATAGTTGACTAAAATAAACCCATCGAAATCAAAGGGGATAGTCTTATATTTGTAAGTTTATCAATAGAATAGTGCTAAGTTTTTTATGGGGTGTCTGCGAGTGCGGACACCCCTATTTTTATGCCTAAAATACCCTTGACAATATTCCCCGAATAGATTATAATAATTTTGCTATCGGGGACAAGTGTCCCGAATAGATAAAAGTGAGGGCCATCACAAAATGAGAACGAAAGACAATGAGTTAGTGAACAGAATTAAGTTGTATATCGAGGAGCAAATCGATAGAAGGGGGAGAATGCCCACCATCCGCGATATTGCCGAGGCGTTGGACGTTGGAAAAAGTTCAGTGCAAAGATACTTGGAGTATATGGTGGAGCAAGGAATTTTAGCGAGGGGAGAATACGGATACGAATCTATCGAGCAATTGAGAACGGAAAGAACCGTATCGGTAGCAAAACTCGGATATGTTCCTTGCGGTCCGCTTTCCGAAGAGTATGAGTGCATAGACGGATACGTTCGGCTTCCGGTATCGTTTGTAGGAAACGCAAAAAAGTGTTTTTTGCTTACGGCAAGCGGAAATTCGATGATAGACGCCGGGATAAATGACGGAGATCTTGTTCTCGTTCGACAGCAAGAAGAAGCAAATTACAACGATATTGTAGTCGCTCTTGTGGACAATGAAGTAACCTTAAAACGTTACCGCCCCGATAACGAAAACGGTGTAATCGTTCTTCATCCGGAAAACAAACGAATGAAAGATATTGTTGTAGATGAATGCAAAATTCAAGGTGTCGCAATTAAAGTGATTAAGGATTTGGAAAATTAGAGGAGGAAAATTATGAAAGCCGAAAAATATTGCGGATTATGCGGACAGAAAATCGAAATAGAATATGAACCGCGTCAGCCGGTCAAAGTTATCTGTCCGAATTGTAATGCGGAAACAGATTGGAAGTTTTATAAAAACGGTAATTTCGATACTGTTACTTACTTAAAAGATGAGGCAGTTGAATTGCACGAGCGAATGAAAAAGGCGTAAAATGATTTACAATGCAACTTGTCCGTATTGCGGGCAGATAAATAAAAGGTTATATCTCGAGGAAACGCACGGAAGATTTATATGTGAAAAATGCAAATCCGATGTGCTGCTATCTCGGTATAATAATACAAAGTCCATTCCTTTGTATAATAAAAAAGCGCCGATAAGGGTGCAAAGTCAAAACTGAATTTGAAATAACCCGCCCCGTTTATTCAAATTTAGAAATGAACATCAGGCTTTTCTACTTCTGTGCAGGAAATCCCAACCGCACTATAGCAGTAGAAAAAATAAACGCCGATGTACTTTTGGGAAAAGGAGCGTAGCACATTATGCAGAACAAAGGCAGTTCAAAGCCTGTCTCTTTTAAGTGTTTCAACTGTAACCATCAAGAAATTGCATGGAAGGATGAAATCGGTATGATACGTTTTGTCTGTCCGCATTGCGGAACGATAACGATATCAAAGGAAAAGAGCCGACGGCATATACAGATAGATATGTATGCGCCGAAAGGCGAAGTGTTGCAATCAAGAATTGAATATTAAAGGCTATGCGGCATGGTAGGTCAGTCTGAAACAGTGACTATATAAAACCTATCTAAACCGCAATGGTAACTCGGTCAGTTTAACCAGAACTATTACATGAGAGGCTGCCGATAAACGAATTATCCAAAAGGATAATCATCGTTTGTCGGCGGTCTTTTTTTATGCCCAAAACGAGCGATAACGCCGAAAAGAGGTTTGCCCTACATTTTAGTACCAACCTCGAAAAGTCTTCCGACAAGCGATTTTTATAAAACAAAAATCAAAGTCGGAGGACAAAAAAATGGCAGAAAACAAAGAATTCTATTTAGTAATCAAAGGCGAAAAAGTAATCGTCAGTGAAGAGGTGTACCGTGCTTACAAAAGTTCGGATCGTGCTGAAAGGAAGCGAAAACAGAGAATGTGGCGTTGCCGTATTAAGCGAGAAAAAGGAATTAACAATCAATGGAAGCGCTGTCAAGGCAATTGTGAGGAATGTCAATTTAAACAACAAAAAATGAGTGACGTTTCATTAGATGCCCTGAAAGAAGAAGGGTTTGACGGGGTTGATGAAAGCTTGGATGTAGAAGCGAATTTTATTGCTCGAGAAGAAAGAAAAGAAATGTATCAGAAATTAAAACAAGCAATTTCTTTCTTGAAGCCTGTGCAGCGAGAAATTATAAAGATGATTTATGTTGAAGGTAAATCTCAAAAAGAAGTTGCTAAAGAGTTGGGAATTGCAGAAAGCACGTTATCGGAACGAGTAAAGCTCATTATAAGCAAGCTTAAAGAAAAAATACTCTAATAATTTTTAAACTTTTTTCCCGGGAAATCCGAATTTTTTAAAAAAAGTGTCCTAGGAGTAGTGAGGGGTAAAACAAAATGAAACCTTACAAGGAAATTAAAATGAAACTGAACAGAGATAGATTTGAAATCTTTGCCAAAGAGCAGGGATATAAAGATGGCGTTGAGTTGTTTGAAACTCTTGGCTATTCCGCAGATGAATACGAATACTATGCCGACGGTGAGTACATAGACAGGGATATGCTTCTTGATTTATACATTAAACTCGGAGCGAGCAATGTGTTAGATTTTATCGAATTCGGAAGCGGTTACGAATGGGAAAACAACATTGACTTGTTTGATGAAATATAGAGGGGGATAACAAAATGTGACTGTTGAAGAAAGATGTAAAAATGGTTACTCATTAAATCGTCGTCAACTTTTTAGATGGATGTATTCGCATGGATATTCTAAGGCAAGAATGGCACATTGCTTAAAAATTACGAAAAAAGAGTTTATTTGGAGACTGGATTTTTGGGAACCGTTTGAAAAATGGCAGATAAAAAGACTTGTAAGGATAATGAAGGCAAAGGCAGCATTTTTTGCGATCTACTTTCATTCAAGACAAGAACGAAAAGATGTTTATTTCAAAGTCTTTGGCTGTGAACTGAAATGTGGAGGCAAAAAACATGGCAGAAATTAAAAGAACGACAGACAGAAATCGTGCGATTCAAGCGATGATGACGGACGGAGAACAACTGAAAACGTTTTATCGTTTCGTTGCGA
>ENA-ORRN01000802-ORRN01000802.1-human-gut-metagenome-genome-assembly--contig:-NODE-802-length-23965-cov-7.307403_pt1 | contig 23965 bp, 17 predicted proteins | sample MGYA00242174_ERZ509132 | MGnify/ENA primary metagenome ERZ509132 (study PRJEB26280, sample SAMEA2338671) | human gut metagenome | biome: human gut; feature: human-associated habitat; material: faeces... | reverse complement strand
AGCGCAAGCAGTATGATAAGGAGGGCGTGGAAATGAAATATGGCAGAATGGAATAAATCTCCGATAATGGTAAAATCTTCCGAAAACCAGGTATAAGCTCTTTAGGAGAATGTGCGTATCTTCGCACCCAAGAAATGTTAAAGCTTAGGATTATGAAGGAAATATTCTTTAATACAATACAGGAGTTCAATGACTTCATTGGGGTGAAAACACTTCATCCCTTAGTAAGCATTGTGCGTGTAGAGAACACCGCTCCGATACAGGAGGCTGTGCATCACTACGGACTTTATGCCCTCTTTCTGAAGGAAAACAAGGGCTGCAAATTGTCATACGGCAGAACAGAATATGACTTTGACGAAATGACCGTCACTTCGTTTGCTCCAGGACAGTCGGTTAAAGTGAAACCTAATCCAGAAGTACCGCTTGCCAAATATACGGTATTGGCATTCCATCCCGAGTTGCTCAACCGCACCTCGCTTGGCAAAAACATCTCCCGCTATGAGTTCTTCGACTATACAAGCAACGAAGCCCTACACCTATCCGCTGCCGAGGTAAACATCTTCCGTGATGTACTCTCAATGATCAAGCAGGAACTTCAGCATCCTATAGATAGACATTCGCGTGAACTCATCGTTTCAAACATCGAGTTGCTGCTGAACTACTGCCTGCGCTTCTACGACCGACAGTTTATCACACGCGAGGAGATAAATCATTCGGTGGTAAGGAGGTTCGTCTCTCTGCTCGATGAATACATTGCTCAGAAGGCGGAGCGTGAAGGGCTGCCTACCGTAGCCTACTTTGCCGACAAATGCTGCTATTCGCCTAAATATTTCGGTGAATTAGTCAAGACAGAGACTGGCAGAACCGCTAAGAGTCTGATTAGCGACCGGCTGCTTTCTGCAGCCCGCCAACTACTTGTTGATGAAACCCTCAGCATTACGCAAATCAGCCAGCACCTCGGCTTTGAGTATCCTCAGCACTTTGTCCGCTTTTTCAAGGCGCAGACGGGCAAGACTCCAAGCGAGTATCGCAAAACTGCATAGATAGTAAAGAAATAGAATCATGGACAGATTATTCACATTTATAGCAATAACCCTCATTTTTTGTGCAGGAAATCAAATAAAAGTAAAAGCAGAAATTATGGGCAAAGAGACAAAATTAGTACAGGATTGGGACAAGACTTTTCCTAAAAGCGAGAAGGTAAATCATGAGAAAGTAACATTCAATACCCAATATGGTCTTACTCTTGCAGCCGACCTCTATATTCCGAAGAACGCTGAAGGAAAGTTGCCTGCCATTGCCGTGAGCGGTCCTTTCGGAGCCGTCAAGGAGCAATGTTCAGGTCTCTATGCACAGACCATGGCAGAGCGTGGATTCGTCACCATCGCTTTCGACCCTTCGTATACAGGCGAATCTTCTGGCGAACCTCGTCGTACGGCTTCTCCCGACATCAATACGGAAGACTTTCTGGCTGCTGTAGATTATCTCAGCATGCGAAATGATGTAGATGCAGGGCGAATCGCCATCATTGGCATTTGCGGTTGGGGCGGAATCGCTCTGAATGCTGCAGCTCAAGACCCTCGCATCAAGGCTACTGCGGCTATAACAATGTATGACATGAGTCGAGTAAGCGGGAATGGTTACTTTGACGCTGATGACAGCGAAGAAAAGCGATATTCGACACGAAAGGCATGGGCAGAAGCTCGCACAGCCGACCTCAAGAACAGAACATTCACGATGGCTGGCGGCGTGGTTGACCCATTGCCGGAGGATGCTCCGCAGTTTGTAAAAGACTATTACGCCTATTACAAAACACCACGTGGCTATCATAAGCGTTCGGGCAACTCAAACGACGGTTGGCGCACCACCGGCTGCCAGGCTTACGCCAACACCCGTTTCCTCTATTACATCAACGAAATCCGTTCGGCAGTCCTCATCGTGCATGGAGAGAAAGCACATTCCCGTTACTTCGGAGAAAGTGCCTTCAGATATATGATGGATGGAAAAGCGGAAGGCTACGACTTCGTACGAAAGCCCAACCCGGTTCCATCCAACAAACAACTGCTCATTATCCCAGGAGCCTCTCATTGCGACCTATACGATGGTGGTGTAAAAGGAATGATTCCTTGGGACAACATCGAGGAGTTCCTGAAGAAGAATTTAAAAAGATAATACAATGAAGAAAGTAATAATCATCTCTACCAGTTTGCGTACTGGTTCAAACAGCGACATGCTCGCTAATCAGTTTATTGAAGGTGCCAAGGCTGCAGGTCATGAAGTGGAAAAGATTTCGCTTGCAGAAAAGGACATCAAGTTTTGTAAAGGCTGTTTGGCTTGTCAGAAATTGGGCAAGTGTGTCATCAAGGATGATGCAAACGACATTATGCAGAAAGTGCTGAATGCTGATGTGGTTTGCTGGGCAACACCTATATATTATTATGAGATGAGCGGACAGATGAAGACCCTCATCGACCGCATGAATGCTTTGTACTCGCTCGACTACAAATTCCGAGATGTTTACATGCTCACTACTGCTGCCGATGATGAACCAGAAGTACCGAAACGTGCTGAAGCAGGATTGACTGGATGGATTGACTGTTACCCTAAGAGTCATCTTGCTGGCACGCTGTTCTGCGGAGGTGTTGACGCGCCACGCACCATTGAAGACAACCAGAAATTGCAGGAAGCATACGAGTTAGGAAAATCTGTTTAAGCGATAACTATTAAGGAGGGCTTTTATGAAAGCTTTTGCAACATTCATTATATTAACAACGCTATCGCTCAACATTATGGCACAACAAAAAATAGTACAGACAGCAGGGCGCACCCAGTTGGGGGAGTTTGCCCCGGAGTTCGCCCACCTCAACGACGACATCCTCTTTGGAGAAGTATGGAGCCGCAATGACCTGCTTTCATTGCGCGACCGCAGTTTGGTAACCATCACTTCGCTCATCAGTCAAGGAATCACCGACAGCTCGCTGAAATATCACTTGCAGTCGGCAAAGAATAACGGAATTACCCGCACGGAAGCGGCAGAGATTATCACCCACATCGCCTTCTATGCCGGTTGGCCAAAGGCATGGGCTGCCTTCAATCTGGCAAAGGAGGTATGGAGTGAAGACGTGAAAGGCGAAGACGCCAAGGCTGCTTTCCAGCGCGAGATGATATTCCCTGTTGGCGAACCCAACACCGCTTATGCCAAATACTTCAAGGGCAACAGTTATCTGGCGAAAATATCCGACAGTCAGATACCTTTCTTCAATGTTACCTTTGAGCCTGGTTGTCGTAACAACTGGCACACGCACCACGCTACAAAGGGCGGCGGGCAAATGCTGGTAGGTGTAGCCGGACGTGGCTGGTATCAGGAAGAAGGAAAGCCTGCACAGGAGATTCTCCCGGGTACAGTCATCCATATTCCTGCCAACGTGAAGCATTGGCATGGTGCCGCAAAAGACAGCTGGTTTGCTCACCTCGCCTTTGAAATACCTGGCGAGAACACATCCAACGAGTGGCAGGAGGCTGTGAGCGATGAGGAATATAACAAGATAAAATAAAAACTACCCGTTGGCGGAATTAATTTAAGTTGGTCGATACGAGCAAAAGTTGCCCATATCGCTGATTTTTAGTAAAAACGAGAATTTCAGAAAAACTGTCAGACCATCTGGTTTTTCGTCATAACATTCTGGCATCCAGACAGTTGACCATCAAGCAACTGTCAGCCAATTGTCTGGATGGTTTGCTGACGAAAGGGTTTTGTCAGATGTAAGGAATTCAGACGACAGGAATTGTAGGCGTTGGCAGAATCCTGGAAACAGAAATATGGGGATTACAACTTTAACTTATTGGACAGACCTCTGACAGTAATTCTGCCCATTTAAAAAACTGACATTGGGATTAAGTGTGCACTAAATTAATTCTGCCAACGGGTTCATACAAACTATCATAAAAAAAACAGAGTAATATTAATACACCAAATTTAATGAAAATAAAAATGAAAAGGAGACATAACATCAAACTGTTTTCTAATGAAGATTTAATAGAACTCAGAGAGCCATATCAACATCGTAAAGTAAGTCTGTAAAAATAGATAAAATGGAAATACAAGACATTATCAGCAAGATTGGCATTTGGCAAGAATGGCATGACAACTACTGTCACTTTGTGCCTTTATTTATCGAAAGTGCCAAGTCTTGCGAAAATTGGAAAGACTGGAACAAAGATTTGTTTCATGAGTTTTTTGAACGAGGAGGTGACCAATGTGTATCATCCTTACAGCAAGGTTATTTTACAAAAGAAGAACAGATTAAGATAAAAGAAGATTGGAGCGAATTGGCTCCGATGCTGAAAGCTATAGCCGAAAGTCAAGATGAACCATTATGGGATATCTACAATAAGATTAAGACGTTTCTTAGAGAACGAACCCATCAGGATAGAAGAGCTGCAACCAACCGTCTGATTGCTTCATTACAGCCCAACTTGCTTTGTACAATAGTACAAGAGGGGTATTTAAACGAAACCTTTAGGCTCATGCGAGATGCAGGGGTAAAAGATGTTCCTGAATTTGATTCTAACAGTTGGTTTAAATGTAGCCATCTTCTGTTGTCTTACTTCAAAGACAAATTAAAAAGTAATTCAGCTTATGACATTTGCACTTACCCATGGCAGGTTCGTGAATATCTTATAAACTTATCAAAGAACCAAATACATTATATGAAAAATATCCAATCATACATAAACCTTCTTAAGGCAAATAAAAACCTTGTTCTTACAGGTGCCCCAGGTACTGGTAAGACATTCCTTGCAAAAGAAATAGCTAAGGCTATGGATGCAAAAGTAGAGTTTATTCAGTTCCATCAATCTTATGACTATACTGATTTTGTAGAAGGATTGCGTCCAATAAAAGGATCCAATAATCAAATATTTTTCGAACGTAAGGATGGTGAATTCAAAAAATTCTGTAAGGAAGCAATCATAAACAAGCCAATTGATAATGATGAATTTCAAAGCTATTGGGTGAAATACTTATTAACTAATCCTTCACTAATTACAATTTCAGGTCTCTTTAATATATATTTGAGCTGGAATAAAGAATTGACAAGATTGGATGTTAGCGATATAAGATATTTTGAATCAGAACACATCCATTCAAACTCATATACTTATAGTTGTGACGATTTAAAAAGAATTTACGATAAGAGTTATTCTCCTGAAGATTTTGGTGGAAATGCTTACTTTATAAGATATGGTGAAATAATAATTTCCGATATGGAAAAAAATATTGGGCTTCCCTCAAAACACTCATGTTCAGAAGGGGCTTATGTGTTCATCATTGATGAAATCAATCGTGGCGAGCTATCCAAAATATTTGGTGAACTATTCTATGCTATCGATCCAGGTTACAGGGGTGAGAAAGGAAAAGTAAAGACACAATATCAAAATCTTATTGGTAATGATGATGTCTTTGTAGATGGATTCTTTGTACCCGAGAATGTATATATTCTTGCAACTATGAACGACATAGACCGAAGTGTGGAAAGTATGGACTTTGCTTTACGCAGGCGTTTCGCATGGAAGGAAATAAAGCCCGAAGACCGCCTGGAAATGCTTTCAGAAAAGCTCGACCATGATACATGTGATGAAGCTATCAGGGTCATGAATGCGTTGAATGAAGAGATTTCCAAAACTCGTGGTCTTGGCTCCGCTTACCAAATAGGACCTGCTTATTTCTTAAAATTGGATAAAGAACACTATAATGGCGATTTTACGACATTATGGGATATGCATATTGAAGTTCTCCTTAAAGAATATCTTCGTGGTTATAGTAATGCTGATACAAAGGTAGAAGAATTTAAGAACGTATATTTTAATTCGTTGAACGAATAAACTGTAGGTGTAGCTGGCCAATGATAAAAATTCAAGACAACAACTATCAAGGAAAGGTCTGTTCTCTTCATGATGCAGCAAACCTTCTTCCTATTGCCAACAAGCCTATCAGGCAACTATGTGATGAGAATGAGCATCTACTTGTTTTTCCATTGAGCATAGATGACACTTATGATAGAATTGGTGATAGCGCAATTGTTGGCATCTATGCAGAAGACGAAAACTCTGTCAGAATAAAATCTGGAAATATAATGGGGTTTGTAGGACGCAAGAACCAACAACTGAAAATATATTCACGTTTTGACAATCAGAAACACGATTTCTTTCTTCACTATATGCTACAGAAGGTCTTTTCATTCAACATTTTCAATTTGGATTTTACATCATCTGAAGATTATGTTTTTGAATTCCTTGTATACATGTTCCCGGCTATGTTGAAAAAAGCTATGCGTCAAGGCGTATACAAAGAATACAGAAGATTCAGGCACAACGACGCAAACGTACGTGGTACCATAGACATAAGTCGTCATATTAGGGAGAATATTCCTTTTCGAGGAACTGTCGCATACAATACAAGAGAATCCTGTTTCGACAATTCGGTAACAGGACTCATCCGTCACACAATAGAATATATAAAGACGATACCGTCTGGTGATGTGATTTTATCATCTGACAAAGCTGTTGATGACTGCATCAAGAAGATTGTTTCATATACTCCATCTTATAACCATACAGAAAGAATAAAGATTATACAAGACAACCTTCTTCCGTGCAATCATCCTTTTTATACGGAATACGCAGTCTTACAAAAACTATGTGTTCAGATTCTTCGCCACGAAGAAATAAAGTACGGAACTGACGATGACAGGATTTACGGAATCCTATTTGATGGAGCATGGTTGTGGGAAGAATATCTAAACACCCTCTTGTGTGAAAAAGGATTTATACATCCTGAAAATAAGTTAGGAACAGGAGCTATCTATCTCTTTGAACATGGAGGACAAAGATTTCCAGATTTTTGGAAACAAGATATTGTCCTTGACGCAAAATACAAAAAAACAGCAATAAATGGTGATCGTCTTGATATTGACCGCGATGATGTCCATCAGATTATGGCATATATGTACAGACTAAAAGCACCTAAAGGCGGCATTATATGTCCTTTTATGGGAGACGACAATAAAGTTATTTCTCAAAATATGCATAAGGATAGCTATTTAGGCACAATGTATTTATATGCTTTGGCTATACCAAGAGATTGCAATTCGTATGAAGTGTTTGTAAAAAGGATTGCAGAAAAGGAGAATGCTTTATTGAAGGAAATATCATGACTTTTCAACGTTAAGTTCAACAAGCATGATCGTTTAGTCTTACGGTATGCTTGCTCAGATTACAACAAAAACGTCTAATAATATATAGGGAATATGATAGCAATCTCGAATAGCTATGACTAATGGTTTGTCGTTAGCATGGGTGGGGGACTGCTAGTTCGGATAATTACATGATAAATATCGCTAAAAGTTGGTTATTTCGAAATAAATGGTATATTTTTGCAGAAATCATTTAGAATGGAGAATTATGGAAGAATAATTATCAACTATATATTTGGTAAGCGGTCAAACAGCTCTTCAATATCTTATGAACGTGAGCAAAAAGTACAGGCAGATAGCGACCGAAGCGATATTCGAGTGTTTGAGACTGGGATATCCGCTCAACGATATGGAAATAACAGGCAAAGCTCGCGAACTGCTGAGGAAGAGGAATGCACTAGGTTGATCAAGTGAAAAGATTAGTAACTTGATAAGCATCACTTTCAGGTATTGCCAAACTGCAGACCGAGCACATGGAGCTGATACTCCTTCTGTGTTCTAATATAAAGCAAAGCCGTTGGCGGAATTAATTTAGTGTACATAATCCTGAACGATTTGGGCTAAAATTGGGCACGATGCTTGCCCAACTGGGGCAACGTGCTTGCCCATCATGGGCAACGTGCTTGCCCCTGTTGGGCAGATTTGCTGTCAGACAAATGCCCAAAAGTTAATGTTGTAATACCCATATTCCTGTTTTCTGGATTCAGCCGACTCCTACAATTCCTGTCGGCTGAATTCCTCACTTCTGACAAATCCTTCCATCTGACAATTACTTTCATCAGCAAACCATCCAGACAATTGGCTGACAGTTGCTTGATGGTCAACTTTCTGGCTGTCAGAACATTACAGCCAAAAACCAGACAATCTGATGGTTTTTTACAATTTTTGGGTAATATGACATTTGAGGTGAATTGGAGTGAGATTTATACAAACTATTGACGGTTTGAGTTATTACCTGAAAAAGGCGAATAACCACACATCGGAGAAAGAGCCTTTTCATTATCCCGTACAAAAGTACCACAATTAGCTACGTTTGTGGTATTTTTGTACTAAAATAGCTACAAAACTGTTGAAAGGTATTAAAAAAGGGGTGGATTTTAAAAGATTTCCGTACAAAAGTACCACAATTAGAAACATTTGTGATAATTTCGTACCAAAATCAGGAGAACAATTATGGAAACAAAGAATTCATTCATATCATCAGCAAGCGTCAAAGTACAAGGACGAACAGCTTACTACAAGATGCTGAAAGCCGCTCGCCAAGGTGAACTGATTCAGGTTTGCCGTGGCGTATATGCTAACATAGACCAATTGTCAGCATGTATGGTTGATATTGAGTCTATTGTCCCCAACGGTATTCTCTGCCTTTGGTCTGCCTGGAATATCCATCAGCTTACGACATCCATGCCGCAAGCTTATCATGTCGCCATCAAAAGGGATAGGAAAGTAAAAGTTCCTTCATTCCCAAAGATAGAGCTCCATCACTATACTTCCAACATTCTTGAAATTGGCGTGATGGAGAAAGTCATAGATGGATTTAAGGTAAAGGTATATGATGTAGAACGATGCGTATGCGATGCAGTAAAGTTCCGCAACAAGGTGGGCATTGATGTCTGTTCTGAAATCATCGATAACTATCTTTCCAGACCAGAAAGAAATATCAGTAAACTAATGGATTATGCCAGACAATTGCGTGTTGGCAATATCCTGGAAAATTATCTACAAGTTAAGCTATGAGTAAAGAACAAAATAAAAACTATGGGAAGTCTATACGTACAAAATTGCTGAACGTTGCAAGAAAGGAAAACGTCTTTAATCAGACTATCCTAACTCGGTATTTTCAAGAGAGGCTTCTCTACAGAATATCGCAGACTCATTATAGAGGAAATTTTTATCTGAAGGGAGGTGCACTCATGTATGCATACGAAAAATTTGCGGCTCGTCCAACATTGGATATAGATTTCCTTGGCAATAATATCAGCAACGAAGGCTCTTCTATAATTGCAGCGTTCAGAGAAATATGTTCTGTGCCATACGAGGAAGATGGCGTAATATTTGACACGGAGAACATTACTGCACAAAATATAACAGAGTTCAAAGACTATCATGGGATTAGGCTCAGCATCCCAGTCAAGATGGACACCATTGCCCAGGTTTTAACAATGGATATTGGTTTTGGTGATGTGGTAACACCTTCCCCAATAGATCTTGATTATCCAGTATTGCTAGAACATCTGCCGAGTGCCAATATTCTGGCCTACTCGCTTGAAACGGTTATTGCCGAAAAAATGCACGCAATTGTGGATCTTGCAGACCAAAGTAGTCGAATGAAGGATTATTATGATCTCTACAAAATCTTGCAGAATGAAAAATATAATCCTGTAATATTACAGGAAGCTATCAAACATACATTTGAAAATCGCCACACTCCTTATAATGAGAACACGATGTTCTTCCGAAAGGAGTTTGGTAGCAATCAGCAAATGCAGGTCAGGTGGACAGCTTTCATGCGTAAAATAACGTCCACAGACATATTGTCCTTTACCGAAGTGATAGCGTTCTTACAGCAAAGACTTCTTCCGTTTTGGGAGAACATGAAAGATGAATAGCAGAAATAACACATACGTCTCCATCCTTCTGCGAATTATTAAGCAAGGAAGGGATAACCAAATGGACTTGCAACGACAAAACTCTGATATCAGACATACAGCAGGAACGTGAAGTTATGAATAGTCTGTATGAAACTCTGAAAGAACATCAGCAGCATGTCACTCATTGGTGTTACGGACATTTTCATCAAAGCTGGCATTCTTCTATTGATGGTACATCGTTTAAGATGCTGGATATTATGGAGTTTTATGAGTTGAAATAATTTTGGACTCAAAAGAGAGCTACAGAATCACGCCCGAGCAGAAAGAATATCTGCGGACATTGAAGATAAAATAATTATGACACAAGATACTTCTACATATTACGTTTGGATAGGTGGCTCATGTGATTATGGCCATAAGGAGCGAGCTGGTGGTGCTGCTGTTGTGATTGAGAACAATGGAAGCATCATCAGACGTGATGTAATCAGCGACCTCCACACCACGGAGTTCCGCATGATGCTGACACTTATGATCAAGGTGATGCAGGAAATTCCGGAAGGTTCCGACATCGTTTTCCTGACCAACGCCGCCTATATTCAGAACTTTGACAAGACACCAACATCAAAATCAGCCAACCGAACGAACAGTGAGAGCAAAGATGCAAACTCGCTTGCAATCTCTGCCGAGCCGCAAGGGAGGAAGGCAAGAGCCAACTCCGACTTGATACTACAATGCATCGAGGAAAAGAAAAGGCACAAATCAGTAGGGGTCAAGATTGTGCAATACCACAAAAGCCCATTGCTGATAGAGACCCATAACATGGCTACGGAAGCAATGGCCAAGACAAGGAAGGAGTTTCATCAGAAGCTGCAATAGAATTTCTCTTTAAACATTCAGACACGATTTGCGTCTTATTCTTAGAAGATGGCGTTTAAGCACCCATAGCTTTTTAGGCATTATAAATTTTTAATTATATGAAACTAAACAAAATACATCATGTAGCCGTGATTTGCTCTGACTATGAGCAATCTAAGTATTTCTATACAGAAGTGTTGGGCTTGAAGATCGTGAGTGAAAATTATCGTGAGGAACGCCACTCATGGAAGGCAGACTGCTGGCTTGGCAACACATACGTCGTGGAACTATTCTCCTTCCCCAATCCTCCTGCACGTCCTTCCTATCCCGAAGCAGCCGGTCTGCGTCACCTCGCTTTCGAGGTGGACAATCTTGCGGCAGCCGTCAGCGAGCTTGACAGCAAGGGCGTAAAGCACGAGCCTATACGCACGGACGAATATACCGGCAGGCAGTTTGTATTCTTCAGCGACCCCGACGGTCTACCAATAGAACTGTACGAAAAGTAAAAAAGCTCACTTATAGGTATTGCCCGACTCACAACAAAATTGTATCTTTGCATCGTAACTAACAGATAAAAGACTATGACAGAAATGACAGCAACAATAATCATTGGACTTCTGATTCCGCTATTGGGAACGATGCTTGGTTCGGCTTTCGTATTAATGATGAAAAACGAGATGTCTGCGCGATTGCAAAAGACATTGTTGGGCTTTGCCTCTGGAGTGATGGTAGCAGCGTCCGTATGGTCGTTGCTAATTCCTGCTATGGAGATGAAGGCAGAGAGCGGCGTATGGTCGGTAGTACCGGCAGCCATAGGCTTTCTGTTAGGCATCGGTTTCCTACTGTTGATCGACGAGCTTACGCCCCACCTTCATATTGGCACAGACAAGCCCGAGGGCATCAAGTCGCACATGTCAAAGACAGCTATGCTTGCACTTGCCGTAACCATCCACAACCTGCCCGAAGGAATGGCAGTAGGCGTGGTGTTTGCAGGAGCCGAAAACGGTGCTTCGCATATCTCGTTAGCCGGAGCCATTTCCGTTTCGTTGGGCATAGCCATTCAGAACATCCCCGAAGGCGCTATTATCTCTATGCCCATGCGGGCAGCAGGCAACAGCCGATGGAAATCCTTTATGTTAGGCTCGCTGAGCGGAGTGGTAGAGCCTATAGGAGCCATTGCCGTACTGTTGCTTGCCTCTCTCATTATGCCAGTCCTACCCTACATGCTCGCCTTTGCAGCAGGAGCCATGTTCTACGTAGTGGTGGAAGAACTGATCCCTGAAGCCTCAAGCGGCCAGCACAGCAATCTCAGTACCATCGGCTTCGCCATAGGTTTCGTGCTGATGATGGTGCTTGATGTTGTTATGGGTTAACAAAAATATATTGATTATGAAGGAACATCTGCGGACATTGAGAATTAAACCCAAATCGGTCATTAGGCCGTTTAATGTATAATTATAATAACTGCTTGCAGTCTTTTGTTTTTTATAAGGCGCCTTTTGCTTGTTTTTAATTCGCAATAGCTCGCTATTACTCATTAAAAGCCAAACAAAATCCATCCTTCTAAAAAGCAAAATCCAAGCAAGCCCTAATGACCGATTTGGGTTAAATAATTATGACACAACACTAGTGTCCCGTTTAAACGAGACACTATTGAACTTAAAAGGAAAGTATGAAAAAGAAACTGATTGTTTTGGCGATAAGTTCTCTGTCAATTCTGGCTTCCTGCACAGGAAAGAAGACTACGCCAAATGCTGCAGACAATGATTCTGCAAATGTAGTTGACACCACCGCTTCCAATAAGGACAATGTGGATTTGACGTCTGTTGCAGGAACGTATGAGGGAACTCTCCCGGCAGCAGATTGCCCGGGTATAAAGACAGTGCTCACTATCAATGCTGATAGCACCTATTTGTTGAAGCAGGACTATATCGACAAGAAAGATGGTCACGATGAAGCAAGCGGCATTTTTAAAGTGCTTGACGGTAAAGTCCTTATGCTTGTTCGTCCTTCAACAGGTGAACAGACCTTTTATAAGGTTAAGGATGCCAACAGCATCATTATGACAGATTCTATGGGTGTAGAACCTGAAGGTGAGACTGCAAAATTGTATGTACTGAAAAAGAAATAGTACAAGGAATCAAAAAAACGTGGACAGACATTAAGTCTATTCACGTTTTTTCAAGATTGCGGTCTCACTCTGATTTCTCAGAGTGAGGACCATTTGGTTATCTTACAGGACGAATCACGAATTTGAATGCATAGTCCTGATAAGGCAGCATATATTTCTCAATAGGTAATGAGCCCCATGTATCGACACATCCCAATCCCATCTGTCTCTGACTAATGTGTACAGAGGTAAAGTCTCGTGGTACAAGGTCTCCAGAATGTTCTTGGTTCTTTACCGGTCCGCGGTAAAGATCTGAAGTCAGATAGTTCAGGCTTGAACACTCCATTGGCTCATTGGAGAAAAACTCCAGACCCTTATTGTCTTTTGTCAGAACCTTCCAATATCTTACCTGCGTCTTGTTGCCAGACTCCTGTGGACGGACGTATGGATAATACTGATCCTTTACCAACTGGGTAAAAATGCCCAATCTATCGGAATTGTTACGGTCTGCATAATTCTCGTTAGGACCCTTTCCGTAGAATTCAACTCTATCAAACTCTTTAGGCATCTGCAATTCCATTCCATAGCGTAGAAGATTTGGCTTGTTCTCCGCATCAGGATTTACCTTCAGATCTTGTTCAACAGTAAGTTCTCCATTATTATTCAATGTATAGGTAAGAGTCAGTGTAGACTCTGTTTCTTTGAGATACAACTCGGCAACAACAGAACCATTCTCCTTACGGGTAAAATTCTTCAGTTCCATACTTGGCTTATTCCATGCTGCACTTAATGTAGGCATATGTGAACCAAAATCGTTGTCTGTGCATGCTCTCCAGAAGTCTGGAGTCAAATCAAATCCTCTTACAAGCATAGGCGTTTTGTCAACATCCAAATAAGAAACAAGTCCTGTTGCCTTACTGATGGTAACATCCACACCATTGGCAGAAAGAACGAGATACTTGGCATGATCTACAGCCTTGACTTTGGCTGTTTCAGAGGAATTCAATACAGGGAACTTATAGTCGCTAATCACAAACTGCTGGTGGGCGATTTCTTCATCCTTACTTAGAAGAAGTGAATCACTGTTCAATTTGTACGTAAGAGTAAGTGTCTTTTCCTTTCCTCTGTACTTCTTGTCTGCAACTATCTTTGCATATCCAGGAATTGCAATGGTCTTGCTTGTCTGAGGAAGAATATTGTATTTGCCAAGGTTGATTAAACCGTTTGCCATACTTTTTCCCTCTACCTCTATTGAATATACGAGATTTACGTTATCCAATGGAACAAAGAAGTTCTCGTTGAATACAGAGACTGTACCCTTGACCTTGTTCTCAAGTTTGCTCCAGATGTTCTGATGGAAGTATTTCACTTCGTAAGCATGAGGATTTGGTCTTCTGTCCGGACTAACCAAGCCATTGTTGTTGAAGTTCTCGTCAGACATAGGGAAACGACCATAATCACCGCCATAGGCATAGATCTGATTACCAGTTATCTTGCTCTTGTCGCGCAGACCCTGATCTACAAAATCCCAGATAAAACCACCCTGATACTGAGGATACTGACGGACCAAATCCCAATACTGCTTGAATCCACCCATAGAATTACCCATGGCATGGGCATACTCCTGCTGAAGAAGAGGTTTGTCACAATAGTCCTTTTCCAGATATACTCTACAACTGTCGTAATCAGCATACATAGGACAGAAGATGTCAGTCTTGCCAGCCTTCAGACCAGCCAACTCGTATGACTCAACAGGACGGGTTTCATCATGCTTGCCTGTTGAACATGCCATTTCGTATTGTACTGGACGAGAACTGTCATATGCCTTCACCCAATCATAGGCATCCTCAAAGTTCTTACCATAACCTGCTTCGTTACCAAGACTCCACATAATGATACAAGGATGGTTTTTGAGAACCTTCACATTGTGCATATTACGTTCAATATGTGTCTTATTGAACAACTCTTTTTTAGCCAGAGTTTCTTCACCAAATCCCATTCCGTGGCTCTCCAGGTTTGCCTCAGCCACGACATAAATACCATATTCATCACACAAATCATACCAGCGTGGGTCATTTGGATAGTGGCTGGTGCGTATAGCATTGATGTTTAATTGCTTGGCAACCTTTATGTCACGAATCATGTTCTCAACACTGACAACATATCCTCCATCAGGATCTATCTCATGACGGTTCACACCCTTGATAAGAACAGGCTGTCCATTTACCAAGAGCTGTTTTCCCTTGATTTCGATCTTTCTAAAACCGACATTCTGGCGAATGACTTCCAATACTTTATCTCCATCCATCAGTGTCGCTCTGAGTGTGTACAAATTCGGTGTTTCTGCTGTCCATTTGGCTACATTCTGAATAGTTGACTCTACTGTTGAACTGCCACCCTGTAACTGTTGCTTTCTTTCAAAAACCGTATTGCCAGTTTTCTTGTCTATCAATTCTACCAGAACATTCTTTCCATCACATGATTCTGTAGAAAAATGAATGGCAAAGATACCGTCTTTATAATTATCGGACAAGGAAGAGGTTACGTTCAAGTCCTTAATATGTGACTTCGGCTGAGCATAGATATAGTTCTCTCTGGCAATACCGCGAAGTCTCCAATAGTCCTGATCCTCAAAATAAGAGCCATCGCACCATCTCATCAGCTGCATGGCTATCAGATTCTCTTTTCCTGGTTCTACATATTTAGTGATGTCAAATTCCGCAGCAACCTTATTGTCTTCAGCATAGCCAACAAACTTTCCATTTACATATAGGTTGATATTGCTGGAAAATTCGCCGATGTGCAGTATTATATTGTCACCATTCCAATTCTCAGGAATTACAATCTTACGTCGGTAAGATCCGACGTAGTTGCCAAGATCCTGCACATAAGGAGGATTTGATTCCCATTCATTTTCCCACTCATATTTTATGTTGGTATAGACTGGCACGCTATAGCCATTCAACTCCCAACATCCAGGAATTGGCATCTTACCCCAATTAGAATCATCAAGATTGAGAGAATAGAAATCTAAAGGACGCTCATTGGCATTCTGCACCCAATTGAATTTCCAAATTCCTTCAATAGACAAGAATCTCTTTGAAAGCGTCTTGTCATTTCTGTCAGACAGTTCCTTATTCTCATAGCCGAAGAAATCAGAAACAGGCTCGTTACGATTGATGTTGTTCACCAAAGGGTCATTCCATGGTTCTGTCTTCTGGGCATATACATTACCTGACAAAACCATAAAAAGTACCATAAAATGGCATAATTTATTCATAATCAATAGGTATTTATAGTTTTATACTTGCTCCAAACTCAACAGTGAAAGGACGAAGATAGCGTCCGGACATTACGTAGCCATTGAATCGCTTGGCTTCTTCCGGACCAATAAGCTCTGAGCCGGATATTGTACCGCTGGCACCTTTTTGGTTCAGGAAGTTGACTACACCAAGGTTGAATGACAATTTGTTGGTAGCATTCCATTTCACACCTGCGAAAGTTTCCCAATGGCCGTTAAACCAAAGGGCATTTGAAAGGTTAGCATACGTTTTTCCAAAATATCTGAAACTGCCCCATACAGTCATCTTATCCTTGTAAAAGGTATAACTTGGGTCAAGCTCAATCAGTATCTGTGGTATTTCCTTGACAATGTTACCAGTGGCGTTTAAGTCTGCGGTCTCACCATCATCAAACTTTACTGTCACAGAATAGTCCTTGTATGTTGGTTTCTGATAAGTAAAGAGGGCATGAAGATGCGCACCCTTGAAAGGGTCAAGTTCCACATTAGTTGTCCATCCAACAGTCTGAATGCTATAATTTAATGATGTTGTCTTTGAAATACTAGTGCCAGGTTTGGTTATATCCTGCTGGTCAGTATTGTTGGTCTTCTGAATCCAGGTTATCATTGATGTAACATCAATCCACTTATTGCGATAGTATATACCACCACGGAGCAATGGAATGCGGAGACGCAGGTCCTGTGGTCCCATGTTGGCATAATCGGTCATGCGAGGAGAGCGTTCCATTTGAGTGAAGTCAGCGGTGAGTCCCATACCTTTATAAAAGGACCATGTAGCCGAAACTGTAAATGCATAATTGAGCTTATTCTTTGTTCTGTGCTGTGGTGTAATGGTTACACCGTCTGCATTGGTTGCACCGACATACATGTCTGCAAATCGTGCATAAGGCAACTGGTCTACAGACATACGACACCACTCTAAGCGTGCGCCATAGAAGAAACGAAGGCTTTCAATAGGACGCCATTCGTCTGTGAAATATCCTGCTAACTTATTCTCATTACCCATAGCATAGTCTGTAGAAATCTCATTGAACCCATAATAAGTTATTCTTGCTGTCGGGTCTGAAGCCATGGAATGTGACAGAAACTCTGGATACTCATTTACAGTGGCATCCCATTGTGTTGACGCAGACCAGTAGTTTAAGTCAAAGTTCCACTCGTTGAGACCTATTTTAAGATTATGCTGACCATAGTTTCTCATCACCTCAGAGGTGAGAAGGAAAGATTTTGCCTTTGCAGTATGAAACCAGATTCTTCGACCATCCATCATACCTGTATAAAGCTTTCCATTCTTGTCATAATACGTATTCGTATTACCCTCAACCTTTCCATCTTTGACATTCATGATGGAACTGCCGCCAAAGTCGGCATAGTTAGCATCAGCCCAAGTATATTTAGCCTTTGTATCCAAGTTCCATGCATTACCTAAATCCCATTTGAATAATACAGCAAATTCGTGAGATTTGTTTTTGTTCCAGTCATTGATAGTAGTGTTTTTCACTTCACCTGTCTTCATATCACGGTACATGAAGTTCTGAGAAGCTGGAACGTATGAAGATGTACCCAATTTAAAGCCATCCAATTCTGTCACATCACCATTAGTGTGATAGATAAATGGTGCAAACTGGGTTACGGTACCCATACGCTGACTGTTTGAGAACTTGTAGAGGAAAGACAACTGTCCTCTGTTTCCCCAATGCTTTGTCAGGGCACCCTTATAAATCTGGGTACGGTCATTATAGTTGGTAAACTTCAAGTCAAAGGTTCCTGGATCAAAGTTCTGATACATATTCAAGGCATAAGTCCAGCCTTTAGCCAGAGGTCCTGAAACGTTCAAATCAAACTGATGCATACCATAATGGTTGCCTTTGTAATTCAAAATACCCTTGAACGTATTACTGCCTAAGTCGCTGAAACTGTTTACAGAATAAGCGATGTTTCCTGTAGCTATGGCTGATTCCTGCGGGTTCATCAATCCTACTTCAGCCAAGCTTCCGTCACTTCTCCAATGAGCAGATAGAGGATGGATGTAAGAAGAATAAACGACAGGTAATCCGTTCTCGTACACATTTACATCTTCACTTGGAAGACCTATCTGAATGTAACGAGGTGCATTTGCATCGGATGCATTGAGCATCACATTGCGTTCTGCTTTCTTTTCTACCATTGTAGTGTCTGACTTCTCTTGAGCACTACAAATGCTTGGGATGACCACGCAACAAGATAAGAGCAAAAGTTCTCTTCTCATGACTTAAAAAAAATTAATAACGCTAAATACATAATGGATTTATTTCAACCATACATGCAATTACGCTTTATGTCCAATGCACCCATTCGGACCAAAATAATTACGAATACATACATAAGGGAAACGACGTTGGTGCAGTACGAGTAACTCAGCCAACAGTCCTGAACTCCTAAAACGTCCTATACAAGCCAGTAGTGGAATACACTTTGTTACCTCTAAGATAATTATGAACTTTTACTCTACGTTATATACTACTAATGGAACTATTCTGGTGTAGCTGATAATAAGTTTTCTATTTTAATAATCTATTGGGCGGTCTGTAACTGCCTCGTATATTCCTGATCCTGATTTGATATTATAGAATCCAAGTGTGGGTATAACCAAGTGCGCTTGTAAACGCCATTTCCAATATGCTTGTCCTTCCCATCTTTCTCACTCGGCATTCGTCAATTAAGACAAGGCGTGAAAACGTTTGCAAAGGTAAGGTTAAAATCTTAAAATTCCCCAAAAAGCAACTAATATTATTAAACTTTAACGATAGTAACCGAAGCGTTTGTCAGATTTCAATATATTCTTACTTGTTGGCACGGATCTTTAATCCGTAACCCTTTAGAAGTAACATCTGTTTTTACGTTATTTGTTGCTTCTACTCCAGTTCGGGATAAGAAATAGTTTATAAAGAAGTTAGTAGTCTTATAAATATTTTGTACCTTTATAGGTGAAAATCAATCAATTTCAGCCTTGGGAGCATATTATTTCTTTGATAACAAGCCAAAGGCATTGCAAGAATACTGCATCGAAGACACCAAACAGCTGTCACTATTCTAAGGGCAAAACAACTTCTTTCAGCCTTCTGTTATTACCCACTCCTAATGGTATGGGGAGGAGGCGTTTTCACGCTGCATTTATATTGTATAAAACACTCGGTTATCCCGAACTGGGGTAATTTTCTACATGTTAAATCCGATAAATCTTGTTAAACAAATCCTGTCTTACCTCTCATATTTATACTTTTGTACGCAAATTTAATAATTCAAAGGATAACATTTTTAATAATCAGAAAAAAAACATGAGTGAAAATTCTGTAAGTTCAGCAGCCTGCAATGATCATAAAGTAGGCTTTCTTGGATTGCTCGTCACATTAGGCATCGTGTTTGGCGACATCGGAACATCTCCCCTCTATGTAATGAAGGCCATCCTCCATACAGGCGAAAACATCAACGAGAGCACCATCCTGGGCGCATTGTCCTGCATCATCTGGACACTCACCCTACAGACCACCATCAAATACGTATGCGTGGCTCTGCGAGCCGACAACAATGGCGAAGGAGGCATACTCGCTCTCTACGCTCTTCTGCGCCGACTCAAGAGCAAGTGGATTTACATATTGGCTATCATTGGTGCAAGCACCTTGCTGGCAGACGGAATCATCACCCCTGCCATCACGGTCACTACAGCCATCGAAGGACTCGAAAGCATCAGTCCTGATCTGCCGGTCATTCCAATTACGCTTGCCATCATCACCATTATCTTCTTCGTGCAACGGTTTGGCACAGAGAACATTGGCAAGTCGTTTGGAGTGTTCATGCTGCTATGGTTTCTGCTGCTTGGCGTGGTGGGAGCCGTCAGCATCACATCTTACCCCATGATAATGAAGGCTTTCAATCCCTATTACGCTATTGTTCTGCTGACAAAGTCTCCTGAATGGTTCCTAATCCTGGGCGCCGTATTCCTCTGTACCACGGGTGCAGAGGCTCTATATTCCGACCTGGGACATTGCGGCAGGAAAAACATCACCATCAGCTGGGCCTTTGTAAAGACCATGCTAATTCTCAACTATCTGGGACAGGGAGCATGGGTGCTGAACAATGTGCCGGCAGCCTTGTCCGTGAATCCGTTCTTTTCCATTATGCCACAGAGTATGCTGTTCTTCGCCATCATCATGGCCACGGGTGCGGCTATCGTTGCAAGTCAGGCACTTATCAGCGGAACATTCTCCATATTGAGCGAAGCCATGAACCTGCACTTCTGGCCCCGCATGCGAATCAAGCATCCTACACATGTAAAGGGACAGCTCTATATCCCGATGATCAACCTTGCCATGTATATCGGTGTGGTCATCATCATCCTGCTGTTTCGCGACTCCTCACACATGGAGGCAGCCTACGGACTCGCCATCACCATCACCATGCTGATGACCACCCTGCTTCTCGGTTTCTACCTGCACAGCAAGGGTGTGTCGCGAGTCCTCACGATATTGTTTATGGGCGCATACTGCACCATCGAGGCAATCTTCCTGGCAGCCAACCTGTCGAAGTTTCTCGCAGGAGGATGGTGTACGATGCTTATTGGCGGAATCCTGTTTCTGATGATGTATGTATGGGTTAGAGCCATGAAGATACGCCACCATTATATCAGAACAAAACCTCTGGATGACTACTATCAGATTATATCCGACATCAAGGCAGACAAGAGTATCCCCAAGTACGCCTCCAACCTTGTCTATATAAACCATGCCAACAAGGAAGGCACCGTAGACAACAAACTGCTCTACTCCATCATCAACAAGCAGCCTAAACGTGCTGACCACTACTGGCTTATCAACATGGAGTTTGCCGATACGCCAGACACGTTGGAGTACAGATTTGATACCCTGGTACCCGACACCCTCTACAGCATTACGATGCGCATTGGTTTCCGCATAGAGCCCCGGGTGAGTCTCTACTTGAGGCAAGTGGTGGAAGACCTTGTGGCTGACGGAAAAGTTGATCTGACCAGCTCCTATCCGTCGCTCCGCAAAAACGGTATTCCTGGCGATTTCCGATTCATCATCATCCACCGAGTATATTATCCGGAGAGTTCCGTCAACCGCCAGCAGAACCTGCTAATGAGTATGTATGCACTCATCAGCAAGATAGGCATCGACGAACCAAAGGCATTGGGACTCGACACTTCTATGGTGGTGGTGGAACGTGTACCGCTCATCATCAGCCAACGCAACGGAAGCATAAGACGCATCACGCAAATCGTGGAAGAAGAGTAAGTCCTGTCGCAAGATAATATTTTTTCAAGTGATATATAGATACTGAAACGTTACGTAGGCAAAGGCGCATCACAAGGATGGCTCGAAGGCTTGCCGAAGGCGGTGCCTGACAAGATGGGGATGCTTACTCCGTGGGGCCGGTGTATTGGCCGATGAAGAAGATGGTGTTGGAAGCGCGCTCGGTAATCATGTAGATGAACGGGCGGTTGGCATGGAACACCACGTGGCGGGGCTCATCGGGCTGATACATCGACATCATCATGGTGGCGGCGGTGACTGCGGCGGCCTTGGTTCCATTCTCACTCACCTCTATCTTTGCCTTTTGCAGCATGGTCGACACATACATGGGGGCGTCGGTCATATTACCGAAATTAGCCTGACCTGCTTGGAAGATCGACGGGGCGCCAAGGGCTGAGATGGGCTGGTTGAGCGGGGTCTCGGTGGTGGTGGAGAAGCGGGGCAGCTTCAGATCGACCAAACACTCTGTCATGTTGGCCTGCAGCTCGGCAAAGTTCTTGGTGTTGAGCTGCTGCGCCACATCAGTGGTCGACTTGCCCTCAGCGGGCAGGATTATGGTCATCGAGTAGGTGCCATTGCCGTAAGGAAGGGTCACGGCGGCGTAATCCTTATTGTCGGCATACATGAACTTATGCTCCTGCTGCATCATGTCGACCTTCTTGATGTCGCGGGTGAAACCGCGGAACCTCTCCGTCTTGGTCTGGCTCTTGTCGAACTTGGAAGCCCAAGTGCCGTTGAAGTAGATGGCGTTCATCAGCACTGCGGTGGCATTGGCGTCGAGCTGGTCAACGATCTTGGGAATCATGCCGTCGGTTTGCTTGGCACACCATCCGTTGATCTTGCTCAGGGTCTTGGGCGACGTGAAATCCATGCTCTCCACCTGTGCCTCGAAGAGGGCCTTCATGGCGGTGGCATACTCGTTCTTGAAGGTCACCTGCTTGTTCACGGCGATGCAGTTGGCTATGTTGATCTGGGTACGACGGTCGAGAGCCGACGCATGATTGATAATCGACTTATAGGCGTCGTTGAGCGTCTGCAACGATGTGCCGTCCTGCCCCAATGCCTTCATGATTTCGGTCTGCGTGGCGCCTTCAGCACCATTGGCCAGCATGCCCATGAGGTAGGCCACGCTGATGGGCGAGAGAACCTTCGAGTCCATACCCTCCTGGGTGCGGAAAAGGTTGAAAGCAAAGTCGTTGGTCTGGGCCACAGCCTTCTGCTCAGCGTCGCTCAGAACGAGGTATTGCTCATCGAGGTTGCTCTCAATCTTGGTTGCATTCATACTGTTATCCGTCTTCTGATGGTTCTTCTGCGTGGCGCACGAGCCAAGCGTGGTAGCGGCCAGGGCTGCCATAACGGCTGCATGACCTATGTGTACGATATTTTTTTTCATTTTACAACTAACTTTGTTTTGTTTACAATCCATACTTTTCAGCTTTTTTATTTACATAAATACGCAAAAGGGTGGATTATTGCATGGGCTGACTATATACTTTTGCAAAAACAGGGCAAAAGCGTTGTTATTTTGGGGGAAGGAAAAAGACTTTGACTCACAATCCTGCAACTTGATTTCCTGCATGAAAGAGATAAACTCATAGGTCTTGTTATTGTTTATGGCTTGCTGCTCAAACAACTCGTAGTCGAGCACCTTTCTTCGCTTCAAGAACAAGGTCATCCAAGCGTCATAGTGGATGTTTCCCAACAAGAAGATAGCAAATACCAACTTATTGTAGAAGAGGATATGTCAGTATTATTTGTTTCATCTCGATTTGTGGCATAACAAATAATACTGTATCTTTGCATAAGGATGAATAAGAAAAAATCACAACTCTCAATCTTTTCATTTATGCAAGACACGAATATCCATACCGGCGTTTACGAACAGATTATCAACCGCCTCTTCAAACAGAAATTGAACGAGGTGGACACCGGGCGATTCTATATAGGCAAGAAGCTGATTTCGAAGGATGATGCTGTGAATATTCTCAGCAAGTATCTGCAGCACCTTATCGAGGGGACGTTTTCTGGTACACCCGACGATCAGGATGCCGACAAATATACTGATTTTATTAATTCCGTTATCAAGACATTAGGCAAGGAATTCAACGTGGAGGACACGGAGCTCGAACTTATTGACGCTCAGAAAAGCATCCTGACAGCTGTTGTAGACCGCACAAACTGCGAATATCCAGACATAGAGCAACACCTGAAAGCCATCACCCCTATAACCTCCCTCAGCCGAAGCGCCTTGTTCTTCGGAGGCAGAGGTCCAGCCGACATGGAGAGCGAGCTTAACCGCGAGATTCTCTGTGCCGACGAGATATGGTGGGTGGTGTCGTTTATCAAGACAAGCGGACTTAATCTGCTCTGGAACAGCTTGCGTAAGTTCACAAGCGAGGGCAAGAAACTGCGCGTCATCACAACCACCTATACAGGTGCTACGGATTACGACGCCATTGCACGATTGGCTTCCTTGCCTAACACGGAGATTAAGATTTCGTATGACGGAACGCAAGACCGCCTGCATGCCAAATCCTATATTTTCC
>ENA-ORRN01000795-ORRN01000795.1-human-gut-metagenome-genome-assembly--contig:-NODE-795-length-24027-cov-3.967879_pt1 | contig 24027 bp, 20 predicted proteins | sample MGYA00242174_ERZ509132 | MGnify/ENA primary metagenome ERZ509132 (study PRJEB26280, sample SAMEA2338671) | human gut metagenome | biome: human gut; feature: human-associated habitat; material: faeces... | reverse complement strand
GCCTTCTCAAGCAGAGCCTTGTTGACGATGATGCCGAATGCCTCATAGCAGTAGCCGATAGACAGGGTCTGGCCGTCTTCACCCTTGAGGTTGAAAGCATCGGTGGTCATCTGATCCATGATGGCAGTGCCGTCGAGCGGATAGCAGTAGTCGCCGTAGGAGTTGATGGCGCCCTGATTGCCGCACTGGAACAGGGTCGGAGCGGAACTCTTGTCAAGTTCGGCTGCGAGGGTGGTGTCATAGGTGCCGGAAGCAGCGGTGACAACCTTAACGGGAACACCAGTCTGCTCGGTATAGGTTGCAGCGAGCTTCTGCCAAGCTTCGTCAGCTTCGGGTTTGAAGTTCAGGTAATAGACAGAGCCAGTAGCTTCGGTCGCGGCGGGCTCTTCCGTCTCGGTTTCAGCGGGAGCGGTTTCGTCAGTGGCCGGGGTGTCAGTTGTCTCGGCCGGGGTGTTCTCTTCGGGCTGAGCGGGTTCGGTCTTGGATGCGCAGGCAGCCAGGCCAAGAACCATCACGAGCGCCAGAAGCATTGCGATGATCTTTTTCATGGTATTTCCTCCTGAATGATTTTTGAATTCTGGAAACGTTTCCATTTCCAATGACCATATTATACTACATTTTTCTGATCTGAGCAATCAAAATTTGTTCCGAAAAAATTTTCAGCACTTTGTACGATTTCAAGGCTGCAAAATTGTGCAGTTTGCTTCTATCCTCTTTTCGGCTTGCGTTTTTTCTGTTCAGTCGATATAATATTCTATATTCTTTCCTGAAACGAGGCGCGCTATGAAGTTCTTCAATTATGATTCCCCTTTTTGGTCGTTTATGTCACGGGTCGCGGATCTTGTGATCCTGAATCTGCTGTGGCTGCTGTTCTGTATCCCCGTGTTCACCATCGGCGCGTCTACGGCGGCGATGTACCGCGTAACGCTCAACATGGTGCGCGGCGAGGGCGGCGGCGTGGTCCGCAGCTTCTGGGCGTCGTTCAAACTCAATTTCAAGCAGGGCGTTCTATTGTTCCTGATCCTTCTGATCCCGACGCTGCTGGTGATCGTTGAGGTTGAGATCTATCTGTCCGGCGTAGTGGCGCAGTCGATCTGGATGGGTGTGGTCTTCTGCTTCCCGGCACTGCTCGTTTCGCTGATCGGCGCTTATATCTATCCCCTGCTGGCGCAGTTTGATAATTCCATTAAAAATATGCTGAAAAACGCCTGCCTGCTTGCCATCGGCAATCTCCCCTACTCGGTCGTGATGGCAGCGCTGAATCTGGCCGTGCCTGCTCTGCTCATATTTGCAACAAGTTTTTTTCTGCGGACGTGCATCTTCTGGCTTCTGATTGGTGGTGCGCTTATTGCGATGCTGAATTCATATCTGCTGCGGAAAATTTTCAAAAAGTATTTTGATCTGGATTAAATATCGCGCCCGGTGCAAGGCTGCACCGGGCGCATACTTTTTCTTCATTTCAGGGCTGCAATCAGTTCCAGCAGGCCGTAAACGACAGGCTGGTGGAGCAGGTAGATGAACAGAGACTGGCGGCCGCACCAGCAGAAGAATCTCGCAATCGCGCTTTCCCGGAACGTGCCGGGCAGGCGTGTTTTTTTGTCCGCATAGACTGTTCTGCCGAGAACAGTTCCAAGCATATACCAGCCGAGATGCGGCAGAATCGGAAAAAAATCGCTGGATGTAAATCCCTCGTAGACAAAACCGAACGAGAACAGGAATTTTGCCTTCACGACCGTACCCGAAATGAGATATCCGGTCACGACGAGTACAACTCCCACGGCGGCAAGCGCCTGCGTGGGCAGCTTTTTGTAAACGGGATAGAGCATCATGCAGACACCCAGCAGATGCAGCACGCCGAACCAGACGATCACATCGCGCGAGGCCATGCCGAGGCGATACATCCCAAACGTTACAAGCGAAATGAGCATGCCGCAAGAGAAGACAATGCAGCCGCGGCGGAAGCTGCGTGAGCCGAGCGTGGCGCAGCAGCCGGACAAGACGACGAAGATCACGCCGCCGTACTGTTGCACGAACACATACCATGCGGGCAGGTGCAGATCAAGGCCGATAAAGTAAATCAGATCAAAGATCAGATGGATCAGGATCACGCAGAGAATGCAAATGCCGCGCAGCGCATCCAGTTCCCAGATGCGGTCGTTTTTTTTCATGGAAATCACCTGAAATCATCGCAGCCTGCCGCGAAACGCGGCAGGCTGCCGAAAAATAATGCTTACGAGTTTTTCGCGTCTTCCAATGCCTGACGCTCGGCCTCTTCCTCTTCGAGCACGCGGTAGGCGACCTTACCGACCAGCGTTTTGGGCAGTTCGGAACGGAATTCAATGTCATACGGCATCGCATATTTTGCGATATGCTGGCGGCAGTAGTCGAGAATCTCCTGCTTAACTGCCTCCGACGGTTCATAGCCGGGACGCAGGACGACGAAAGCCTTGACCTTCTGCATCTTGTACGGGTCCTTGACACCGATGACGCAGGACAGGAGAACCTTTTCATGGCCGTCGATGATATTTTCCAGCTGGCCGGGATAGACGTTGTAGCCGGAGGTGATGATCATGCGCTTGATGCGCTGGGAGAAGTAGACGAAGCCGTCTTCATCCATCTTACCGAGGTCGCCGGTGTGCAGCCAGATGCGGCCGTCCTCATGGCGGCGGAGGGTGTTGTGCGTTTCCTCGGGATTATCAACATACTCGAGCATGACGGAAGGGCCGGAGACGCAGATCTCGCCTTCGAGATTCGCATCAAGTTCCTGCGTGGTGCCGGGCTTGACGATTTTATAATAGGTATCCGGGAACGGCACGCCGATAGAGCCGACGCGGTTATAGTCCTTCGGCGTCAGGCAGGAGGCTGTGACGCACTCGGTCAGGCCATAGCCCTGACGAACCTGCACGGAAGCGTTGTGCGCCTTGAGGAAATCATCGACCTTTTTCTTCAGTTCGATAGACATGCTGTCGCCGCCGGAGAAGACGCCCTTGAGGCAGCTGAGGTCTGCGTTTTCAAGCTTTTCAGCGCGCAGCAGCGCCTCAAACAGCGTCGGGACACCGGGAATGATATTAGGCTGCTTCTTGATGAGCAGTTCGGCATAGGTATTGACGTTGAACTTCGGGACAAGGATGCAGCATGCGCCGCCGATGAGGGCAGTATGGATGCCGATACCGAGACCAAAGCCATGGAACACGGGCATGACAGAGAGCATCTTCATGCCGTCGATGGGTGCAAAGCCAGAGGCGGCAATAGTCTGAAGGCCCAGCGCGTTAAAGTTCATGTTGGACAGAAGAATGCCCTTGGTTGTGCCGGTCGTACCGCCGGAATAGAGGATAGACGCGCCCGCTTCCGCCTTGCCGAACTCTCTCGGAAGCGGCAGATCACGCTTTTTGCCGACGCGCTGGAATTCCGACCACCAGATGTAATTGCCCTTTTTCGGGGGCTTGGGGTATTTGCGGCCTGCCGTCAGCGCGTAGCCGACTGCAAGGTACGGATACAGCTCATCCTCAATCTTAGCAAGCAGAAGCTTGCATTCCTTGTTATCAAGTTCGGGCATGATGGGCGCGATCTTGGCATAGAACTGGTTAAGCGTGAGGATGCACTTGGAGTGCGAGAAATTGAGATAGAATTTGATCTCTCCCGCAGCAGAGAGCGGATGGATCATGTTGGACACTGCACCAATGCGGTTCAGGCCATAGAACGCGTGCAGAGCCTGCGGGCAGTTGGGCATGCAGATGGTGACGCGGTCACCCTTTTTGATGCCCATGGCGAGAAAGGCCTGTGCCGTCTCGTCGATCTTCTGCATAAACTGTGCGAAGGTCGTCTTTTTGCCCATGAATTCATAGGCAGGCAGCTTCGGATTGCGCTCTGCTGCGGCCTTGACCATCTGATAGATAGTCTTCTGCGGATAAGACAGATGATGCGGCACATTACCGTAATATTTTAACCAGGGAGCGGAAGAGGAAAGACTCATTTTTTTCATCCTTTCGAGCGAGTTTTTTCACACACCTCTGCCGCTCATTCACACACCAAAGGCGGCAGTTGTTTGCATTATACCTGTTTCGGCTCGAAATAGCAAGATTTTCTTACAGGCAGATGCGGCAGATTGTCTTATCGCACAGCTATTTTTCTAGTTTGCTGAAACCAAAGCTGTATTCAGCGGCAGATGCGGTCTAGGCGTGAAAGGTCTTCTTCGAGATAGCTGGAGGCCGGGAGGGAAAAATCAAAGTTCATGCAGTCGCCCTTATCCGGCAGACGGGGCTGCGTGAGCGCTTCTCCGAGGCGGCGGATGGTCAATGCGGCGGAAAATACACGCTGGTGCTCACGTTCGAGCGCGCGGAGGATCTGCATGGCGTTTTCCAGCGCTGTTTTGGAAAGGCCACGGATGCTTTGCTCTGTTACATCGAAGAAATAGCCGGGATAAACATAGGGCAGGATCATATTAACGGACGGGAGCATGCGTTCTTTTTGCTTCCGGCCGGCAACGCTGTCTCCGCCGATGAAGGGATAGAGCAGGCTCTCCGTGACCCAGTAATGGAGGTTCGGAATAAAATACTCGCACTCCGCACAGCGTCCTTGTACGCGCATCAGATCGCGGCCATAGCCGGACATGACAGCAACAACGATACGGTCAACAGCAAGCTGCTCCTGCCGGAAAACACGGTCAAGCTTTTCAATGCGGTACCCCTTGTGCAGCAGATCGTCAACCAGAATGATCGGCCTGTGGAACGACCGGAGCGTGCGGACCTGGCCCGGCAGCGGAGAATAATCCGGATATTCCTCAATCGTAAAACTGCGCACATCGGGTGCGTAGCATTTTTCTACATGGAGCGTCTTTGTAACCGTATTGGGCACGATGGCATCCGCGAAGATTTTTCCGTAGGGCACGCACATATATGGCCCCAGCTGCCGGACGCCTTCGGGCACATCCTGCACGCCGTTCATACGCTCAATACGCTGGGCGATAGCCTGATTGAGCAGTTCCGTGTCAAAGCACAGAAGAAGCTTGCCAGGAAACATGGCACTCAGCGCCATACGCAGGCGGGGCCGGGTCTGTAAAACGGCTTCGCGCACGGCGGGCGCGTCGCGGTGCGGCGGCTTGATGCAGAGCATGGCGTCCTGCAGGAGCATAACGGGGTTGCGCATATCGACATAATAGATGCCGCTTACCGCCTGCGTGAAGCCAAGCTGACGCAGGGCGCTTTGCAGCGCCGTCTGCGATTCGGTGCAGCGGCAGAGTGCGTAGGTATGTCCCTGTTCAAGACTTCTGGCAAGCAGTTCATTGAGAAGCATGCGCAACGCGTCCTCCTCTTCCGCCTGTGCCGCATCCATGAACAGAATTTGCCCGGAAGCATGCTGGCGCACATAGCTGCATGCCTCCAGAGAGCCGAGTACGTCATACAGATCATCCAGCAAAATCGTATGCCCTGCCGCCCAGCCGAGCAGACGCGCAGGTCGCGCCAGCAGCAGCGCCGCGCGGGGTGCTTTTTTGCCGCGCATGCAGTCCCGTACGGCTTGCGGAAGCGTGTCTTCGTCCTGTGTGACATTTTGGAAATAGAGCGCTTCGCGCCGCAGCACATCCTTCTGCTCTGGAGAGCGGACGTACAGGCCGCATTCATAGATATACGTCTGCACGACCGGCGCGACAAGCATGGAGATATCGAGATTCTGGTCAATCGAGGCGCGGATGCGCGTGGAACTGACTGTCTCATAAAACGGCGGCAAGGACAGAAGCAAAAGCTTTCCCCGAATGATTGCAGTCAGCGCAGCGCGGTCGGCGCTGCCGTCGCGGCAGAAAATGATGTGATTATAGTCCGCAGCAGTGCCGGGCTCCGTGCGTTTATACGCTGAGGCATTTGCAATCACATCGCTGCCCGCGACAAGATAGACGTCTCTTCCCGGCAGCAGCTGCCGCAGGCGGGCAAGATCCTCCGGCATGGCAATATTGACGGGGATCTCGTCAGGGAACAGATAAGTATCCCACTGGTCGGCAGTCGAAATCGAGACGATTCGGCGGCGTAGAAGCTTGGGAAGCGTTTTCTTGCTCCAAGAAAACTCATCGACAGCCAGATAGACCTCGAAGCCGCGCGCGCGGATTTCTTGTACGATCTGCTTATGACCGACAGAAAACGGATCAAATGTGCCGGGGAAAAAAGCAGCGGGCTTTTCCGCCGGGAACCGGAAGGGGCTTTCCAGCAGTTCCTGCCGAACGGTATAGCGGTAGAGATGATTGAGCATGGCCGCGCAGTTGAAGAATGTCAGCTGCCCGGTGCGCGGTTCTGATAAAAGTGTCAGGAGTTTTTTGTGCAAACGGACGAAAATATCGTGTTTTCTGGCAAGAGAAAGCTGATCTCGGCCGAAAATATCCCGGCAGAGAACAGCCAGCGCCGTCTGATGGATCGTCTCATCGTAATGGGCAATGCCAGTAAGAATCAGGCCGAGAATGTGGTCGGCAGTCTGCGTTTCCTGCTCCGGCAGCACATTCAGCGCCTCGCCGAGCGTGAACAGCGCCACGCGCGCGGGCCGGATAGACGCGCCGCAGGAAAGCTGTCCGATGGATTCGACCGACTCGCCCAGTTCCTTTTCCGGCAACAGGCACAAAAGTCTTCCCAAATACGGCGGGATAAAGCGCGAGATCTGCTCCTGCCCGGATTCCAATTCGCGCGTCAGGTCGATGACGATTTCGTTGATCTGGTCAACGAGCAGTCCAGGCGCGATGGAAAGCAGCGCGTTGCCCGCCGCTTCACGCACGGGAAGATGCTCGCTGACGCAAAGCAGATTGGAAAAATGCAGAGCCGTATGGAACGCCGTCTCCGGATGCGCCTGGACATATTCGCGCAGCATATTGATCTGCGTCAGCTTAACGGTCCAGTGGACGGCGTTTTTTAGATTGCTGAGGTGAATCTGTGAGACGGTTTGCGCGTCCAGCGCTGCAAACGGCTCCGCCAGCACCTGCGACTTAAGCCAATCGTGGGCCAGATGGTCTTCCCAGTGAGGCTCATATTGCTGCACGCAGGTGCGGACAATCTGCCGCAGTCCAGGCTCTGCATGCGTCAGCCGCAGGAGCATATGCAGCGCGATGATATCGAGTTCCGGATTTCCCGTGCCAAGCATGGCAGCAAGTCGTGCGGACAGTTCCGGCAAATATGGCCGCGGCAGATACCGGCACGGCACATGGCACAGCGCATCAACCAGCACGAACCGATCTTCGTCCCTCGCCTGCTCGAGTGCATCCAGAAGCGGCTGCACAAGCGCCCCTGCCTCCTTTTCCTCGCAGGAAGCGAACAGACTCTGGCAGATGGTCTTAAGAGAGTTGGAAATGCGCAGCGCATGCTTGCTGGAGATGCGGTAATCCGGGTGCAGACAGAGGCCGATATAATGCGTCCACAGTTCAGCGGACTCAGACAAAAGCGCCATCACGGCGGGCGGCATCTGGCCATCCTTGGCAGAAAGCGGCCGCTCCTTGCGGTAGCGCGGACCGGCATTCGCAAGGATTTTTCCCATGATGCGCCCCGCGATACGCCGCACGTCGCCGTCCGGGTGCATGAGCAGTTCATACAGGAGTACAAGCGTTTTCCGCTTGTTGGCCCTCGTCATATAGGTGCTGTATTCCTCCAGCAGACGCAGGTACATGCGGATACGCTGGAGATTCTTTTCGCCCTTGGCCTGCTCGAGCAGCTGCTCGAGCGTCTGATCGGTCGAGAGCGTGTGCATGAGGCGGATGGAGCCGTCCAGCGTCAGATCACGCAGTGCCCGAATCGCCTCCTGCGCATTCATGAGTGAGGGATCCTTCGTCTCGTGCGGAAGAAGTTCCTGTTCCGTCAGTTCCGGGCTGACGCCGCGGCTTCGGAGCAGATTTTCAAAATCGGTCAGCTTGTGATAGACGTTCTGGTAGCGAAGCGTTTTTTCCGGCGTCATATCCGCCAGCTTGCAGAAAATCATTTCATATGCGTCCTTGAGCGAATAAATGCGCATGCGCTCTTTTTCACCGGGCGCTCTTGTGCCGCGGACGCGGAAGTCTGCGTAGATGAGAAGCAGAGATTCAATGGGCAGGTTTTCAAACTCCAGATCCCAGGTAGAGTGGTTGGCGGAGATGTAACCGATCTCCTCCATATCATTTCGGCTGAACCACTGCCATGTATAGTAATAGTGCAGATAGGCAATGCGGCTTAAGTCCTCACCCCGGCAGCCGAATTTTCCGATATCGTGTCCCAGCGCCGCCGCGCTGACTAGCGGCAGGTCAACCGGGAAGCCGGCCTTTTTTGCAAGGATAGCCGTATGCAGTGCAATGTTATGCACACCGATGGTGTGCGACGCAGGATCAAACGGCGTTGCTTCCATGCCGAGCCGCATGACGGCCAAGAGGTGGCTTTCCCGCACGGCCTGTTCAAAGCGGGCATACTGCGCCTCTACGCGGCTGCCTGCAAGCGCGCCTTCCGGCAGTGGAAGGCGATCACGGTAGGGATCGAAGCCATCCCGCCTGTTTGCCAGCGCCGCTTCCAGCGCAGTCAGGTATGCCATTTCATCCGCCGTCAGAGTGGGAATCTCCGGCAGGCCGTCCGGGAACATCTGCGCGCAGAGTTTCTGATAGAGCGCGGATAAAAATTCCGGCGCGGGAGCAGGTTTTTCTTCAAAATCCGGCGCGCAGAGCGCCAAAACGGCGGCGCAGAGATCGCGCCGGTGCGGGTCAAGCGATCCAAAAAAAGCGGTGTTTTGCATATTCATTCCTGTATGCAGCATGCTTGTAGGTGCCGATGCCCACAGCGGCCCGCTGTGCAGCTGCGAATTCGCCTAAATCCTCTGTGGTCCCGTTCTGTCCTGCCGGGCCGATGTGGGCATCGGCACCTACAGCATGAACGGTTCCTTCTGTTACCTCAAATTTTACGCGCTTTGGCGGAAAAAGTAAAGTTTTTTTCATTTTGCACAAAGCAGCAGCCGTGCGCGGATGGTTATACATTATTTTTTCACATATATGTATATTTATAAATTTTATGCTTGACTTTTCTGTATATTAAGCGTATATTGTGTGCATAAAGAAAAACAACCGCACAACGGAGTCTTATGGAGGGTATTCAAATGGATAAGAGCAAGATCAAAAAAATCGTTCTGGCCTATTCGGGCGGCCTCGACACCTCGGTTATTATCCCGTGGCTGAAGGAGCATTATAATGATCCTGAGATCATTGCCGTCGCAGCCGACGTCGGACAGGGCGACGAACTCGACGGCCTGGAGGAAAAGGCCATCAAGACCGGCGCAAGCAAGCTGATTATCGCTGATCTCACGGACGAAATGTGTGATGAGATCATCGTCCCGTCCGTCATGATGGACGCAAAATATGAAAAATATCTGCTCGGCACCGCGTTCGCGCGGCCCGTGATCGGCAAGAAGCTGGCTGAGATCGCACTGGCTGAGGGAGCAGACGCCATCGCACACGGCGCAACCGGCAAGGGAAACGATCAGGTTCGGTTTGAACTGGCCATCAAACGCTTTGCACCCGATATGCCGATCATCGCGCCGTGGAGAGAGTGGGAAATCAAGTCTCGTGACGAAGAGATCGACTATGCCGAGGCGCATCATGTGCCGTTAAAGATCTCCCGTGAGACGAACTACTCCAAGGACAAGAACCTGTGGCATCTGAGCCATGAGGGGCTTGACCTTGAAGACCCCGCGAACGAGCCGGATCTTGATAAGGCGCTGTTCCTTGAAATGGGCGTGTCCCCCTATCAGGCACCCGATACGCCCACAACGGTTTCCGTCAGCTTTGAGGCAGGTGTCCCGGTGGCCGTTGACGGAGAGAAGATGAAAGTCTCCGACATCATCCGTAAACTGAACAAGTTGGGCGGCGAAAACGGCGTCGGCATTCTGGACATCGTAGAGAACCGGCTCATCGGCATGAAGGATCATGGCATCTACGAAACGCCGGGCGGCACAATCCTTTATTTCGCGCATGAGCAGCTTGAAATGCTCACGCTCGACAAGGAAACGCTGCACATGAAGGAAAAGCTGGCCGTTGACTATGCCGACCTCATCTACAACGGTAAGTGGTACACTCCGCTGCAGGAGGCGCTGACGGCGTTTGCAAAGAAGGCCAACGAATTCTGCACCGGCACGGTCAAGATTAAGCTTTACAAGGGCAATCTCATCAACGCAGGCATTGTTTCGCCATATTCCCTGTATTCTGAGAATCTCGTCACGTTTGGCGAGAGCGATTTCAACCAGGCGGAAGCCGAAGGCTTCATCAACATCTGGGGTCTGCCGACCAAGGTACAGGCACTGCGGGAGCAAGGGAAGCTGTAAACACACTCAAAGGCTTCTTTTGGGTAGAGGTGAATTGATGCGAAGCGCCCGATGGGATTCTACACCGTGTATTTCAAAGCACTCTGAACTATACAACGCATTCCCTCCGTCATTTGCTTCTGCAAATGACACCTCCCCTTACCATGCAGAGCATGGCAAGGGGAGGCTTTGCAAACATCACTCAGGGAGAACATACTATGAACAAACTCTGGGCAGGCCGGTCGGAGGCGGAAACCTCGGCGCTGGCCGACGCATTTAACTCTTCCATTGCCGTTGACGGGCGGATGTTCAAACAGGATATCACCGGTTCCATGGCGCACGCCGCCATGCTTGCCAAGTGCGGTATTCTGACACAGGCGGACGCGGACGCAATCATTGACGGTCTGGCCGGCATTTTGGCTGATCTGGAATCCGGCGCTTTGCAGCTTGATCCGCAGGCGGAGGACATTCACATGTTCGTCGAGGCAGAACTCACGAAACGCATCGGCAATGTAGGCAAAAAGCTGCATACGGCGCGTTCACGCAACGATCAGGTCGCGCTTGATCTGCGGATGTATTTAAAAGATGAGATCAACGCGCTGCAATCGCTGGTGCTGACTGTCATACAGGCGCTGCACACACAGGCAGTAGCGAACAAGGATGCCATCATGCCCGGCTATACGCACTTGCAGCGGGCGCAGCCGATCACATTTGGCCAACAGCTGCTGGCGTATGCGATGATGTTGGAGCGCGACTATGGGCGGCTTACGGACGCGTATAAGCGGACGGACACCTCCCCCATCGGCTGCTGTGCTCTGGCCGGGACGACGTATCCAACCGACCGCGGCTGGGAAGCACAGCGGCTAGGCTTTGCTGCCGTATGCGAAAACAGTCTGGACGGCGTTTCCGACCGCGATTTCTGCGTGGAACTCATGAGCGCGTGCGCGCTCATCATGATGCACCTGTCACGGCTGTCCGAAGAACTGATTCTCTGGTCAAGCTGGGAATTTCAATTTATTGAACTGGACAACAGCTTTACGACCGGTTCTTCCATCATGCCGCAGAAGAAAAATCCGGATATGGCCGAACTCTGCCGCGGCAAAACCGGGCGGGTCTACGGCGATCTGCTTGCACTTTTGACCACGCTCAAGGGGCTTCCGTTGGCCTATAACAAGGACATGCAGGAAGATAAAGAGGCTGTGTTCGACTGCGTTGACACAACGAAGCTTTGTTTGCAGATCATGGCCCCAATGCTTTTAAGCCTGCACGCAAAGCCCGAAACCATGCTGCTGGCTGCGCAGAAGGGCTTCATCAATGCAACCGATCTGGCCGATTATCTGACGAAAAAAGGCGTTCCGTTCCGCAGCGCATATAAAATTTCCGGTCAGCTGGTCACCTATTGCATTGCACACGATACCGTACTTGAGCAGCTGCCGATGGAGACTTACAAAGCCTATTCCGAGGTCTTTGCGGACGATCTGTATGAAGAAATTTCACTCAAAACCTGCGTAGCGCGGCGCATTTCCTCCGGTGGAACCGGCCCTGCGTCGGTACAGGCGCAGCTGGATTCCGTCGCAGCTTTCCTCGCGGCGCATCATGGAAGGAGAACAGCATGAACATCAAGGGACAGAGTTTTTTAAAGCTGTTGGATTTTACGCCGGAACAGATCATGGAGTTTTTGGCGCTCGCCGCCAAACTCAAGGCGAAGAAAAAGGCAGGTATCCCCCACCGGTTGTGCGAGGGAAAGCAGGCCGCGCTGATTTTTGAAAAGACCAGCACGCGCACACGCTGCTCTTTTGAGGTTGCAGCGCATGATCTGGGCATGACAGTCACCTATCTCGACCCGTCCGGCTCGCAGATTGGCAAAAAGGAATCTATTGCAGATACTGCGCGCGTGCTCGGCCGCATGTACGATGGCATTGAATACCGGGGTTACGGGCAGCAGATCGTCGAAGATCTGGCAAAGTACGCAGGCGTTCCTGTCTGGAATGGCCTGACAAACGAATTCCATCCCACACAGATTCTCGCCGACTTTCTGACGATTCAGGAGCATTTTGGCAACCTGGCGGGCAAGAAGCTTGTATATATGGGCGACGCGCGGTACAACATGGGCAACTCGCTTATGGTCGGCTGTGCGAAGATGGGCATGCACTTTATCGCCTGCGCGCCGGAAGCGTATTTCCCGAATGCGGACCTGATCCAAACATGCAAAGCGATTGCTGGGCAGACCGGCGCAGTGCTGGAATTTGATACGGATCCGATACACGCGGTTCAAGGTGCGGATGTGATCTACACGGACGTGTGGGTCTCGATGGGAGAGCCGGACGAGGTCTGGCAGACGCGGATTCATGACCTTCTGCCCTATCAGGTCAACGCAAAGCTTATGGCGCAGGCCGGGCCGCAGTGCTGCTTCATGCACTGCCTGCCTGCATTCCATGATCTGAATACCACAATCGGCAAGCAGATCAGCGAGAAATATGGCCTTGACGCCATGGAGGTCACGGATGAGGTCTTTGAAAGTCCGCAATCCATCGTCTTCGACGAAGCAGAAAACCGCATGCACACCATCAAGGCGGTCATGGCGGCAACATTGGCATAAATAAGCAAACACCCGGCGCAGTCTCCTGGTTGAGACTGCGCCGGGGTATTTTTTCAATAACAGAATTGATAGGACCTTACTGTCTTCCAATTTGCAGCGTTGTCTCTGTTATCATGAGGAAAACCCAGAAAAACGAGCATGGATTCTTTTAGAATTTTCCACTGCTGTGGGAGAAGCCGCCGGAGTTGACGGAGGTTCCGCCGCCGGATTTTTGTGTTTCGATCTTCACACGGGTCTGTGTAGTGGTAAGGTATACATCGTCCTGCCGAGTCAGACGAACGCCGTTTTGAAGAATATATGCGTCGGCGTGGGTCTGCTTGCGGGCAGTTTTCATTTTGCCCTTCATAATAAGACAGACGATCAGCGCTGTAAGCAGCGGGATAACAATCACAGCAATCCACTTGAGCACGCTGATATCCTCCAGCCGTTCAGGGTCAGTCGCCCGGTCAAAGGGTTCACCTTGCGCGTCTAGCTGCAAGAAATCTGTGCAGCCATCCAAATAACGGTTGAATCCATCGTACCAGTAGTCTTTTCCAAACTCACTCAGGAAATAGCGTTCAGCGAGCACGCCCTTGCCGTAGTCCGTAAAGGCACGGTGGCCGGTTTCGCCATGGGCACACAGGTCGTAATCACGCTCGGCCATGCTGAGCGCCAGCAGAATACCATTTTGCGCTTCGCCCGTGCCGAGGTCATAGTCAAGAAAGAATTTTTCCGTAAAAGCCTCAATAGATTCTGCTCCATCATACAGAGAGTAGTCATCGGTCGTAACGATATATACACCGCAGCCAAAGGTATCCTCTGCCTCCTGGCAGCGTGCTTCCAGCGCGCCGATCTCGTCCTCTGAAAGAAGCTGGGCGTCATCAAACACATGCGCAGAATCGTAGGCCAAGGCGCTCACGCACAGGCCGAGCAGTAGCACCAGCGCTGCAATCAGACAAAGAAGTTGTTTTTTCATCCCGCTTCTCCCTTACAATGCAAACAGCAGCACAGACAGAACTGCCGCCAGTCCGCCCGCAATTCCTGCAAAATACGCCCAGAACCGGCCCCACGAGACAGGCAGGTCACCAGTCAGCTTGCCGGTCTGCCCGTTCATAGAGAACAGATAGTCCCTGCCATTCCATTTTGTATGCAGCATCCAGACAGGGAGCATCGCATACTGCACCTTGCCGCGCCGGATATGGATATTCTCCTCCTCCGGAACGCAGGTAGAATAACCGGTTACACTGCTGCGCAGCGCACTCTCGCAGCTGGACTTGCAGCGTGCATCGGCACGGGGCGCGCAATCATCGACGCTCACATCGTATTTATCGGCCAGAAAACCGGGCAGATACGCATTGGAAAAGGCCTTGAGTTCCTTGTAATCAAACGGCTCAATGGAATCCATGTTTTCATCCGGCATTTTGCTTGACGCGTCAACGGGGATTTTCTCAAATTTGACCGTGCCCGCACGGCGCACCATGAAGTGCTGCGTGTCGGTCACATCGTAGTCGCCCTCTCGGTGGGTCATGGAACGGGTACAGTTATAACGGATATCCGCATCCGAGCTGCCGTTGAAGAGCCAGAATGTGACATAGACGCCCTGAATCTCTTCAATGTGGTTCTGCGCAGAGAAAATCTTCGGCAGAAGGGGCTTTTTCTTATAGTGGTTTTTGAGCGCAGCGATCGCGTCTTCCTTACTGAGTTTGAAGGGAATGATGTAGTCCGGCTTCTGCATGCCGGAAAGCTGACCGGGAACGATGGTTGTGTTGCCGCAGTAGGGACAACTGGTTGCCGCCGTCGTCTCATCGCAGATGAGTTCTGCGCCGCACGACGGGCAGGTGTAGCTTTTCATGCCCGGCTCTGCCCAGTCCGCGCCCTCCGGCTGGGTCCATTCGCCCTCGTCGGATTGTGTTGCCGCCTTCTGCTCCGCCTTTGCAGCGGCCTGTGCGGCCTGTTTATCCTTCTCCTGATAGAGTGCCTCGATCTCCTCGACCGAATAGGACGAGCCGCAGTAATCGCATTCAAGTTTTCCGGACGCGCCAACAAAATACAGCGGACCGGTACACGCGGGACATTTGTAATTTGTGATCTTGTCTGCCATGCAAATCTTTGCCTCCTGTGATGATTCTGCCCGCGCCAAAGGCGCGGGCAGGGTTCGTCAATTAAAGAACAATATCACCGTCGTCAAACGGATCGCCGCATTCCGGGCAGAACTTTGGCGGATGGGTCGGGTCCTTGGGCTCCCAGCCGCACTTGTCGCACTTGTACTTGGGTGTTCCGGCGGGCTTGGGCTTGCCGCACTCGGCGCAGAACTTGCCCTTGTTCACTGCACCGCAGGAGCACGTCCATCCGGTATCCGCCGGTCTGGGTTTGCCGCATTCCGGGCAGAACTTGCCGGTCGCCGTCGCACCGCAGGAGCATGTCCAGCTTCCAGCGGCAGGCGCAGGGGCAGGCTTGGGCTTGCCGCAATTCGGGCAGAACTTGCCGGTGATGCCGCTCTGGCCACAGGCGCACGTCCAGCCTGCCGCAGCGGGGGCTGCCTGCTGCTGCGCCCCCATCTGATAGAGGCTCTGCGCGTTCACGCCGCCGGCCTGCCCTGCCATGTTCATGCCCATGAAGGCCATGGCCGGGCCGGCATTCTGGTTGTTAGCCGCAGCCTGCATGGCACTGGCCTGCGCGCCGACCAGATGCGCCGCCGCTCTTGTCGGATCCATAAAGGCTGCATTGCGCTGCAGTTCCTTGAGCATGGCCTCGTCTTCCTCGCTCGCTTTGACGGACGAAACACCGAAGGAAACGATCTCAAGGCCGCGCAGATTGCGCCATTTCGACGAGAGTACGTCGTTAAGCGCGTCTGCCATCTCCATTGTGTGTCCTGGGAGTGCGGAATAGCGGATGCCCTGCTCGGAGATCTTGGCAAAAGCGGGCTGCAGCGCGGTCAACAGTTCGGTCTTAAGCTGGCTTTCGAGACGGTCGCGGGTGTAATCCCCGCTGACATTGCCGCAGACATTCGTATAGAACAGAATTGGGTCGCAGATGCGGTAGCTGTACTCGCCAAAGCATCGGATGGCGATATCGATGTCGATACCGGCGCGCTGATCAACCACACGGAACGGGACGGGAGAGGGCGTGCCATATTTGTTGCCGATGAGTTCCTTCGTGTTGAAGTAATACACGCGCTGATCCTTGGGTGCCTCGCCGCCGAAGGTGAAGCGCTTGCCGATGTTCTTGAAGGTGTCGAGAATGTTCTTGCCTAACTTGCCGTAAAACAGGGACGGCTCGGTTGAGGCGTCATATTTGAATTCGCCCGGCTCCGCGCAGAACTCCGTGACCTTGCCCTGATCGACAATGACCATGCACTGGCCGTCGGCGACGGCGATCACTGAGCCGTTGGAGATGATATTGTCTGAACCTCTGGTGTTGCTGCTGCGGCCGGAGCTGCGCTTCTGACCCTTGACGGCCATGACGTTTTCCGGAAGAGAATCACAATAGAAATACTCAAGCCACTGATCGGCCATTACGCCGCCCGCAGCGCCGAGTGCTGCTTTGATAAGTCCCATTTTGATTACGCTCCTTTTCTGATCTTTGATAAACGGAATAGTCTGAAGGTTTTATACCAGTGTTTTCAGGATACCATAGTTTGACGTGTTCGGCAATCAATTTGTTCCAAATTCATGAAAAATCACAAATTTGCGCAGAAAAAACCGAATGGGCAGAAAAGAAAAAGTGACCATAGGCAAGGAATCTTGAATTTGATATTATTATATCGAATTATAGCGTTCTGTGCAAACGGCGTGCAGGCGCTTCATAAAAAAGGAAAAGGATCCGGATCATGCAGTTTTTTCAGTGCGCCTGTTATCTTGCCGGACTTGGCGTTTTGAGTTTTGTGCTCGGACGGCTCGTTCCGAAGACGTGGTTTGACTACACACGCTTTCCCCACCGCGCATACGCGTTTGAACGGGACGGGAAGGTCTACGAATCGCTGGGTATTGCGCGCTGGCAGAGCCGGGTACCGGACATGAGCAGACTGTTTCCAAGGCTTATGCCGCCCAAGAAAATGCCGCCCCGCCCGGATGCGCAGACGCTGCTTGTCATGATCCGCGAAACGTGTGCTGCAGAAGCGACGCATGCGCTTTTGCTGCTGGCCGGACTCGGGGTGCTTGCATTTTGGCCGGGTGTGTGGGGCATTGTGCTGTATCTGGTCTACGCGATTTTCGGAAATCTGGTTTTCATCATCATCCAGCGTTATAACCGCCCGCGCCTTGTTCGGCTTTACGAGCGGAAACGCGCAAAAAGGAGCAAAGAGGCATGAAGGTATTGATCCTCAGCTGCAACACCGGCGGCGGACATAATTCCTGCGCCAAAGCCATCGGCACGGAACTTTTGAAGCGCGGCCATACCTATGAGACGGACGACGCGCTTTTATATGTCTCTAAGGGTACGAGCCGCTTTGTGAGCAGCTGGCATGTGCGCTTTTATCGCTACTTCCCCAAGCTTTACAACAAAGGCTATCAATATGCCGAGGAACATCCGGCCTCGTTTGACGAGTCCTCCGCTGCCTGCCGCATTCTGCGGCGTGGGTGCAAACGGCTGCGCGCGACGATTCTTGCAGGCGGCTACGATGCAGTCGTGTGCGTCCACCTGTTCCCGGCGCTGATGCTGACATTTATTCAGCAGGATTCTCCCCTGCGCATCAAAACCATGTTTATCGCCACGGACTACACTGCAAGCCCGTCGTGTGACCGCATGCGGCTGGACACCTGTGTCATCCCGGATATTGCGCTGACAGACACCTTTGTGAAAAACGGAGTCAATCCGGACGCAATCGCGCCGCTTGGCATTCCGGTGCGCGCAGAACTTTACGCATGCCAGCCAAATCAGGAGGCAAAGCGTGCCGTCGGTCTTGATCCTTCGCACCGGCATCTTTTGATGATGACCGGCAGCATGGGCTGCGGACCGATGGAAGAGATCACACAGCTGCTTGCAAATTCGCTTCCGGCGGAGTATGATGTAACCGTGGCATGCAGCAGCAACAAGCAGCTTCTGCGGCGTATGGAGCGTAAATTCGCAGACAAGCCCAATATCCATATCCGCGGCTTCATCGGCAATGTGTCCGCTATGATGGACAGCGCCGATCTGTTCCTGACAAAGCCCGGCGGCATCAGCACGACCGAAGCTATGGTCAAAGGACTGCCGATGGTGCTGGTCAACGTAGTCGGCGGCTGTGAGACGCCGAATCTGGAATTCTTCGTCGCTCACGGCGGCGCAGCCACGGCCGATACGCCGGAGGCGATTGCCGCACTCTGCAAGCAGCTGCTGGAGCATGATGAGGAGCGCCTGATCATGCGGCAGTCTCTGCTTGCCATGCACAAAATCCCCGCCTCGCAGGCTATCTGCGACCGTCTGGAAGCATAAACCGGCGCACCGCGTGGGAGGCTAATGAAAAACAAGGAGGTCACACAAGTATGACAATCGTAACACTGGATAACTTTGATAAAGAAGTTATGCAGGCGCAAACGCCCGTTGTGGTAGATTTCTGGGCAAGCTGGTGCGGCCCGTGCATGATGCTCGCGCCTGTGATGGAGGCACTCGAACCGGAAGTTCCCGCCGTGAAATTCTGCAAGGTCAACGTTGATGACGAGCGTGATCTGGCTATGGAATTCCAGATTGAGTCCATCCCGACGCTGCTGTGCATCAAGGGCGGCAAGGTCGTGAAGCGTCTGGTCGGCTTCCGTGAGAAGGATGCGCTCAAGAAGGAGTTGGAGGCGCTGTGAAGGTACGGCTAAACGAAGACAAGGAGATCGTCGCCCGCATTAAGGAGGGCCTCAAGCGCACCGGTGGCTACTGCCCGTGCAGGCTTGCCCACACAGAGGAAAACAAGTGCATGTGCGAGGAGTTCCGCAACCAGATCAAGGATCCTAACTTTGAAGGCTACTGCCATTGTATGCTCTACTATAAGGAAAAATAAGCGCCGGCCCGGCGTCCGCACCTACGGACGCCGGGCCGAATTTATCGAGTTGAACTATGCTTTTATTATGGCTCTGTCTGCAATTCCACATTGCCGGAAACAGTTTCGGCGGTAATGTCGCAGGTTTCGTCTCCGCCGGAGATAAAGCGGTCGGTATCACGGTCGCCGCTGACGGTGCTGAAGTCCAGCGTATAGCGGCAGCTGCCTTTCGGCAAGGTGAGACGCAAATTGCCGCTGACGCTGTTGAAATCGATCTCATCCGGGTGCGCCGTGCAGCTGATGCGCACTTCACCGGAAACAGTTTCGCAGTCGATGGCGCTGCTGCCTGCCGGAAGCGCAGTCAGGGAGATATCCCCGCTGACGGTGCCAAAGTCATATTCTCTGGCCGGAAGTCCGGGGCCGGTAATCCCGCCGCTTGTAGTGCTGACAGCGAGCGTGTCCGCGCTGCCGCCCATCAGTTCCACATTGGCCGAGACCGTTTCGACTGTGATGCTTTTCAGTGTGGACTCGCTGGGCAGGAAAACAGTCAGCGCCTTCCGCGGCAGATCCGTGCTGCTGAAAAACCTTGATCTGCACGGCTGGATGATGAGCTTACCGTCACTGACCCTGTACCGCATGCGGTAATCCTCGTTATTGCCGGTATAATCCTCCTGAAAATTCACACCGTCCCCGTCCGATTCGACCAGATACACATCGCCGGTCAGCCAATGGATCTCAATCTCGTCGATGCCGGTCAGCAGCTCGGATGCGGCTACAGAATCTTCCGCGCTGCCGAAGCCAGAGCGGTCAAGCGTTTCATATTTGTTCGCGTTGTCATAGATATAACGTCCTCCCGCGCGCAGCACACCGAAGGCTGCCTGGCCCGCAAAGTTCAGCGCCAGAATCGCCACAACCACACTAACGCAGATAAGCGCGATGGCCCAGCCGGGGAGCTTTTTCTTCCTGCCGGTCTGCGGCGCAGTGGATACCGCGTCCGGTGTAGGCGGCGCAGGAAAATCCCGCTTTTTGGGTTTTTCCGCCGCCTGCTTGTGCTCATACAGCTCCGATACGTCGCCGATGCCGCCGACGGCCTCGTCATATGCTTCCTGCTCCGATTTTCCGGCAGCGATCAGATCGTCGTACCGGTCGAGCGCATGCTGCAAAATCTCCTGCTGCACCTCCGCATTGCGGATGGTCAGCGCAGCATCGGAAAAAAGTCCTTCTACATAGATACTGATCTTCTCTCTCATGCTTCTCCCTCCAATAATGCGTTCAGAATGCGCACGCTTGCATCCCATTCCGCCCGCGCCTGCCGGTATAATTCCCGGCCCTTTTCTGTGATCTTATAATACTTCCGTCTGGCTCCGACGGCTTCATCACCCCAGTAGGAGGTAATGTATCCGCCGTCCTCCAGCCGCCGGAATGCGGTGTAGAGCGTAGCCTCCTTCAGGACAAATTCGCCGCCGGAGCAGGTTTCAATGGTTTTGTTGATCTCATAGCCGTAGCTGTCGCGGCGCAAAAGCTGCGCCAGAATCACCGCGTCCGTATGGCCGCGGATCACGTCTGCCCGAATGGTCACAGCGCCACCTCCTGTTCGGTGCGCTTAGTATAGCATGATATACCTCGCCTGTCAAGGTATATCATTTTAAATTTTTCATGAGATATTCTCATGTATTGCATTCAAATTCAGCACTTGTCAGAAGCGCTGCAATATGCTATACTCCATTCAGCAAGATACGGAAGAAGGAACATCAGTATGCGCATTGTCATCAAAATCGGCACCTCCACCATCACGCATCCGACTGGCAGACTGAACATCCGCCAGATGGAAGCGCTCTGCAAGGTGCTCAGCGACCTCAAAAACGCAGGGAACGAAGTAATTCTTGTCTCCTCCGGCGCAATCGGGATGGGCGTGGGCAAGCTTCGGCTTGGAAAGAAGCCGACAGACGTGCCGACAAAACAAACCGGGCTGCCGCCGCTGTCGGCCAGTGCGAACTCATGTATACTTACGACAAGCTGTTCTCTGAATACCGCCACACCGTCGCGCAGATTCTGCTGACGGCAGACGACATTGCAGACCCTGTGCGGCATGAGAATTTCCAGAACACCATCCAACGTCTGCTGGAACTGGACGCCATCCCGATTGTCAACGAAAACGACACCGTCTCCGTTGCGGAATTCGGTATCGGCGACAACGACACGCTCTCAGCCATCGTCGCAACCAGCGTACATGCTGATCTTCTCGTTCTTCTATCGGATATCGACGGTCTGTACACCGCCGATCCGCATAAGGACCCAGACGCTGCGCGCATCGAACTTGTTCCCGAAATCACAGACGAAATTCTGCGTCTTGCCGATGGCAAGGGCTCCGAACTTGGGACCGGCGGCATGAAAACCAAGCTTTCCGCCGCGAAGATCGTCACAAAGGCCGGAACAGATATGATCATTGCCAACGGCGCAGAGGTTGAAAAGCTTTACGCACTGCTCGACGGCAAATCCATCGGCACAAGATTTTAGGAAGGAAGGCAAGCGTATGAAGACGCAGGAACTCTTACGGCATGCCAAGGCTGCCTGCCCGCAGCTTGCATGGCTGGGAAGCGAAGAAAAAAATCAGGCCATTTTGCGGATGGCCAATGCGATTGAAGCAAATGCAGATATGATTCTCGCCGCAAATGCAGAAGATCTGCGTGCAGCGCAGGGCGTCATTTCCGATGTCATGCTCGACCGTCTGCGTCTGACACGAAGCCGCATCGCCGCCATGGCGGATGGCATGCGGCAGGTTGCGAAGCTTCCCGACCCGGTCGGAGAAATTCTGGCAGAGGTAACACGGCCCAACGGGCTTGTGATCCGCAAGACTGCCGTCCCGATGGGTGTCGTGGCCATTATCTATGAAAGCCGCCCGAATGTCACCTCCGACGCAGCGGTTCTGGCACTCAAAAGCGGAAACGTCTGTGTTTTGCGCGGCGGGAAGGAAGCGTATCGTTCCGCTGCAGCCATTGTCGCAGCCATGCACGAGGGCCTGCGGGCGGCCGACCTGCCGGAAGCTTTTGTGAATCTGGTATCGGACACCACGCGCCAAAGCGCACACGAACTTATGACGGCAAACGGACTGGTCGATCTGCTCATTCCGCGCGGCGGTGCGGGACTGATCCGCGCCTGCGTTGAATCAGCGACCGTTCCGTGCATCGAGACAGGCACCGGCATTTGCCATGTATATGTGGACAAAGCCGCTGATCTGGAAAAAGCGCTGAACATTATCGAAAATGCCAAAACAAGCCGTCCTTCCGTCTGCAACGCAGAGGAAGTCGTGATTGTTCACGCGGATATTGCCGGACAGTTCCTGCCCATGCTCAAAAAACGGCTGGTGGACGACCGTGCTGCGGCTGGCCTGCCGCTGGTCGAACTCCGGCTGGACGAAGCCGCGCAGAAGCTGATTCCCGGCACGCCTGCGGAGGAACGGGATTTTGACACCGAATTTCTGGATTATATCCTTGCTGTCAAGACCGTTTCCAGCGCGGACGAGGCAATCGCCCATATTGCCGCACATTCTACGCACCATTCCGACGCAATCATCACGGAAAACGCACAGACCGCGCAGCGCTTTACATGTTTGGTTGACAGTGCAGCAGTCTATGTGAATGCATCCACGCGTTTTACCGACGGCGGCGAGTTTGGCCTTGGCTGCGAGATGGGCATTTCCACACAGAAGCTTCATGCCAGAGGCCCCATGGGACTGCGGGAATTGACGACTTATAAATATATCGTAACAGGCAACGGACAGACCCGATAAGGAGGAACTTATGTCAACCTATCAACTTGGATTTATCGGAACAGGGAACATGGGCGGCGCGTTGGCGCAGGCTGCGGCAAAAAGCGGTGCAGACATGCTTCTGTCCAACCGCACGGCCGCGAAGGCAGAAGCACTGGCCGCAAAACTCGGCTGTGCAGCCGGGACGAATCTGGAGATCGCAGAATCTTGCAGCTACATCTTTCTCGGCGTCAAGCCGCAGATGCTCCCGGCACTGCTGGAGGAACTGAAAGCGCCACTTTTGGCTCGGAAGGACAGATTTGTGCTTGTCTCCATGGCAGCGGGCATTACGATTGAAACGATTCAAAAAATACTGGGACTCCCCTGCCCGGTTGTGCGCATCATGCCGAATCTGCCGGTCGCGCTTGGAAAGGGCGTGGTTCTGATTTCCCCGGATGATACCGTTACAGAGGAAGAAATATCTGCGCTGGAAAAAGCACTGCAGCCTGCCGGGCTTCTGATGCAGATGCCAGAAGACAAAATTGACGCAGGAAGCGCCGTCTCCGGCTGCGGCCCAGCGTTTGTATATCTGTTTCTGGACGCGCTGGCAAACGGCGGTGTAAGCTGCGGTCTGCCATACCCTCAGGCACTAGCGCTGGCCGCGCAGACCATGATCGGCGCGGCAGAGATGACGCTATCCTCCGGTAAGCACCCCGGAAAGCTTCAGTCTGAGGTATGCAGCCCCGGCGGAACTACGATTGCAGGCGTCCGCGCGCTGGAGCAGCACAGTGTCCGCGCCGCTGCCATGGACGCCGTGATTGCCGCCTACGAACGTACCTGCGAACTGGAAGCGCACTGAATTCGCACCTTAGGACGGCTTCTGCCGTCCTTTTTTCTTAACCTTTTATAAATACAGTCTATAATGGTATTTACAAATATTATTATAGGATATAGGAGTAAACGCCAGAAAAAGATATGGGAAGCACGGGGGCAGTACACTGGTCATTGGTTCGTGAAAACCAACAATCCAGCGCCCATAACTTTGTGAAAGATTTTTCTTCGATTTTTCCAAAATCCAGCAGCCCTCTGAAAAAGGGCGCTGCCACTGAAAATCCGCTTGCATATGGAAAAACAGAGGTTCAACCCCTGTTTGAGCCTCTGCCAACCGCGATTTCATCTATCGTGTTCGGCAATCATGTGCCATGTGAACACTATGGATCAACTGCCAAATTTGGAATACAAACCCGCAATCCAGCGAAGCGATTGCGGGTTTGAACGAAGAAAGACCTTTGCTGTCGAGATGAACGCGCTTGCGCGGTCATCTGACATACAAAGGTCATTTCTGAGTGTGTTTTCACTACACTATAGATGAACAAGTATCATGACGTGATGTCAGCTCATGTCGGAGAGATTCGAGTTCGATTCGTCTATTAGCCGCGACAAATGCGCTGTTGAATTCCAATTCGCTGCAAAGTGCCCAAA